>OLOX01001100.1_pt1 | contig 26884 bp, 9 predicted proteins | sample 1672091 | NCBI WGS metagenome assembly OLOX01 (sample SAMEA3136644, study PRJEB25190) | human gut metagenome | reverse complement strand
AGTATCCGTTTGATATCATCTCCATCCACGACGACCTGCATTTCATCATCGACGACCCGATCATGGAGTGCAACTGCGGCGATTTCTCCCTGCGCTGGGACGCGGCGGGCAACACCATTCTGGAGCGCGGCGGCACGCGCGGCGAAACCGTCCGCTGCGACATTCAGACGCTGACGGCCATGTTCTACGGCTACAAGCGGCCGACCTACCTCAAGCGCGTCGAGCGGCTGCAGGCCAACGACACCGCCGTGCGCATTTTGGAGGATATCATCCCCATCGAGCAGCCGTATTTCTCGGATTATTTCTAAGAGTGAGGCGTTACAACCATGCAAAACGAAGCGGCCGCTCTTCTTCGCTGCCCGATCTGTTCGGGCAGTTTTCATCAGGAGGGCAAAAGCCTGCTCTGCGGCAAGCGCCATTGCTACGACATTGCCAAGCAGGGGCACGTCAATTTCGCGCCGAACGCCAAGCCGTCCTTTTACAAAAAGGAGCTGTTCGAGAGCCGTGCGAAGGCGTTTGAGGCGGGCGTTTTTGCGCCGGTTGTCGCTGCCGTCGGCGAGGCGCTGGAAAAATATGTGCGCGCCGAGCGCCCCGTCGTGGCGGACGCGGGATGCGGCGAGGGATACTATCTGCGGAGCGTCTGCCCGGAGCGGAACATGATCCGAATCGGGTTTGATCTGTCGAAGGAGGCCGTTCTGCTGGCGGCGAAGGGCGACAGGCGCTCGACGTATTTCGTCGGCGATTTGGCCAACATACCGTTGGCGGACGGCTGCTGCGACGCGGTGCTTGACGTGTTTACGCCGGCGAACTACGCGCAGTTCGGGCGTATCCTCAAAAAGGACGGCGTGCTCATCAAGCTCGCGCCGAGGCCCGGCTATCTGCGCCAGCTCCGCGAGGCGGCGGGCGGACGGCTGGCGGCCTACGACGGCGCGCCCGTTTCGGATTACGCGCACGCGCATCTGAACGTGCTGGAACAGAGGACGATCACCTATACGATGCCGGTCAGCGGGGCGCTGGCGCTGCATCTGGCGAAAATGACCCCGATGCTCGCCAACATCGATGCAGACAGCCTTGACCTGAGCGGCGTGACGGAGATCACCGTTGACGAGACGATGATCGTCGGCACCATCAAACGGGAGGAAGAATTGTGAAAACGTTTTTTATGAATGACTACGGCGAGGGCGCGCACCCGATTGTGATGCAGCGGCTTCTTGAAACCAACATGGAGCACACCTGCGGCTACGGGCTGGATGATTACAGCCTGCGCGCGGCGGACGTGATTCGCGAGAAATGCGGCCAGCCTGGGGCGGCGGTGCACATCATGGTCGGCGGCACATCGGCCAACAGCATCGCGATTGCGGCGTTCCTGCGCCCCTACGAGGCGGCAATCTGCGCGCCGACGGGGCACATCAACGTGCACGAAACCGGCGCGGTGGAGGCGACGGGGCACAAGGTGCTCCCCTGCGCGGCGAAGGACGGCAAGGTGACGCCGGAGGGCGTGGAGGCCGTCTGCGCGCTGCACACGGACGAGCACATGGTCGCGCCGCGGCTGCTCTACATCAGTCAGCCGACGGAAATCGGCACCGTCTACCATCTGGACGAGCTGAAGGCGCTGCGCAGGGTCTGCGACGCGCACGGGCTGATCCTCTTTGTGGACGGCGCGCGGCTGGGGAGCGGGCTGACCAGCGCGGAATGTGACGTGACGCTCCGGGATCTGGCGGCGCTGGCGGATTGCTTCTACATCGGCGGCACGAAGAACGGCCTGCTCTTCGGCGAGGCGATGGTGATCGTCAACCCGGCGCTGCAAAAGGATTTCCGCTTTATGATCAAGCACAACGGCGGCATGATCGCCAAGGGGCGGCTCGGCGGCGTGATGTTTTTGGCGGCGCTGGAGCACGACGATTATTTCGCGTGGGCCAGACACGCCAACGAGATGGCCGATATCATCCGCGCGGGCATGGAGCGCGCGGGGATTCCCTTCTTCCAGCGGACGACGACCAACCAGATTTTCGCCGTGCTGACGGAGGAGCAGAACGCCGCGCTGGCGCTGGATTTCGCTTATGAGCGCTGGGCAACGCTGGATGACGGGCGCGTGGCCGTCCGCTTTGTGACAAGCTGGGCGACGACGGCGGAGGATTGCCGGAAACTCGTCTCTGCGCTGGAGGCGATGGCCTGATGGCGCGCGAGGGGCGGTCTCATGTGCGCAAGAGAAAAAAGGGCTGTCTGGTTGGCTGCCTGACGAATCTGCTGCTCGTGCTCGGCGTGGCGGCGCTGCTGTTTGTCGGCGCGCATGTGCTGGGCTTTGTGAAGAGCGACCCGCAGACGGGCGCGCCGACGCTCCGCTTTGACAATCTGCCGGAAATCAAGCTCGGCGACTTTGATCTGAGCAAAATCGAGCTGCCGGACGTTTCGAAGCTGACGGAGAAGCTGCCCAAGTGGGCATACGGCGTGAACCCCAACGGGCTGACGATCAAGACGCTGCGCGCGGGCGACGGCGAGGCGGTTTTTGTCTGCGCGGACGGATACACCATGCTTGTCGGCGCGGGCAGCGGAACGGGCGCGGCGCTCTGCGGCCAGCTTCTGCTTTGCGGCGTGAACCACCTGAGCGCGGCGATCGCGATGGGCTCGGAGGACGAACAGCTCGGCGCGATGAAAATGGCGCTGGGGCTGACGCGGCCGGATTATCTCTTTGTGCCGCCGACGCAGACGAAGGGCAAGGCCTACGCGCAGATGATCGACGCGGCGGAAAAGCGGGGGACGCAGATCGTCTCCGCGACGCAGAACATGGCCTTTACCCTCGGGCGGGCGCGCGTGACATTCATCGGCCCGGCGCGGACGCAGCATACGGACAGCCGCGACGACGGGCTGACGCTGCGCATCGACTACGGGGAGACGAGCGCCGTGGTGACGGGCTGCATCACCGCGAGCGGCGAAAAGGAGATCGTCGCCTCCGGCGCGGCGGTCAAGTGCGACGCGCTGATCGCCTCGCGCGGGGGCAGCGAAGCGGCAACCTGCACCGAATGGGTGGAGGCCGCCAAGCCGGGCGTTGCGTTTGTCACGGGGAAAAACCCCGCCAACAGCGTGCGCATTCGGCTGCAAAAGGCCGGGGCGACGGTTTACGCCGCGAAGGAAAACGGCGTGATGACGCTCTATTCGAACGGACAGAAGATCACGGTTCAGCCGTAAATATGCGAAAGACCCTGCCGGGCGGCGTCCAATGCCCGACAGGGTCTTTCTGTTAAGAAACAGGGAGAAAATAGGGGGAGGAGTGATCCTCGCTCGATTGGGTTGCGCTCAAGCGGGGCGCACACCTGGCAGGTGCGTCAAGCCTGCAAGGCTGCGGAGAGGCGCGTCAAACCTCATCCGCCATTTTGTTCAGGGAGGTGTTAGTTATCTCTAACAACAAGGCCATTATACAGGATATTGAGCGGCTTGTCAAGAGAAAAATTGAAAGTATTCCTCTGGGAATTGTATAGAATTTGTAGAGTTATATATGAGACGGGATAAAAGGAAAAATTATCATTTTTACTAGATCTAAAACGTTTCCTTTGTGCATTGGTAAGTTGAAAAAAAACAAGGAAGAGTGGTAGAATAAAATAGAGAAGAAATCGGTATATATCTCCCACTATGGGAAGTATATGCGGCTTTCAATGGAAAGATGAAAAAAAGATCGGCGAAAGGGGCATGTCGATATGAAAAATAAAAGAAGAATTTTTGCATGGATGCTGTGCCTGGTGTTGCTGGGCGCAGCGTCTCCGATGCGCGTGAACGCGGAGGATGAGCAGCAGAGCGAAGGAATCGTTTTGTATGAAGAAGGCGGAAAGCCCGAATACACCGAAGCTGAAGCGGAATCTGAAGTTTACAGCGAGACGGAAACGCCGATTGAGACGGAAGAGGCTGAAGAAGAGCCGGAAGCCACGGAAGAACCGGAAGTTGTGGAAGAACCGGAAGTCGTGGAAGAGCCGGAAGCGACGGAAGAGCCGGAAGCGACGGAGGAGCCGGAAGATACGGCGACGCCCGAACCTACGGCGACGGTTGAGCCGACGGCAACGCCTGAACCTACGGCGACGGTTGAGCCGACAGTGACGCCCGAACCCACGTCCACACCTGAGCCGGAGGAGCAAATCGAAACAATCGACTGGGCGCAGCTCAGAATGGACGGAAACGGCGATTCGGCGCGGCTGGTGATCGGCGTGAACAACGCGGACGGCGTGCGGCTGGAGCCGTTTGCGGTAGCCATCGGCGGCGACACGGACGCGTGGCAGGCGGATGATTTCTGGATGGACGGCGCCTCCCTCAGTTGGGAAAACGGCGAAATCGTTCTGTGGGTCTACGACGGCGTGGCGCAGGGCGGCGAGGTGCTTTGCGGCGGCCGTCGGCTGACGCTGACGCTGAGCCGAAACGGCGATGCGGAAACGATGCTCACCCTTGCGGCGCTGGACGGCGACGGCAACGAGCTGGATCTGCGCAACAGCGGCGACGGCAGAATCAAATTGCAGGCGCATTGGGATGCGAAGGTCGTCCGGCAGCCGGTGCAGATTGAGACGGAACTGATCAGCAACGGAAGCGACGGCCTGGCTTATGGCGACACGCTGGAAATGACTGCCGTGGTCAACGTCCAGCCGACGGATGCGAAGTGGTCGATCCGCTGGCAGTACAGCCAGGACGGCGAACACTTTGAAGACGTTGAAGGCGCAAACGAGATGCGCTATGCGGTAAAGCTCGACAAAATCAACGCGCAATATTACTGGCGCTTTGTGGTATCGGTTGAAGACTGAGCGACATGTTTTTGGAGGACAGGATGGAAAGGATGAACCATCTGAAAAGGGTTATGGCTTGGGTGATGACGGCCGCGATGCTCGTCAGCTCTTGCCCGACGACGGCGATTGCCGAAGAAGTGGTCAGCCAGGTGCAGAAGCCGGTTGCGCAGACCCTCAGAAGCGGCGAAACGTATGGCTCTTTGCAGGAAGCCTATAAAGCCGAGTTTGAAACGACGACGGACGAAACGCACATGTCTTTCGCCGACCGCGTTCGGGATGTCGAAAAGAATGGAAAAGATACCTTGATTTACGCGAACCTGCGTCCGGCGCAGAACGCGGCGCAGTGGAAGACGGGCGAGGTCGTCCCCTTTACATTGAGCATGACCTTCCAGCTCGCCACGAACCTGACCGAATACAGGGCGTTTGACCTGAATTCGATGACGTTCGACGAGTACATTCGATATCGCCCGTTCGATTCCTACGACGATATCAAGCTGCAAATCAGCGCGCCCGGCAATCTGCGGATTTCCGCGACCGATAACGGAGGTTGGACGGATACCCTGAACGTTGACAGCGTCCAAAGCGTCGTTCCCGCGGACGGCAGCAACGCCGTGACGCTGAATTATACGTTCTTTGGACGCATGATCGATAACGGTGAACATGCCGACGGCGATCCCATCACGCCGACGGTTTTACTCTCCGCGTCGATCACGCCGAAGATGCACTACTATGACAAAAACGGCGAAGAGAAAGTTCACGCCGGTACGCCGATTGACTATCGGGCAACGATCCACACGAACGCCTTCCGGAATGCGGCGGAAGCAAAGACGTGGGCTGTGCAGAACGAGGCCGTGAAGTACACGGTAAACGGCGACGAGGTAACCTTCACTTATCAGGTGCGCACGGGCGCGCTGGGAACGCAGGGCGAGATTCTGCGCCAGAACAGCGACTACGTGGATAAGGGCGTGCTCGATCTTTCCGGCTATACGCTCCAGGAAACGATTCAGCCGGTTGCGGGAAAGAATGGCGCGAAGGTCTATCCGAAGCACGCCACGGTGACGCTTGGAGACAGCGCCTACACCTGCGATATTGTGGAAAACGGGGATGGCACGCGCAGCCTCGTAATGCCCGCAGACGACGGAGGAAACACGATCCACAACACGGCGGCGCTGGACGGCGATAATACCGTTCATCCGTCGGTCTATGCGTACAACAATTACACGGTCAACCTGATCTATGACAGGGCGGACTTTGAGCTGGACTGCGACGACGAACGGCTGGATGACGTCGCCTTTAAGGGCTTGGGCGTCACGCTGGATTCGACGCTGAACTACACGGTTTACGGCGACAGCGATAAAAAGACGGCCGACAGCAGCGAAACGCTGCATTATCATTTCGTGCGTCAGGGCGGCTACATCCTGCCGGAACAGTATGTGAAGCTGGCGGAAGATGTAGCGGACAGAACGGCCTATTCGGGCAGCGACGCGGTCTTTGAGATTTATAAGGCCAGCGAAGTGAAGCGCAACGAAAAGGACGAGCTGGTGCTTGGCGAGAACGCGAAGCTTTCCGACCGGATCGGCGCGTTTGAGACGAGCCGGGAACTGCCCGAAGGCGACTACTATGTGGTGCGCACGGGGATGGAAGCGGGCTATACCAACGTCAAGCCGGGCGACCAGACGCTCAAAATCGGCGAGGCGTCCTATCCGTATCAGCTTGTGACGGTGAAGGCCGGAACGGAAGAAAACGCGGTGAAAGCCGAGTTCGAGGATTACAACGCGCAGAACGGCCAGTTTATCCTCGAAAAGATGTTCTATGCGCCGGACGGCACGCAGAATACAAACTCCAGCCTTTCCGCGGAGTTTACGCTGACCGGGCAGAACGGCCGCACCTACACGGTGAAGGTCGAAAACGGAAAACCGACCACGGTTTATCTGCCCGCGGATACCTATACGATGGAAGAAACGGGCGTATCCGACGGTTTTGCCAAGGCGGCCGACAGGATTGTCGTCATCGAGGCGGGCAGTCAGACGCGGATGACGGGCGACGACGCCGTGAAGAACTATTCGACGGATGGTCTGCTGAACCTGAAAGCCTATCTGCGCAAGTATGAGCGGGGCGACAATCTGGAAGCGGTTCAAAGCCATTACACGGTGACCATCACGCGCGACGGCGAGACGGAGCCGGTGAAGCAGACGACGCTGGATGAGGCGGAATCCGTCTATCTGCCGAGATTTGACGGGGATGGGCGCCTCATTACCTACCGCGTGAAGGTGAAGAGCAACGAACAGACGGACGGTCTGTTTTACGCGAGCAGCAAGAACGGCGAGGGGGAGAAGCCCGAAGAGGAGATTGAGATCACCTTTACGGACGACGCGAGAATCCAGAACGCCGACTATTTCTTCATCAAGCAGCAGGAGCTAACCATCACGAAGCGGCTTGTCGATGTGAGCGGCCTGAACAAAGAACAAACGTGGACGATCACGGTTCAGGCTGCCTGCGAAGCGGGCGATGCGCTGCCGAGCCGGACGGTTAAACTGACGACCGACGGCAAACAGAACGAGGCAAGCCAGACCCTTTCGCTGCGCGGCTGGGACGAAAACGGCCATGTGGTGACCTATACCGTCGGCGAAGTGGCGGCAGAAGGCTATGCGGTGACGTACAGCGAGAAGAGCGTGAAGCTGGACGACGGTACGGACAAGACGATCACCGTCACCAACACGCGTCAGGTCGGCAAGACGACCTTCACCAAAGAAGGCAGCGACAACGCGACACTGCGCGGCGCGGTTTATGCCGTGCTGACCCAGAAAGCGGATGGCAAGACCTATCTGGTCGGGCGGACGCTGACGGACGGCGTGCTGACGGAAAGGACGCCGGCCATTGTGGATGAAGAGGGGCGCTTGACCCAGCCCGAAAATGTGGCGGACGCGTATCGTTTCACGACGGACGCGGACGGCAGAATCGAACTGGTGCTCCCGGTGGAGGAAGGAACTTCCTATTATTTGCAGGAGCTGGCCGCACCGGAGAACTACTATTTGAATACGAAACTCGTTCAGCTGACGGTTGAGGCGGGCGACAACAGCCAGAAGGCCGTACAGGTGGACCAGCGGAAGTATCAGCTTGAGGTGACCAAAGATTTCCCGGACGAGGTGGCGAACGGCAGCTTTGCGACGTTTACCCTGTACGACGAGACCAAGCAGCAGGTCGGTGAGCCGGTCACGGTGCGCAAGCCGGATCAGGCGGTCGGCGTGTTCACCATCCCGGCTTACGGCACGTACTATGTCAGGGAAACGGCGGTTTCCGGCGACATGATGCTCAACGACAGCGTCTTTGGGCCGCTGACGTATAGCGAGACGTATCGGGCAGAGAATCCGACTGTTCCCAACAAGGCGAACGTCGGCAGCCTGACGGTTGAGCTGTGCGACGAGAAGAAGGAAAAGCTGGGCACGCAGCCCGCGGCCATCGATTATGTGAACGCGGCGGATCTGGCGAAGTTCACGGTCTCGGTGGGCGCGTCGAACCTCGCGGAGGACAGCTATGCCTATCGGGCGCTGCTGAAAACCGGCTTTGTGCTCGACGAAACGACGAACACGCTGGTTTACATGGGCGAAAAGGGCGCAAGACAGGCGTTTAAGCTGTCCAGCCTGCCGATTTACGGCGATCCGAACGACAAAACCACGGCGCTGACGTACACGGTGAAGCAGGAGCAGGCGGCGCAGAGGTATTTCAAGGCGGAAGACGAGCAGCGGTTCAAGCTGAACGAAAATGCCAGCCAGACGCTGACGTTTGAAAATGAGCCGAAGGCCGCTCTCAACGTCAGCCTGAACTACCAGAAGGAATATGAGCTGGAGCGCGGCAACGCGCCGGAGTATCCGCTGACGGGCGCGACGATGACGCTCTACGAAGTGAAGGACGACGGCACGCTTGAACAGGTTGAGTCGATCAACATGACGAACCCGACTGCGACGATCTCCGATCTGCACGGCCTCAAGCACTATGTGCTCGTGGAAACGAAAGTTCCGGACGGATACTGCGCCTATGCCCAAAATTCGGATCATGCGCACAGCGAAAACGCGGCGTACAACAGAAGAGAGCCGCACGATTATCAGGATGTGCTGGAGAACTTCAACTATGTTGAATTGACGGGCGAAGAGACCGATAATCAGAACGACAGTCAGAGCAGCATCACCAATTACAAGGACTATGTGCAGCTGAAGCTGAACAAGATCGGCTACACGGTTCAGTTTGCAGACGGCGCGACGACGGAAGGCGTTGTCGTCGGCGAGCCGCAGCCGCTGGATTACTGCCAGTTTGAGGTTTACGCCATCCGCACGAGCGACCTGACGGAAGAACAGCGCGAACTGCTGGCCCGCAACAGCGCGTTTATAGCGCCGCAGGCGGGAGATCCGGTGGAAAAAGGCACATATACTGGCCGGGAAGCGGAGCTGGAAGCTATTTTCACCGCCGAACCGCAGAAGAGCAAACTGATTACTGACGGAATCACCTATGAAACCGGCGCGAGCGGCATGGGCACGGGTGCGTTCATGACGGACGCTTTTGAGCTGGGCGACGACGTCGGCGAATATACCTTCCTGTTCCGGGAGGTGAAGATCAACCACGCAGGCGGCTATCAGAAGGTCTACGGCGGCGTGTGGTCTGCTGCAGCGACAGAGGTCAATGCCGTGACGGAAGTGGACGCATACAACGAGGCCGATGTGGTGAGCGGCGGGGAGACCGAGTTCAAGGGTCTGTTCCAAGTGAAGCTGGATAAGGAATACTGGCCGTCCACCGAAGCGAAGGACAACAACCGGGTCGGCGAGCTTAAGCCGCTGGCGGGCGTGACCTTTGAACTCCTGCTTGCGCGCGAAAACGCGAACGGCCTGTTGGAGGCCGTCAAGGGCAGAGGCGCGTTCAGCACAGAATTTGTCACAGGCTGCGAGAGCGGCATGAGCGCGGGCTACGGCGTGAGCATCACCGTTTCGCTGGAGACGCTCTATACGAAAAACGGCGGCGCGGACAATCGGGATAATCCGGTGAAGCTGGACAAGGATGAAAACGGACAACCCTTCTACGAGGCCGATTTTATCCTCCGCGAGAAGGATTACCCGATTAACATGGTTTATATGCAGGAGCGGTATGCCCTGCATGTGAAGGCTGTCAAGAATGCGCAGGGTGCGGATTACGTGACGGTTGTAGACGATTATCTGAACAAAGACGGAAAGCACAACGCCGTCAAGAACATCCTCGGCGAGATGACCTATCTGACGGTCGCCAAGTATGTGGACGGCGAGCGCTATTACGGCGGAGAGGGAAGCACGGATGCGGTTTACACCATCACGGATGCAAAAGGCAATGTGTATACCCATGTCAGGCTGAACAACGCAAACCATTATGAGACGACGGTGCAGCTGCCGCGCAAGACGACGTTCACGATTGAAGAGACAACCGCGCCGGTAATCGAAGGCGTGCAGACCGACAAGAGCGGTTTTGTGTTTGACGGCGAGAATGTGAACGGCACGTCGGCCAACCGACTGACGTTCACCACGGGCGAGTACAAGAGCCAGATTGCCGTCTGCTCCACGAATACGCGTTTCCATTCGCTGACCGTCATCAAACGGGACGCGGATGAAAAGCTGGTCAAGGGCGCGCCGATTCAGATTGGTTATTCCGATGGCAAGAGCGCGGTTCTGAGCAGCAACGGAAACGCGCTGGCGAACACGCGACAGACCACGAACGAAAAGGGCGAGGTCATTTTCAGCCTGCCGATCTGGGATTATCGCACGAGCGAGGCGGGCAATTATCCGAAGGCCGAGTACGCGATTGCCGAGGCGCTGGATGAAACGCCGGTGGCTAAATACTGGAATCCGAACGCTGTGGTCAACCAGTATTTCAAGCTGCTCAACGGCGGAAAGCTGACGATCGCGGGCGCGGACGTTAAGGCTGACGAACCGATTACGGTTTACAACCCGGCGACGACGAGCGTCACCCTTCACAAGGTCAGCGATCGGAGCGGCGATACGGCGGATTTGAAGCCGATTGCGGCGGATTTTGCCCTGTATTTCTGCCCGTTCAAATCGCAGAACGAGTTCGAGGGCAAATCGAACTATCCATTGAACTATCCGCAGATCGGCTATGTGTATCTGCCGCGTACGGGCACAACGGACGCCGAAACGGGCGAAATCACGTTTGACGGCCTGTATTCCGGCTGGTATAAGCTGGTCGAGACGATTCCGCAGGGACAGGTGAACGCGGGGCAGCTGTTTACGACGTGGTTCCGCGTCATCTGCGACAAGGATTACGAGCATCTGGACAAGAGCGGGAAGCGCAAGAGCTACACGAGCGAAGTTCAGCTCCTCGCTTCCGAAACGCTCAAAAATCGGAGCGACGCGGGCCGTCAGGACGCGAACAACCGCGTGACGATCACCGATCACACCATCAATGTGACCAACACGCCGCGCGCGTATCTGGAAATCACCAAGACGTTTGAGTCTTCTCAGACGCAGAGCATCCCGAAAAGCGTCGCCTTCTATGTCTATAAGAAGGGGACGACGGAAGCGGCCGAACTGGAAATGCGCGTCGTCGATGCCAATGGAACCGAAAGCTGGCAGAAGGTGGCGCGGCAGCCGATTATGCTCGACGGCTTCACCGAGACTAAACGGAGTCAGTCCATCGTCGTGCGGCTCGATCCGGGCGCATACACCGTTGTGGAAAGCACGGACGAAAGCGCGGGCTACTGGTTCGCCAAGTCCGCGGCCTATCTGAATGGAAAACCGGAGACGCCGGTTTACAACGGCACGACCGTCGCGAACGACCGGATCACCAGCAGCCGGGACGTGACCGTCACGCGTTACAACGCGATGGACGTTCAGCGCCAGATGAAGGTTGACTTTGTCAACGCCGGCACGCTGATGGAGGGTCAGATTGAGAAGACCAGACGGCTGAGCGAAAGCGAAACGCCGACTGCGCTGGAAAACTGCTTCTTCTCGCTGTATACGCGGGACAAGCAGAACAATAAGCGCTATTATGCGGGGCGTGAAAACGGCAAGCCGTTTGGCGACTGGACGGGCACGCGTGAAAACGCGGCGCGCTTCAAATCCGGCGCGGACGGCATGGTGCAGCTGAACAAAGTTTATGCGCCGAAAGACGCGATGACGGACGGCACGTCGTACACCTATTGGGTCGAAGAGATTTCCGCGCCGGATTACAGCTATCAGCTGGCGTATGACGCGCAGATTGATTTGGCGGCGGGCAGCGTGGCCAACACGATTTCGATGGTGAATACGCGCGGCGTATCCATTCAGGTTCGCGTGTTCGGCAGCGTGAGAATCAACCGCGACGATGATACGCCGGTTGTCGAAGGCGCTGTGCTTCACATCATGAAGAAAGACGCGAAAGGCAAACTGCACGAGGTTCTGCTTAGCGACGGACAGCCGTATCTGTATCAGATGGTGACCTCCGACGCAAACGGCGACGTGCTGTTCCCGTATCTGCCGAGGCTCGAAGAGGGCGAGGCGTATGTCGTCTTTGAGCAGCCGGACGCGGGCGCGATCGGTGACGATCCCGACAAGCCGTACCTGAACCCGGTGAGCCGGGGCTACAAGGCCTATTACGATTTCAAAAAGACGGACGCAAGCCACAGCAGCACGGCCGAGCAGGGTGTTTCCGAGCTTGACGGCGTGGCGGGCTATTATACCGTCGTCACAGGCGAAGAGCTGATGGCCAATCCGAACGAGCTGTTCAGCACGCTGCACTTCAGCGCATATAACGAGCCGAAGGGCAGACTGGTGATCCTCAAGCGCGACTATGAAAACAAGAGCGCGCTGGTCGTCGGCGCGAAGTTCAGCGCGGCGGAGACGGACGGCACGGACGAGACGCACAGCTATGCGTTTGCGAACCTCGAACCGACCGCCGCAGACAGGACGGAAGCGCCGCAGACGCTTGAAATCGGCGAAAAGACGTATACGCTTGCGAAGGACAGAACGTATTACACGGACGGGGAGTATCGGTATACCTACGTCATCACGTCGTATGTCGAGCGCGGCAGTTACGCTTTCGCGGAAACGACGACTCCGGCGGGCTATATCGAAACCGAGGCTTCGCAGTCCGCAGGCATGCCGTGGCACACGGAGGCAGAAGCGGTGCTGACGAACAAAGGCGGCTTTGCCGCGGCGGCGTTCGCCAACATCCCGAACCGCGATCCGTATCTGGATAAGACCGTTTCGGCGGTCAACGGCGAGGCCGACGGAAAGCTGGGCAACCTGCAAAACACGCAGGCGGACGGAAGCTGGCAGACGGTGACCTTTGAAATCCGGAAGACGACGAGCGACAGCGGCGCGGCAGATGCGAACGACGCAATCCGCTACCCGATGAGCAGCTTCGTGATTACGGACAACAAGGTCGAATATCAGACGGTGGACGCGCACGGCAATAAGAGCGGCTGGCTCGACGGCGGCGCGAAAACCGTGCAGACGCAGCACTTTGTGGAAAGCGTGACCGTCGGCAAGATGAGCTTTGCGCAGCTGGAGGAGGCCTATGGCACGGCGGCGGAAGGCGACAGAATCTATGCGGATGTTTACGGCATGATCGGCACGCAGGAGACGCTGATTCAGTCGAACATCGACGTGACCGACAGCGGCGCGGACGTTTCCCTGAAAGCGGAAGACGGCGGCTGCATCTACACGGGCTTCAAGATCGCGTATCATATGCAGAACGGCCGGGATATCCCTGCGGGCCTCAGGCAGGATACGCCGATTGTGGTGACGATGCGCTTCCATCAGGAATCCGGCGAAGCAATCGACCGCGTTTGCGGTGTGCGCAATACGGCGAGCCTCAACCTGGCCTATGCCATCGGCGCGAAGTCGCAGGCGAGCGTCAGCAAGACCTATACGGATGCGGCGAACTGCGATGCGGATTCGTCGATCGGCCTGCCGAAAGCCAGAATCACCAAACAGGTGCAGCGCGCGGAGATTGTGCAGAACCCGAACACGGGCGACTATGTCGTGACCGTGGAAGCGGAAGCCACCAACCCCAAGAGCGACAGTCTGACGGTGAGCGCGGGTTCCGGCGCGCATTATACGATTGTCTTTGAGAATATCAGCGGTCAGGCGGAGAACCTGCCCGCAATCGAGGCGCCGATTCTGGTCGATACGCTGCCGCGTCAGGCCATGGCCGTGAAGGCGGAAGCGACGAGCGACAACGCCGCGCTGAAGCTGACGACGACGGTATCCCAGGACGGCTACACGGTTGTGGTTCGGGGCGACGGCCAGCTGGAAGCGGGCCAGAAGATCACCCTGACGGTGGACGCGCTGTTCGTCGGCGAACGCATTCTGGAGCAGATTATCGCGCACAACACGGGCATGGATGCCAACATCGCCTATGCGATGAGCGGCGTGCAGACCGTGAAGAACACGAAGAACCCATTCGGCGTGCCGTTTGTCGATGAAGCGGGCAACGAGATCACCGGCATGGTGAAGCAGCAGCCCGGCGACAGCCAGAGCGGCGAACTGCCCGGCTTTGAAGGCCAGCACGGCATTTCGGCGAAGGCTGAGCACAGGTCGGCGGAGCCTTCCGCGCTGACGATTTCCAAGTATGTGGCGGGCACGATTACCGGCAAGAACAAATTTGTCAGCGGGTCGAACGTGGCCGTGACCGGCGCGAAGACCGAAAAGGACAACGAAATCAACCGGATCTATTACAGAATTCTGGTGGAGAACCCGTCGCTCTCGCCGGCAGCCAACGTCGCCGTGATGGACGAACTGCCGCACACGGACGACTGGCGAAACGACAGCAGCACCAGAGATTCCAAATGGAATGTGGCGCTGGAGAGCACGGCCATCAGCGTGACCAAATACGCGGCGGACGGAAGCTCCACGGAACTCAAATCCGGCGAAGATTACACGGTCTACTTCACGAAGGAGAAGATCACGTCTCAGAACCGGAATACCTATAACGACTATTTTGGCGCCGACAACATCAGAAAAAGCTGGGCGCCGAGCATGGCCCCGGCAGATGTCCACGGCTTTGCCGTGATGCTGACCCAGCCGCTGGCGGCCAAGGAGCGCGTGCTGATTGAATACACCTGCTCTGCGCCTGAGGTGACGGATTCCTCCGTTTACTTCACGACGGCAAACAACATTGCGCGGCTCAGCTATGACCAGCACAGCGGCGTGGCGAGCGACGTGGCGCGCGTGGCGATCATTCCGGAGAAAGTATGGCTGGGCAACCGCGTCTGGATCGACTTCAACGGCGACGGCATTCAGTCCGAAGACCTGTCGGTCGAACCGAATTACGTGTACACGGGCGAAGGCAAGCAGCTGACCATGCAGCTCAGCCAGCGGTATAACCGTTACCGCCCGACGACGCAGACGCAGACGATCACCGACGGCAGCTATCAGTTTGACGAGCTGTTTGCGGCGGTGAAGCTTGCCAGCCTGAAAAACGATCCGAATGATTCGGACGGGAACGTTGTGGCGACCAACCTGTCCGGTTCGGAACGCTATACGTATCAGCTTACGCTGAGCGGCATTCCGGAAAGCTTCATGGTCACAAGGAAGGGCGTGAACAACCCGATCGCCTCCGATAAGGACAGCGATTTCGTGGCCGATGGAAACGGCAGCGCGGCGACCAAGTGGTTCTATCTGCCGGTGCCCACCGAAGAGATGGTGAAGGACAACCAGCTGGGTTATCCGCAGGTGGACGTCGGCCTCGTGCCGGTGCGCGACCTTGAAATCACCAAGAAGGCGGACAACGACGCGGATGTTTCCGATGCGGTGTTCGCGATTTACGGCCCGTATACGACGGAGGAACTCGACAATCTGACCGCGGTTTCGGCGGCGAAGAAGGTCGGCGAGATGACGTCGAGCGGCAATGTGTACAGCTTTGTCAGCACGCAGAGCGCGTATCTGACCTATGCGGACAGCTATCTGGTTGTTGAAACGAGCGCTCCCGCGCCGTATCTGAGCACGGGCGCGACGTTCAGCGGAGAGGGCATTGCGGCGCACGACGAGGTTGAAATCGGCGGCGAAAAGCACAGCTGCTTCGTGCTGGAAGGCATGAACACGCTGCCCGGCGACTTTAAGGCCGATAGCCGAAAGACCTATTGCGTGAGCGCGACCGATCTGTACAGCGCGGCGGGCACGTATATGCTCACGGCGCAGAAGAAGGTCTTTGCGGAGGGAACGCAGGTTGAGCTGGAGCGGTATGCCAACCTCTTCCGCATCTGGGTCACCAGTCCGGATGACCCGAACCTGACCAAACGCGTTGCGGTGGGCGGAAACGTCACAGTCGAGGAGAACGCGGTCTTTGTGCAGGCGGATGAAAACGGAAAATTCGACCTGACGATGAACTACGCGACCATTCCGGAGACGGGCTGGACACAGCGCGACTGGGAAGGCATGACGTACACCTATCAGATTGAAGAGGTGGATACCGCTTTCGACGGCGTGACCTACGACAAGACGAAGTACACTGTGACCGTGACGCTTGAAGACGACGGACAGGGCCATCTGACCCCGAACGCGAAGATCTCCGGCGGCGAGGACGGAAGCATCGTTTTGAAGAACGAACTGGCGCGCCGCGATCTGACGATTTCCAAGACGACGGCGGGCAACGCGGTTTTGAAAGACGACGCGTTTACCGTGAAAATCGTACTCAGCCGCGATGATGATGATATTGTGCCGGTGGATGGCGATTATCCGATGATGGATGGCGCGGCGGAGACGAAGCTGACCGTGAAGAACGGCGAAGCGACGCTGAAGATCCGCGACGGCCAGACGGTGACGATCAAAGATATTCCGGTCGGCACGACCTACATCGTCAAGGAGACGGACGAGCGGGCGCAGGGCTACAACATCGACGCAAGCGCCTATACGTCCGGCGGAAGCGGTAAGATAGCCACGGACAAGGAAGCCAAGGTTGAACTGAAAAACGTCCGCAACGTCGGTTCGCTTACGATCCGCAAGAAGATCGAAGGCAAAGATCCGATCAGCGAGCGCGAGTTCAGCTTTACTGCGGCGATCACCTATCCGGCTGACGTGGATTTGGAGGACGCGGACAATCTGCCGAAGATTCCGATGGGCAGCCAAATGACCGTTGAAGACCGCACGGTGACGATTAAGGGCATCCGGATCGCTGTTTCGCAGACGAAACCCGACGCCAACGTGACGATTGGCAACATCCTCTATGGCGCAAGCTACATGGTAACCGAAAACGACGGCTTCGCGGAGTGGGGCTATGCGGCCTATTACGATGAGGACAAGAAGTTTGGCGAGTCTACGCCGAACAGGGTTGTGAACGCCGAAAACCAGACGGCGCTGTTTACCAACGTGCGCAGCGCGGGCAAGCTGAAAATCGGCAAGACCGCGACGGGCACGGGCGTGGGCAAGGGCCTGGCGGCGGGTACGGAAACGTATGGCGTCACCCTGACGCTGGAAAACAAGACGGTGTCGCTGAACGGCCACGTCGGCCGCTCGAATATGCCGAGCGAGGGCGAAAAGACCACGTATCCGGTGAAGCAGGAGCAGGTCGGCCAGGAGGTGACGCTGAGGCTGAACCTGCATAACGGCGAGGTCGTGACCTTTGAGGACCTGCCGGAAGGGACGAGCTATGCCGTTGTCGAGGACGAACAGCCGTATCGCGACATGGGCTTTACCGTCAGCTATGCGGACGGGAACAGCAGCACGACCGAAAAGAACAAGGGAACGATTTCGAAAGAAACGGCCTCCTCGGTTCAGATCACCAACGTGCGCGACACGCACAGCGTGAGCATCACGAAGAACGTGCTCGGCCAAATGGCCAACGAGGGCGATGCGTTTGACTTTAACGTCAGAATCGAAAAGAAGGACGATGCGCTGTCCGATGAGGCGGTTTACCGCGAGTACACCTACACGGTGAACGGCAAAACGGCAACGATCGATTTCAGACGGAAGAACGTACAGACCATCTCCTTGAAGAAGGGCGAGACGGCGGTGATCGATGACGTTCCGGACGGCGCGGATATCATCGTGACGGAAGCGATGAGCGAGAAGCACGCAGACGAGGGCTACACGCTCAAAACGACCCAAAAGGAGAACAACGAAAAGCCGAATATCATCGGCTACACGTTCACCAACGAGCGCTATATCGGATCGATTGAGATTACGAAAGCGCTTGCGGGAACGGGGAGCAACAAGGGCTACGGCAAGACGTTCACCTTTGACGTGAAGCTGTGGAATGAACACAACCTCAACCTGCTGAACAAGCAGACGAGCACCATGCCCAGCGGCGTGGACGATCTGACAAAGACGAACGAGCAGCGCGACGGGCACGACGTTTACGCCGGAACGGTGAGCATCACCATGGGCACGGACGGACGGCCGGTGAGCGCAAGCATCACCAACATCCCGGCGCATACGTGCTATGAGATTGTCGAACACAACTATACGGACGACGGCTACACGACCCAGACGCCGCAGAACGCCTTTGGCATCATCGACGTGGTGAACGAAGCGGGCCGCGAAGAGGCCATGACGTTCACGAATACGCGCGAGAGCGGCACGCTTGCGCTGAGCAAGGTGCTCAAGGGCAACGCGACGGACAGCGAAAAGGCGTTCACGTTCCGCGTGAAGCTCGAAAACGCGCGGTTCGACACGGCAACCCAGCGCGACGCGTATGACGTGGTCATCCGCGAAGCGAACAAGGCGGACGTGCAAACGACCGTTGCGCGCGATGCGAACGGCGAATATGTGCTGACGCTCAAGGGCGGCCAGACGGCAACGCTGCTTGACGTGCTCTACGGCACGACGGCGACGGTAGCCGAGGACGACTACACCGCGGAAGGCTATGAAGCGGTGAGTACGCAGACGGCGGCGGTCAACGGCCAGACGCCGGATGCGGCGGCTGCGTTTACCAACGAACGCAACGTCGGCGTGTTGAGCGTAACCAAGAACGCGGTCGGCAACGCGGTGAAGTTCGAGAAAAACGGCAGAGCCGTATTCAGCTTCTCGGCCACGCTGACCTATGCGGATTGGATCGATCTTACGCAGACGAACAACCTGCCCACGGTGGATGGCAAGATCCCGAAGAACATGACCGTGGACGCGAAGAACCATACGGTGACGCTCAGCCTCTCCATCCCGGTGACGGAGGCGGCGCGCGTCGGCAGCCTGACTGTGGAAAACATCCTCAAGGGCACGCGGTACGCGGTGCGCGAGGTGTTTGACGCGCAGGACGGCTATTATCTCACGGTTTCGACGCAGAACGGCCGGGTGAACGGCAGCGAAGTGACCGGAACCATCGCGGATGCGCTGACCGGCGACGCAGTCTTCACCAACACGCGCAATGTCGGCGCGCTGGAAATCACCAAGAAGCTGGAGGGCACGGGCTATAACGACCGCGTGGCCGTAAGCAACGCGGTGCGCACGAGCTTCGGCTTCACGGTGCGGCTCTGGCGCGAGGATGGCGTCCGGCTGACGGGCGACAACCGGCCGACGCTGAACGGAAAGGCGCTGACGCTTGAAACCCGGACGGAAAACGGCTTCACCTACGACGAAGCGCATGTCACCGTGGATATGGCGGACGGCGCGGCGGCGACGGGCGAGGAGCGCGGTGTGACCATCGGCAATATCCTCGCGGATACCCATTACACGGTGATCGAGGATGAAAACGGCTATCAGACCGAGGGCTATGTCGTCCGTCAGGGCGAACAGGGCGGCGTGATGACCGACGCGGGCGATACGCTCCGCTTCGTGAACACGCGCGACACCGGAAGCCTTGAAATCGTCAAGAACCTGGACGGCAGAACGGCGGAATTCGGGCGCGAGTTTGAATTTACCGTTACCTTGAGCCGAAACGACAATATCGCTTTGGCAGGCACGTATCTCACGCAGAGCGGCCGCACGGTTGCCTTTGAGGACAACGCGGCGGGCGGCGTGACGGCGCGGGTTCGCGTTGCGGGCGGCGGATCGCTCACGATTCTGGGCATCCCGTCCGGCACGAGCTACACGGTCTCCGAAGCGGATTACACGGCGGATCGCTACACGACCACGAGCACCGGCGCTGTCGGCGTGGTGGAAACGGCGGCGGTACGCGCAACCTTCCTCAACACGCGAGCCAATCCGGGTTACGGCGCGCTGACCGTCACCAAGACGGTTGAAGCCATCGGCGGCGCGGAGATTCCCGATACGCAGTTCGTCTTTGACATCGCCTTGACGCTTGAGGACGGCGAGGACTTTACCGGAACGCTGCGCACGACCAGGACGAGCGGCGAAACGGGCAGACTGTACTTTAACGGCGGCGCGGCGAGCATCCGCTTGAGCCACGGCGAGAGCGTCACGCTCAGCGGCATTCCGCTTGGCACGAGCTACACCGTCACTGAGCGCGCGGCGCAGGATATGCGCGTAAGCTCTACGGGCAGCGAAGGCGCGATCAAAGGAACCGGGCATATGGCGGCGTTTGTCAACACGATGACGCAGGCGTACACCGACCTGATTGTGCGCAAGGCATGGAACGACGCGAATGACGCGCAGAAGCTGCGTCCGCAGAGCGTGACGGTCGATGTGACGAGAAACGGACAGACGATCACCACGCTGACGCTGAACGCGGCGAACCGCTGGACGCAGACGCTTACGCAGCTGCCGATGTTTGACGACAACGGCGAGGCGTATGACTACGACGTTGTGGAAAACGATGTGCCGGAGGGCTATACGGCCAGCGTCGTGACGCGCGGAACGACCTTCACGGTCATCAACACGCACCGCATTGACGACGGCTTTGTCCCGGTTGACCCGGAGAACAGACGTCGCGGCGGATTGACCATTCTTGACGACCTCGGCGTGCCTCTGGGCGGCGGTATCAACATGAACGAGGGCGACTGCTTCAACTAAAAGCGGCGTCCCCGCTTCCCTGATACGCAGGCCATCAAGAAGGAGACTTTGCCATGAAAAAACTCATTTTAGCGCTCTGCCTGCTGCTCATGGTTTCCGTGGGTGCGGCAGGGGAAGAGATGCAGACCGAAACCGCGCCGACCGTCGCTGAAATCGCGCTGACGATGCGTCCGGAGAGCGAAGAGCCTACGCACCTGACCGTCGGCAACTCGACGAAGGTCAGCGGAAGCTTTTTCACCACGCAGTTTGGCAACAACACCAGCGACATCGACGTGCGCTACATGCTCCACGGCTACAACCCCATCGTATGGATGAACCAGCTTGAATTCACGACCGATCCGATGGTCGTGGATTCGCTGGAATCCGCTGATACGAGAGCGGGCAGAACCTACACCATCCGCATTGTGGACGGCCTGACCTACAACGACGGCGTCACCCCGGTGACGGCGGAGGATTACGTGTTTTCCTATCTGCTGCTGACCTCGCCGCAGTTTGCGGCCCTCGGCGCAAACACAGGCGCTTATGCGCACGTTGTGGGCTATGAGGCGTTTAGCGCGGGAGAGACGGACGTGTTTTCCGGCGTGCGGCTCATCGACGAGCGGACGTTCAGCGTGACGGTCAAGGCGCAGTATGAACCGTATTTCTACGAGTTGTCGTATCTGTCCGTCTATCCGTATCCAATCGGCGTGATTGCGCCCGGATGCGAGGTGCGCGACGACGGAGAGGGCGCGTATATCGCCAATATCGACGAAACGGCAGTCGAGCCGGTCTTTACGGCGGAGCTGCTGCAAAGCACGGTGCTGGACGCGGAAAACGGGTATCTGTCCCACCCGTATCTGACCTGTGGGCCGTATAAGCTGGTCAGCTATGACCGCGAAAGCGGCACGGTGGAATTCGCGATCAACGAATTTTACGTCGGCAACTATGAGGGCGTGCGTCCCGTGATTGACACGGTGACGCTCGTCCCGGTGCTGCCGCAGGACATGAAGGAGAAGCTGGAAAGCGGCGAAATCGACCTGCTGAATAAAGTGGTCGATGGCGACGTGGTCAACAGCATGCGCCCGATGCTCAGCGAAGGCTATTCGCTGCTGAACTATGCGCGTCTGGGATATGGCTTCTGCGCCTTTGCCTGCGAGCAGGGGCCGCAGCAGTTCAAGGCGGTGCGGCAGGCGATTGACTACTGCTTTGACGCGGACAGCTTTGTGCGCGACGCGCTCAAGGGCTACGGCGTGACGGTCAACGGCTATTACGGCCTTGGCCAGTGGATGACGCTGGCGGCGATGGGCACCATCCGCCCGGAAGGCATTACCCCGCAGGAAGAAGAAGTCTGGGATGCGCTGAACCTCGACGAGCTGAATCCCTATACGCTTGATCTGGGCAAGGCGAAAGCGCTGCTGGAGGAAGACGGCTGGACGCTGAACGAAAACGGAGAGCCGTTTGACGAAACGCGCGACGCCGTGCGCTGCAAGGATGTGGACGGAGAGTTGATGCGCCTGTCGCTCGACTTTGCGCAGGTGAAGGACAACGATTTCGCACAGCTGGTCGTCGATCAGTTCAGCGAAACGCTGCCGCAGGTCGGTATCGAGTTGGTTGTGCATGAGGTCAGCTTTAATGAAATGCTCAGCGATTATTACCGTGAGGACGGCGAGCGGCTGTACGACATGAATTTCATGGCGACGAATTTCGTTTCCACGTTTGATCCGTTCATGACGTTCACCGATGATCCCGACTTTGTGGGCGCGATGAACACGAGCGGCATGACCGATGAGCAGCTTATCGACATGACTTGGGACATGCACAAGACTGAGCCATACGACGTGCTGACCTACGAGCAGAAGTGGATCGAGTTCCAGAAGTATTACAACGAGCTTCTGCCGACGATGCCGATTTATTCCAACGTTTACTTTGATTTCCACACGAATTGGCTGCAAAACTACTACGCCGGCTCGGAGATCAACTGGCCGGAAGCGGTGCTTTACGCCTATATCGCCGAGCCGGTTGAAACGACGCCGGACGAGGCGCAGAGCGGTTTGGACCTTGACGACGACATGAAGATCGACGGCGGGAACGACTTCGGCGACGATGATTTTGAGATCATCGAGTAACCGCTCAAACACAGGTATATCAAACGAACCCCTTCCATGGCCGGGCGGCCGCGGAAGGGGTTCAATGTTTTGGGAAAAAAGAGACGGAGCGAATTACACCAGATGAAGCACCTGAAAGAACAGAATATACGCCAGCCCATAGTATGCGATGACGGCAACCAAATCGTTGACGGTCGTAATCAGCGGGCCGGAAGCCACGGCGGGATCGATGTGAATCTTTTTGAAGAACATCGGCACAGCGGTGCCCACAAGGCTGGAAAGCACCATGGAGAGCACCAGCGCCGCGCCCGCGCACCCGGAGATGCACAGGGCATAGAACAGCGTTTTGCCCTTGAGCAGCCAGACGTACAGCCCGATGAACACGAGCGCCAGAAGGCCGAGCAGCAGGCCGCTGAAAAAGCCGACGCGCATTTCCTTGAGCACGAGGTCGAACTTTTGCCGCGCCGTCAGTTTTTCATCCATCAGCACGCGGATGGTGACGGCCAGCGACTGCGTGCCGACGTTGCCCGCCATATCCAGAATGAGGGACTGGAAGCAGACGATCAGCGCAACCTGCGAGACGACGGACTCGAACAGCCCGACGACGGAGGAAACGCCCATGCCGAGAAAGAGCAGGATAATCAGCCACGGCAGACGCTTTTTGAGGCTGGTTTTCAGCGGCTCATGCAGATCCTCCTCGCCGGTCAGACCGCCCAGCTTGGCGTAATCGTCGCCCATCGCGTCATCCACGGCTTCGACGATGTCGTCCGTGGTGATGACGCCGATGACGCGGCGCTTTTCGCCCAGCACCGGGATGGAGGCTTCGGCGTAGCTGCGCAGGCGATCCAGACACGCTTCGATCTGCTCATGCGCCAAAACGGCCGGGAAATGGCGGCTGATGAGCGAATCCAGCGCGGTATCCTCGCGCGCGACGATCAAATCCTTGAGGGCAATGGCGCCGTAAAACGAGCCGTCGTCGTCGTTGACGAAGAGGGTGGAGATGTTGTCGTTCTCCTCGGCCTGCGCAATCAATGCGCGCATGGCCTGCTTGACGGACAGGTGGCGGTTGATGGAGACGAAGTTCGTGCTCATCGCGCTGCCGATTTCATCCGGCTGATAGGAGCAGATGAGGCGGATGTCGTGCTGCGATTCGGGATCGAGCTTCTCCATCAGGGCGCTGCGCAGTTCGGGGGAGACGGTTTCCAGCGCGTCAACCGCATCGTCGGCATCCATGGCCTCGACGATATCAGCGGCCTGCTCCTGCGGCAGCTCGCGGAGGTACTTGCCCGCGTCGCTGACATAGGCGAAGACGTCGCCCAGCCGCTCGACGCCGAGCAGGCGATACAGCCGCGCGCGCTGGCGAACGTCGAGCAGCTCGAGCGCGGCGGCGATGTCGCACTCGTGCGCGTCGTGCAGCACGGCGGTGAGCTGCTCGTCGGTCTGGCCGCCGGAGCGAAGCAGGCGCGCCAGCTCACTGACGCGGGCGGACATGGAAAGCGATCCTGCCCTTTTTTCTTCCATAGCGATCCCTTATTTCTTCATGTATTTGTGAATCTGGTCGAGCACGAGCTGCGTGCCGTCCGCGTCCGGCAGGGCGGCGAGGCGCTGACGCAGCAGCTCGCGATCCGCCCAAAGCGCGTCGATGGCGGGCGGCAGGGATTCGGCGGTCAGCTCGCTCTGCGGCATGACGTGCGCCAGACCGCGCGCCTTGAGCGAATTGGCGTTGAGCACCTGATCGCCGCGCCCGCTGTGGTAGGGGATCAGCAGCGCGGGCTTGCACAGCGCCATCAGCTCGGAGAGCGAATTGCTGCCCGCGCGGGAGAGCATGATATCCGCGCAGGCGAACGCATCCGGCAGCTCGTCGGAGAGGTATTCAAACTGCTTGTAGCCCGGCGTGTTTTCAAGCGACGCATCCAGATTGCCCTTGCCGCAGACATGGAGCACGTCGAACCGCTTGGTCAGCGCCGGAAGCGCCTCGCGGAGCACCGCGTTGACCGTCTGCGCGCCCAGCGAGCCGCCGATCATCATTAAAACGGGCTTTTGGCCGTCAAAGCCGGCCAGCCTGAGGCCGCGCGCGCGGTCGCCGGAGAAAATCTGCGCGCGAAGCGGCGTGCCCGTCAGAACGCCCTTCGGGGCGAGCAGCTTTGCGCACTCCGGGAACGTCGTGCAGACGGATTTGGCGAACGGCTTGCACAGCTTGTTGGCCAGCCCCGGCGTGATATCGCTTTCGTGCATCACCACCGGCACGCCGCAGATGGCCGCGCCGAAGACGACCGGAACGCTGACAAAGCCGCCCTTGGAGAACACGACGTTCGGCTTCAGCCTGCCGATGACGCCGATGCTCTGGAACGCGCCCGCGATGACGCGGAAGGGATCGGTGAAGTTTTTCCAATCGAAATAGCGGCGCAGCTTGCCGGAGCTGACCGCGTGATAGGTCACGCCCTGCATCGGCTCAATCAGCGTGCGCTCGATGCCGTTCTTCGTGCCGATATAGTGAATATCCCAGCCCTCCTCGAGCAGATGGGGGATGAGCGCCTGATTGGGCGAGACATGGCCGGCCGTGCCGCCGCCGGTTAAAACAATGCGTTTCACGCAAAGACCTCCCTGAGTTGATTTGGCTATATTATAGCAAGCAAAAAGCGGAGGGTCAAGGGGAAGGCGCGGCGTGAAAACTGCGTTAAAAAAGTGTTCAGTTGGTGTAGCGTTGCCGTAAAGCGGATGGAAATTTGTCACAAGCGGACGAATTTTTATAAAGATAACAAATTGGTGCGGAAATTCGATGCGAAATGTGTTATAATCAGGCTGTTCAATACTGTCAAACGGGAGAATCTCATCGACATTATGAAGGGGTATTCAAGCATGAACGAGAACATCGAGTCGTCCCAGAAATTCCCGATGCGGCCTGTCGCGCCGCTGGGCGTCATCGCCATGAACGGCTGCGAGGAAATGGGCCGCAGGGTCAACGAGTATCTGATGAACTGGCAGGTGGACGCGACCTCCGACCAGAAGCTCCACAGCTTCTACGGCTCGGATAAGAACGGCTTCCTGCTGGAGGCGCATTGCCCGCGCTTCGGCACCGGCGAGGGCAAGGGCATGATTAAGGATACCGTTCGCGGCTATGATCTGTTCATCATCTGCGACGTGGGCGCGTATCAGTGCACCTACAAGCTCTATGGCCGCGAGGTTCCGATGACGCCGGACGAGCACTACGCCGATCTCAAGCGCATCATCGCGGCGGTCAGCGGCAAGGCTTACCGCATCAACGTCATCATGCCGATGCTCTACGAAGGCCGCCAGCATCGCCGCACCTCCCGCGAGTCCATGGACTGCGCCGTGATGCTCCAGGAGCTGGTCGCGATGGGCGTTTCCAACATCATCACCTTCGACGCGCACGATCCGCGCGTGCAGAACGCCATCCCGCTGAGCGGATTTGAAAGCATCATGCCGACCTACCAGATGCTCAAGGCCATGTGCCACACCTACGATGATCTGCGCATCGACAAGCATCACATGATGGTCATTTCCCCGGACGAGGGCGCGCTCAACCGCAACATCTATTACAGCTCCGCGATGGGCGTGGACATGGGCATGTTCTACAAGCGCCGCGATTACACCCGCGTGGTCAACGGCCGCAACCCGATCATCGCGCACGAGTATCTGGGCGACAGCGTGGAGGGCAAGGATGTGTTCGTGGCCGACGACATCATCGCTTCCGGCGACTCCATCCTCGATCTGGCGTATAACCTCAAGCGGCGCAAGGCCAAGCGCGTGTTCGCGGGCGCGACGTTCGCGTTCTTCACCAGCGGCCTGGAGGCGTTTGATAAGGCGTATGCCGAGGGCATGATCGACCACGTGTTCGCTACGAACCTGACCTATACCCCCAAAGAGGTGCTCGAACGCCCGTGGTTCAGCCAGGCGGACATGAGCAAATACATGGCGTTCGTCATCGCGACGCTCAACCACGATCAGTCCCTGAGCTACCTGCTCAACCCGTGGAACCGCATCGAGAAGCTGCTGACGAAGTACCGCGCCGATCATCCCGTCGAGGATTGAGAGATTCTCCGCACACAAGCATAAATGAAATCCGCATCAGCGTCACGCCGGTGCGGATTTTTTTGTTGCTCCAATCATTGAGCAAAAAGCGAATGTTGCACAAAGCGCGGGCGCGCAATGCGCGCCCCTA
>OLOX01001097.1_pt1 | contig 26910 bp, 24 predicted proteins | sample 1672091 | NCBI WGS metagenome assembly OLOX01 (sample SAMEA3136644, study PRJEB25190) | human gut metagenome | reverse complement strand
CCCTTCCGCCTCACTACGTTCGGCACCTTCCCCAAGGGGCAGGCAAGACTAATAGTTTTCCCTTAACCTTCATTAGCACGTTCTTGGTTCCCCCCCTTGGGGGAACTGTCGCGTTAGCGACTAAAGGGGGAATCACTGAAGCAAATGAGAAGTTGGCTAGAAATATAACCTAAAATTTTCTCTCCAACCTCCCCAAAAATCAAAAATATCCCCAAAATCCCCCCTCCTCCTACCCGAAATCACCCTTTCGGGTGGGGCGCTTTTGCTTTTTTTAGGCTACACTATAGGTGTAAACAATCAGCTGCAAAGCAGGCAGCAGGAAGCGGAGGGATTGATATGCTGAAAGAAAGCTGGAAAAACATTTTGCTGGGAGCATTACTGCTTACCGGATTGACAATGCTCCTGGGCAGTGACAGCTCCGACAAAAAAGCAGACCCGCTGCTCGCTATGCCTAAGGCAGAAGCCGCCGCTATGCCTGCCTACGAGCAGGAATATATGAAAATCGTGGCTGGTGTCTGCGATTATTTGACCAAGGGTAATACTGCCGGACTGCCGGCGCAGGGACTGACAGGCTTTGAGGAGCTGGAGGGCCATAATGATCCCGGTCAGGGCGTAAGCAGTGTCGGCTATACGCTGCAGGATATCAATAATGATAAGGTGCCGGAGCTGATTTTTGGCCAGATTGATTATCCTGAGGGCAAGGGCTATTATGGCCGGGATATCTATGCTGTCTATACCTTTGTGGATGGTAAGATAAAATTTGTTGATGCGGGCTGGTCGCGCAGCCGGCTGCGTCTGCTTCCTCAAGATATGCTGAGCAAGCGCACCTGTATCGACGATAACGATATGGAATGGATGCTGGAAATGAAGGATTTGCTGCGGGACGGCAGTTTGCGTCAGGGAGAGACCTTCTATACAAAGGTTGAGGATGGCAGATGTAATGTTTACCGAAAATATTTAGATGTAAATGATACCTTTGTTACCCAAAAAACCTCCATGCACTTTGACGATATGATGAATATTGACCTTGGTGCCCAAAAGCTCGAGCTTTTACCGCTTGCGGAATACAGCAGCCGTGGCTTTAAGGGACTGGTAATGCAGCATCTTAACTGTATGGGCTTGCATGAGCTGCAGGATAATAGGGTAGATCTTTCCGCATATGAGCATGTTTATGTGGATAATCCCTCTCAGGGAGCAGAAGTGTTGTTTAGCAGCAATACTTCTCTGGCGAGCTTTGAAGTGCTGGATTTGCAGGGTGACGGCAGCAGAGTTATCTACAGCAAAGGACTGCTGAACCCGGAAGAAAAGCTGGTGCTGCATCTGGAAAGCTTTGAAACTGATCCTGAGCTTGACTATGAAACTATTATCAAGAACGGTATCTGCTTCAGGGACGACACCGGCAGCCTGCGCAAGTTTGCGATTCGGGCGAAGGTTATGGACGGCAGTGTTTATCTGGAAGAGATTGATTAAGGTAAAATCTGCATTTTGTGCGGAAATTTATAGAATTAGGGATTTTAGGAGGTAATGAATATGAAAATGAAAAAATTAACCAGCTTATGTGGTTGCCTGCTGCTTTCCATGTGCATGGGCGTTGGTGCTATGACTGCTCCGCTGTCTGCCGAGGCTGCAGCACGCGAAAAGGTTATTCTGGATGCAGATATGGTGGATTTGTTTGATGACGGCATCGCTATGATGATGCTTGCAGAATCTCCCAAGATGGATTTGAAGGGTGTTACCATCGTTATCGGCAATACCTGGGTTGAAACCGGTACAGCTTCTGCTATCCGTCAGCTGGAGGGCATCGGCCGCACTGATATCCCCGTATATATGGGCGTTAATGAAACCGTTCGCAAGGACCGTTTCGCTAACATGAAGGAAGAAAAACGCATTTACGGCCGTGGCCATGACTCCCATCTGGGCGCTGCAGGCTATCCTCAGCCGGCATCCTGGCAGGCTGAATACCGCAAGAATTATAATGATGAGCCTGTTATGAACCCGCAAAAGGAACATGCTGCTGATTTCATCATTGATACTATCAAAAAGCATCCGGGCGAAGTAACCATCGTTGCTATCGGCAGCGGTGCTAACCTGGCAGCTGCTTTGGACAAGGCTCCGGAAATTGCTCCGCTGGCTAAACGCGTTGTTTATATGGCAGGCGCTTTCTTCTGCGAAGGCAACGTAATGCCGACCTCCGAATTCAATGTTTGGATTGATCCGGAAACCGCTAAAAAGGCTTACCGCGCTCCCTGGAAGGAGCAAATTTTCCTGCCGCTGGATGTTTGCAGCAAGGAACTGATGAGCCACAATGATTTTAAGGATCTGGAAAGCCGCATTAAGAGCGACCGCTTCAAGGCTATGTGGGAAAGCCACTATGCTACCCCGATGTTCCGCAAGGATCCGTCCTTCAAGAACTACATTTGGGACGTTCTGGCAGCAGCAGTTGCTATTGATCCGTCCGTAATTCTGGAATCCGAAACTCTGCCGGTTGATGTTGATGACCAATACGGCTATGGCTACGGTCAGACTATGGGCTTCCGCGGCGCTGCTCCTGAGGGTGCTCAGAATGCGAAGATTGTTTACGCTGTAGACCGCGCTAAGGTTTGGAAGATGGTTGAGGATGTATTTAACAAGCTGTAAGCAATAATTTTGTGAGTTTAAGCTCGCGCCCTACCCGAATTTACTGTTTCGGGTAGGGCGCTTTGGTTTTTTTTAGAGTAAAATATAGGTATAAAAGATTAGCTGCAAAGCAGGCAGCGGGAAGCGGAGGGATGGAGATGTTGAAGAAAAGCTGTAAAAATGTCCTGGTGGGAGCAATGCTGCTGGCTTCCTTGGCAATGCTGCTGAATGGCTGTGGTTCGGATAAGCAGGCTGCTGCAACGCAGCCTAAGACCACGAAGGTGGAGGAAGCTGCAGCGACTGTGGCGAAGGTGCCTGCCTATGAGCGTGAATACGGCAAGCTGGTGGAGGGTATCTATAATTTTGTGAATGACGGCAATATGGATAAGGTGCCGCAGCAGGGCATGACCGGAATTTATGAGCTGCGTGACCGTATGGGTTACGTTGATGCGTTGAACATGCTTGGTTATACGCTGCAGGATATCAATAATGACAAGGTGCCGGAGCTGATTTTTGCTATCTTGGATAATGAAAAGCAGGGCAAGGGCTATTATGGCAAGGATATATATGCTGTTTATACCTTTGTGGACGGCAAAATAAAATTTGTTGATGAGGGCTGGGCACGCAGCAATATTAAGCTGTTGGCGAACAATATGCTGCTGACACGCGGCAACAGCAGTAATACAGACTATGTGCTGGCGCTGAAGGATTTGCTGCCGAACGGTAATAAAAGATGCATTGATATGTACTTTACCCGTTCGAAGAGCAATAATGAACCGGGTCTTGATGTTTACCGCAACAATGTGGGCAGAGATGATGTGGCTGTTTCGCAAAAGACGAATATGACTGCGGATGATTTCTTTGATATGGGCACAGAGATGGCCGGTGACAGCGTGAAGCTTGAGCTGCTGCCGTTGAAGGAATATAAGCAACGAGGCTTTAAGGGATTGGCAATGCAGTATCTGGAATGCATGGGAGTACATGAGCTGCAGGATGTGAAGGCTGACCTTTCCAAGTACGAGCAGGTTTCCGTGCCTAATCCCTTTAAGGGTGCGGATGTAATTTTCCGCAGTACGAAAAATCTGGAAGAGTTCCGCCTGCTGGAGCTTGCTTCCGGCAAGAGCGTTTACAGCAAGGATTTGCTGATGGCTGGTGAAAAGCTGGTGCTGCATCTGGAGAGCCTGGAAACTATTCCCAAGAATGGTATCAGCTTTAAGGATGATGCAGGCAGGGAGCGCAAATTTGCGATTCTGCAAAGCGGTAAGGACGGCAGTATTTATCTGCAGGAGGTTAATTAAGGTATAGTTCCTGAAGGGAATTTAATATTTGATGTAAAAAACTTTGGAGGTGTTTTTTATGCGTAAAAGATTTTTAGGTGCGATGTTATTGGCACTTGGTATTGGTTTGTTTGGCGGTTGGGGCAGTGCTCAGGCCAACAGTGTGCCGGAGCCTACACAAAGCATGCTGCATGTGTGCTGGCTGAAGGATGCTCATGTTAATCCTGCGGCCTGCGAGGTTGTGAGAATGCCGGACGCTTTTGAACCGGCGAAGGCTGTGGTGACGAGCTCGGTTGATTTCCCTGATTTTCAGGTTGTAGCGCTGGATTTGCGTGAGGTGAGCGCTGAGGGCTATCCTGTTTTTAACGTGCAGTCTATTTATTATAAGGATTTCCTGCGTGCAACGGAGCCGATTATTATTGTGATGCGTGATTCCGAGTCCTTCCCGCGCAACGGTATTGCGGTGCGCGATTCTTTGGGCAGGGAGCGTATTTTCGGTATTGCTATCAGCGGTGAGGACGGCAGCCTGCTGCTGAGCGAGGTTGAGAGATAGAGGTGCGGGCGATGAAGAGATTATTTAGCTTGCTGATGTTCTGCCTGCTGCTGCTTGCTAGTACTGCGGCGATGGCAGCGTCTTATGCTTATGGTGCGTATTCGTATATGCGTTATGGTGCGAATGGCAGGGATAATGCTTCTTTGCATCTGATTTATACGCAGTCCGGCATTTTTGCTTCTGTTGTTACTTATGATTTGCAGGACGGTAATGCGCCGATGTTTAAGGGCGTGGGTATGCTGGAGAACGGTTCGCTGGTATTAGAGGATTATTCGTTTGATGTGGGCCGTCATGGTGAGGATACACGTTATTTTGGTTATGGCTCTCAGCCGCTTGTTTGCGAGGCTAGAGTGCAAGATGGTAAGCAGGTTGTGCTGCTGCCGACGGTTGATGCACGAGAGATGGGTATTACTAAGGTGAGTGAGCCTGATATCGGCGGTACTTATAGGTTTGAGGGAATGCAGGCGGAAGAGGATTATACTATGGCGCTGTATTTTCTGCGTAAGCTGAATGTGAAGAATACCGGTTTGGATTTGAGCAGTAAGGATTATTGGTTTGGCTATGGCAGTCGTTTTGCCGAGGCTCCGAACAGCGTTTTTAATTCGTATATGCCGAAGGATGCCGGCGATTATTTTGGGATTTATGTGTATAATAAGAACGATAAGCTGGTTATGACTTATTATGTGCATCCGAATTTGTGGGATGCGTATCGTGTGACTGTTGATGGTGAGATTAAGATGTTGTGTAGCAATGATGCTGTGGGCTGATGTTATGATTTGAGTTTTTTCCGCGCAATGGTATTGCAGCGCTTGGTTCCTTAGGCCGGGAGCGTATTTTCGGTATTGCTTTCAGCGGTATGGAAACAAGCCTGCTGCTGCGCGGAGTTGAAAGAAATTAGAGGTGTGGGCGATGAAAAGATTATTTAGCCTGTTGATGTTTTGCCTGCTGCTGCTTGTGAGTGCTGTTGCGCTGGCAGCGCCGTATGGTGTGTATCCGTATGTGCGTGCGGATAATAAAGGCAACGCTAATGCTTCTCTGTTTTTGTTTTATACGCAGTCGGGCGTTTTTGCTTCTGTTGCTACTTATGATGTGGAGGATGGCAATGCGCCGATTTTCAAGGGTGTTGGTGTGCTGGAGAACGGTACTTTAGTACTGGAGGATTATTTGTTCGATGTAGACGTTAATAGCGAGGAAAGACGTCATTTTGCTTATCCTTCGCAGTCGCTTCCCTGTGAGGCCAGAGTAAATGAGGGTAAGCAGGTTGTGCTGCTGCCGACGGTTGATTTACGCGAGATGGGCGTTACTAAGATAAGCGAGCCGGATATCAGCGGTACTTATAAGTATAAGTCTAGTGAGGGTGCGCGTGCTGATTATCGTCTGGCATTGTATTTCCTGAAAAAGCTCCATGTTGAAAACACCGGCCTGGATTTGTGCAGTAATGATTATCGCTTTGATTATGATATGACTGGTGCTTGGAAACATAACAACGTTTTGAATTCTTATATGCTGCCGGGCGACTATTATGCTATTTATGTGTACAATAAGAATGATGAGCTGGTTATGACTTATTATGTGCATTTGAAGCTGTGGAATGCGCTTCGTGTGAATGCTGCTGGTGAGGTAAAGATTCTGTGCAGCAATGATGCTGTAGGCTGATGTTGTGATTTAAGTTTGAGGTCCTTGCGACGTAAGTTAATATTGCGGAGCAGGGGCCTTTTTGTACGCGTCCCCCCCTTTAATCGCTGACGCGACAGTTCCCCCAAAGGGGGAACCAAGAAATATCGCTTACTTATACCTTTCTTGCCTGCCCCTTGGGGAAGGTGCCGAACGAAGTGAGGCGGAAGGGGGTTGTGCGTCGCAATTAACATATCGCGTTGCAACGAAAAATTTTCCCGAAAATCGCTTGCAGGGTTTTGTTGTTTCAGTGAATGTTATATAAAGCGATTTCCAGACGGAAATTTCGTGCGGAACAACGACGAAATTGCAATAAACTCGCGCTAGGGCAAGAGATTTTTCTGCAGTAGTCAGCTTAGCGCTCAAACAGTATTGCAATTTCTGTTATTCCAGGCACTCATTCCCTAAAATTTTTATGTTTTCACTGCGATATATTAATTGCTCAGTTTAGTCTTTAGTGCTATCCTTCTTGCCTGCCCCTTAGGGAAGGTGCCGAGCGTAGCGAGGCGGAAGGGGGCGTCACCATAAATATATCGTTTCTATCAGAAGCAATCCACGATATATTGATGGCTCGTAACGAAGCCGTTTCGTTTATAGCGGATTTTAGCGTTGTAATTCTGAAATACGTTTTGGAGAAGAAAATATAAGGAGCAAAAATATGGAAGAAATGGTAACTGTTTACCTGCTGGGCAAAAAGTACAGTGTCCCGGCAACCCTGACCATTATGGATGCCATGGAATATGCAGGCTTTAAGCTGGTGCGCGGCTGCGGCTGCCGCAGCGGCTTTTGCGGAGCCTGCGCAGTAATTTATCGTTTAAAGGGCAGCACGGAGCTGAAGGTTGTGCTTTCCTGCCAGACGAAGGTTGAGGAAGGCATGTGCGTTGGCAAGATTGATTCCTTCCCGATTAACAAGCGCACTTTTAATATCGAAGAGATTAAGGCAAGCGATAATATTGTCGGTCAGCTGTATCCGGAAATCTTCAGCTGCATCGGCTGCAATGCCTGCACCAAAGGCTGTCCGCAGGGCCTGAATGTTATGCAGTATATTGCTTACGCTCAGCGCGGCGAATATGAGAAGGCAGCACATGCTTCCTTTGACTGCGTTGGCTGCAATATCTGTGCATCCCGCTGCCCGGCGCAAATCAGCCACAGCGCTGTCGGCCTGCTGTGCCGTCGCCTGACGGGCAAATATATTGCACCGAAGTGCGAGCATCTGGCTAAGCGTGTTGCCGAAATTGAAAACGGCGATTATGTAACGCTGCTGGAAAAGCTCAAAAATATGCCTTTGGACGAAATCAAAGACCTGTATAACAAGCGTGAGATTGAAAAATAAGGAGGTGCGGCAAGGTGAGTGCATTTACTGAAGATATGTTAAAATCTATGGCTAAGGTTGAAGCTACCCGTGCCCAACGTCTGCATGCTTCTATCGAACGCTTTACGGCAGAGGAAAAGGACGAGCTGCTGAAGAAGTTCCATCCTGACTACAGCTCTAAGGGCTTCAAGGTACTGGAGGTTGGTCCCAACAAGGGGCAGAAGGTGCCGGTAGAATTGGCACAGCTGCTGGAGGGTAAAAGCCGCCTGCAGGATGTAGAGCTTGATTTGGAAAAAGTGGACTATGACGTTGATGTTCTGGTTATCGGTGGCGGCGGTGCCGGTGCTTCCGCTGCGTTGGAAGCACATAACGGCGGCGCAAATGTCCTCGTAGTGACGAAGCTGCGTATGGGCGATGCCAACACGATGATGGCCGAGGGCGGTATTCAGGCTGCGGATAAGGGCAACGATTCCCCGGCGCAGCATTATCTGGATGCCTTTGGCGGCGGTCACTACAAAAATATTCCCGAGCTGCTGGAAGAACTGGTAACCAACGGACCATTGGCGATTGACTGGCTGAGCAAGCTGGGCGTTATGTTTGACAAGGAGCAGGACGGCACTATGGTGACGACGCATGGCGGCGGCACGAGCCGTAAGCGTATGCATGCCTGCGCCGACTACACCGGTGCTGAGATTATGCGCGTACTGAGAGACGAGGTGCAGAACCGCGGTATTCCGGTGCTGGAGTTTTCACCAGCAGTCGAGCTGCTGCTCGACGAAGAGGGCAAAACTGCCGGTGCGGTGCTGTGGGATTTTGATGCGCAGGAGTACAAGGTTGTACGCGCAAAATGCGTAATCATGGCAACCGGCGGTGCAGGACGCTTGCATTATCAAGGCTTCCCGACATCTAATCATTACGGTGCAACTGCTGACGGCCTTGTTATGGCATATCGTGCCGGTGCGCCGCTGATTTATGCGGATGCTATTCAATATCATCCGACGGGTGTTGCTTATCCGGCGCAGATTTATGGTGCGCTGGTTACCGAAAAGGTACGTTCGATTGGTGCGCAGCTGGTAAACAGCGAGGGCGAAATCTTTATGCATCCGTTGGAAACCCGTGATGTGGCGGCTGCGTCCATCATTCGTGAGTGTACTGCCCGCGGCAAGGGCGTGAAGGCGCTCGATGGTGTAGCGCTGTGGCTCGATACGCCGCTGATTGAAATGCTGCATGGCGAAGGTACGATTGCCAAACGCATTCCAGGTATGCTGCGTATGTATGCTAAGTTCGGCATTGACCTGCGCAAGGAACCGATTTTGATCTATCCGACGCTGCATTACCAAAATGGCGGTATCCTGATTGACAAGGATGCGGAAACCAAGCTGCCGGGACTGTTTGTTGCCGGTGAAGCTGTTGGCGGTATTCACGGTACCAATCGTCTGATGGGCAACAGCCTGCTGGATATCATCGTCTTTGGCCGTATTGCCGGTACGAAGGCTGCCGAAGCAGCGAAGAGCGTCAAGCTGGGCAAGCTGAGCCTGGAGCATGTACGTCGCTACGCTGAGGAAGAAAAGGCTGCCGGCGTGCAGGGTGAGCTGTCGCCGAAGCTGCTGCCGGTTTATACTCATGGCAGAGAAGTAAGGTAAAAACAAGATATAAATAAAAAACATACAACGGCAAACTTCACAGCTTGTTCGTTGTATGTTTTTGTTTTATATATTAAAATATGTTTTAAGACAACCGTTTACGGGGTGGCATTGCCGAAATTCTCTAAGAGAATCGAGGTGATGTCTATGAGGAACTATGATTTCAAAGACCTGATGGCTTTTGGCATGTTCATTCTGGCATTGCTGACTTTTATCTTTCAGTACATCAGATAGTCTAGACATAGAAAAACCGCCTCTGTAATTTGCAGCTACAAGGCGGTTTTTCAAACCAAATTCAAGCGGCAACCCACCTTTGCGGGCGGTTGTCTTCTTTATTTATAATATAACATAAAGCATAGTTTTTTTCAAGGAATTACTTGTGAACTTTTGGTTGTGCGGCGTATCATGATATGGTGCGCCGATTTTTTGTATATGATATAATGAGAAGATAGGAGGGATAGGTTGTGAATAGTATAGATTGGAATAATGTAATTATACGAAAAGATTGTCCTGTAAAATTTGAAGTTTGCCAGCGAGAAGCAGGCTGGGCTGATGTTAATTGTTGCATAAATGCTATAGAGTTTACGTCATATGTTGCTACAATTTGGCATACTAGTATTCCAACAGGTTTATTAGAAACAGCTTATTTTTCCTTGATTATGATAATCGTCATGAAAATTTTTTAGTTGAAACAGAAGAATATGAAGGTGTATTTGTCGATAATGATGGTAATGAATGGGCTGATGTTCCTGGAAAAGTTCGCTTTGTGTGGGACGAAGAGCCTAGTACCTATGAATGGAATATAAGTTTTGATTTGCAGTATTTTCATAAGCCTGATGCTATGCTTAATATTACTGTTAAAAGATCTAGCGATAGTGAAAATAAGACATATAAATTCAATGTTTGGTTAAGTGATTTTGCATATGCTGTAGCAAAATGTTTTACGGAGTGTTTGAAGAAATATGGATTAAATACTTATCATTTTTATACTTGGACTGATGATATAAATATACGTAAGCTGCTTATTGTCAAAGCGTTTGCTTTAAAACAGATGTCTATAGATGATTTTATTTACGAATTTAATTTTGAAGATGAAATGAAGCTGTTGCAGTTAGATATGTAACGTATTGAGGGAGCGTTTTATGGCTAACAAGATAAACATGCCTGAATCTGAAGAGTATATCTTAATAGATGAGGATCGTATACCGATATATACCGGAGAACACGATGATCATTCTTATATGTGGTACGGAATATCTGACGGTAATAGTGGTGAAGTCAATTTTAAGGTTCATATTTCTATAGATGAAGATGATTCAGACTTTTTGCTGGAGGATATTTTTGTACGTTACTTTGATGCAAAATATAATCAAGACACTTATATGTCTGCTGATGAGTTTGAGCATTGGGGTGATAATTTTTATCCGTTAAGTGTTGTTAAGCAGATATTACAAGAGCTGGAAGAGCTTGTGATGTTGTTGGAAGGTAATCCTCATAGTTCACGAATACATGAGATTATTGATTTGAATCGTGCTATTAAGGCTTATCGTAATATCAGCTTACGAATATGCTTTGATGATACAATGCCTCTTGAAGAAAAATTAATATATATGCTTCCTAAAAAAGCCGTGCTTATAGATTTTTATAGTCGTTTTATTTACTATGTAAGAAAAATGATAGATGAAAATCAGAATGCGGAATTTTTTGTAGTATCGGGACCTTGAATGAAATATAAATAATATGGATTGAATAAGCGGAGATGTGGAAGCTGAAATTAAAATGCTTGAATTGCTGCAATCTGATGATGAGAGTCAGCATGATGAAGAAAAAGCATCGGAGGAAAAAGCGGATGGCTTAAATTCTAATCTGGCAGATAAATTAGCCGATATCTTTTCATAAAATATAGAATGAGAGGAAAACTTATGAAGTATGAAAAAATTATAAAAAAAGCAGAAAAATATCATCAATGTGCGAAGCAGGTAGATTCTTTAGCTTTTGCTAAATGGGAAGCTAATTTCGAATTAGAGTATACTCATGAATCTACAGCGATTGAAGGCAATACCTTATCACTTTTAGAAACGAAAGTGGTCTTAGAAGATGGAATTTCTATTGGCGGCAAGCATTTGCGCGAAATTTTTGAGGTTGTTAATCATAAAAAAGCATATGAATTTATCAAGCAGAAAATCGCTGATGGTTTCTCTTTAGACGAAGCAATGACAAAAGATATTCATAGCATTTTAATGGAAAATATTTTTGCCGGCGGATTTTATCGTAATGTGAATCTCCGAATTACCGGCGCTAATCATATACCGCCTGAGCCCAATGAAGCATATAGGCAGGTAAAGAATTTTTTTGCGGATTTGACATGGAAATATAAAGATGATCCTATTACTTTAGCTGCTTGGACGCATGCAGAATTTGTTCGAATCCATCAATTTATTGATGGAAATGGAAGAACCTCCCGATTGCTGATGAACTACCAGCTCATGTATGCGGGATTTTTACATTTTCCCTGCAAACGCAGGGTGTGAGGGTTCTTTATGGTCTTGTCGTTAATGGCGGCAAGACTATTTTTTTTGCGCAAAAAAGGCGCAAACCTTGTGGAAAACACTTCTTGCAAAACTCTTTCTTTCTGCTATACTTTGGGTATACAAACGCAAAAAATATATCAGAAAGAGAGGAATATGTATGCAAATTTTTGGAAAACTTACAGAAAAACGACGGCTCCAGATTCGAGCGGAGCAAGACCGATTCCGAGAAGTGGTACTGCCAGATGAGGCAACAGAAAAGTTAGAATCACAGACAACTGCTGAGAAATTTAACAAATACTTCTCCAGTAACAAGGATGAGATCATCCTTGCAGGATTGTATATGTTGTTTGTTTTTAATTTGATTGTTTTACTCGTGCGAGTGACATTATTCTTGGCAACACTGAATTCTGGATATCTGTGGAATAGTGCGGTGTATACGATTGTCTTTTCTGTCGCACCGTTCTTTTGCTGGATCAGAGCAACCGAGTATGAAAATTTCAATTATACAAGCCGAAAGATGTGGTTTTTATCTATCTTCTTGATAAACGCATTGCTAATGGCGGTTACACCGTTTCTCCGCTTTGGACTGTATGCGATATGCCCGTACATCCTGCAACATATCAAAATTTCAGAAGTCTTCTCGTATGATAAGGCGGTGTGGCTCTGTCGCTTTGCGGTTTTGCTGCTGCCAACACTTATTCTAGCATTGTTTGGGAAGATCTTGTACTCAATCTACACGTCTGATTTTTGTATGGATATGCTGCAGGTGTTCAAGCTTTCTCATGTGATTGATATCAGAAAGGATAAGAAATGGTTGTATGACTTGTGTATCGTTAACAACCTGAGCACGGGAAAGCCAATCATCGTGCAAGAAGGTGATCGAGGAACACACTGCACATTGATCGGTCAGACTGGTACCGGTAAGACGGCAACCGGATTTTACCCCGCAATCGTCTCTGATATGAATAACAAGATTCGTAACGACGATTTGCGTGAGCAGGCATTGTACATGATGGTTCGAGACGGAAAGGCAATTTTAAATCTTCCTGAGCATGCAGAAGGCGAGAGAGTGCGTTTTCGTAACCGGTATGTGGTTCCGAAGCCGGGATACGAGAAGGAATACAACGAAATTTGCAAAAAGTATAAGACATGCTGTATCATCGCAGTTGCACCGGACAATGACCTTTGCGATGGTGTAGCCCGTCTTGCACTGGCACGAGGTTTGCAGCCACGCTTTATTGATGCGACACTAGAGTCCGAGCCAGAGCGTATGCGAGAATTTGGTAAATACTGGTTTGGTTTGAATCCATTTGCAGTACCATATGGAATCAAAAAAGATATCAATGCCGAGGCAAAGTACATTGCGGAAACCGCAAAAAATGTCGCAACCATTCTGGAAATGATTGATTCGAGAAACGGCAAGGGTGATCGTTTCTTCTCATCTGTCAACCGCAACATCACGAGCGTGGTATCTTCAATCTGTATTCTATTCTGCACCCATGTTCTTGATCGCGATGCGACATGGACAGACGTACAGAGAGTTCTTGTTGACTTCAACGAATTGAGAAGAATGTTACCAGCACTTGAAGATCGTTTTGGATCTTGTGTAGGAAAATCGCGTGGCAAGGAAGAGGGAACCCTTGACAACAATGGTATTTTGTGTGGAACACCTGGCAGTGAGAGTGGAGTTCCGCTGCAATATACCCCGTGGGAGGCAACCTTCAATTACATTTGGGACGAGCTTCTAAGTGAATCTGGTTCGAAGGTCAAAGACTACGCATATGGCCTCCGAAACATGGTCAATGAGTTTTTGGCGAATCCTTATGTTAAGAGATTGTTTTCTGCATCAGAAGCGAAATGTATCCACATTGGAGAGTCTTTTGAGGATGGCGATGTAATTGTTGTCAACTATGGTCTGAAGCTTGGAACCGATACCGCAATCGCAACTGGCCTTGCATTTCAGCTGATGGTGAATCAGGCAATGTTAAATCGTACTCTTCCAAAAGATAGAGGTCAAAACCCTTCTCCAGTTTTTGAGTATGTTGACGAGATGCCAGTAATCTTGTCTGCTGATTGGTTGGAGCCGGCACTGGCACTGGGCCGTAAGTATGGACTGGTTCTTTTTACAGCGATGCAGACACTGGCACAGCTTGACAAGAATGATACGAGCAAGTACCTCAAAAACCTGCTTCTTGGTGTTGGTACTATCATTTGCTTTGGTCGCGCATCTACAGCAGAAATGAAGGAGATTTCCGATCTTTCTGGAACAGAGAAGATTGAGGTGGTTCAAAAATCCAAATCATCTTCGTCTATCGTTGAGGAAAATCCGAACTCTACAACATCAGAGAGAATCACACCTGATCAGAAACCAATTGTCGAGGCAAGTGATGTCAGAAACCGTGATTTCACGGAAGTTACAATTTTGACGTTACACAATCATCGGGTACTGGCAGCACAGGTAGGAAAGACACACTTTATCAAGAAGACTGACTGGGAAAAGAAGCCAAGACATCAAATCAATTGGGAGAAAATTTCAAAGGAGATTCCTTTAACACAAGAGGATAAATCTTACATTGAGCAGCTTCAAGAAAAGCTGGATGCAATGCTTGAAGAGCCGGAGGAAGATTTCCGCGTAACCTTGCTCGAAGAAGACCCAAACGAATTGCCACCAACTTTTTATCCAGAGAAAGATGAATCTGGTGCTAGCGTTTTCTCTCAGAAAGCCACAGAAAGCCATCTGCCGGATTTTGATGATGCACCCGAAAGTGTTACCACTAACAATGCTCAAAGCCCACAGAATGGCGTACAGAGCGTTTCAAGAGTAAATACAGAAGATGAATGTGCGGAAAACTTCGAAGATGATATAGAGGACGAGATCGACGAGTGACATTCTGCAGATACCTCTGCAAAACAAAAAAAGATCAATAAGAGGCTGTGGTCTTTGCGATCATAGCCTTTTTCTTGCAATTTTGGAGAAACATGGGTATACTTTTGGCAAATACTTCAGAGATCAGAGAGGGGATAGGAAGAGTACATGCAAACGATCTTTTCTACGAATGGGGCAGAGATTCAATGCCTTGAAAAAAATGATACTTTTATTGATTTTGCCGATTACAAAAAAGGATTTACGTCAAGGCAGCGTGAAACTGTGCGAGAGATCGCAAGGAATGGATCACTCACGGCACAATCTCTTATCTGGATATTCTCAGATTTGAGCAAACCAGAGCGTAGCTGCAAGGAAGCCCTTAGTGAGCTGTATAGTGCAGGTGTTCTAGCGCGTTTAGAAATCTGGCACGGTGAGCAACGAAGCGGTGTTGCTTATGCCATCAGTTCGCTATTTAAAGAACGATTTGGAAAAAAGGTATCGGTGCTTAGATATCTTGAAGAAACACCAAGAGCCAATTCTAGTTCTAAACTGCCAGAGGCCGCAGGACAATTACTTCGAAAGATTGATTCAAACGCAACACTGCTTTCACACGCTGGCATTGTAGATATGCATGAACGGAGATTGACTGTAGAAGAGCAGTTGGAGTGGCTTTCAATCGTATCTTTGGTGTCTGGTGCAACAAAAGTAAGCTATAGGACGGACAAACTATTTCCACTGGCCAGAATTCGGAACGGATCGAATCGGCTGTCTTATGCAGTCATTTCGTGTCGGCAGAATCAAGAGCTGCTGCCTAGACTGCTGTTTCTGATCGAGCAATTGTCTGGAAGAGGAGAGTGGCGAGGCATCGTGATCTTTGAGTCTTTTAATTTGATGCAACAGGGAATGGCAAAAGTGATGCGAGAGTTGGAGCGGTCCAAAATACCGATCTATGGCACCTATGATCGAGCATGCATTGATTCGCAGATCTTGTATCGGATTGAGTACATCCCCGGAACAGGCACGCGATTTGTTCCAGTCAAGTTGCAGGGAGGACGCAGAGCCAAATGATATGTGGAATGCAAGGGAAAACGAGCCATTCAGAAAAAGCATCTGGCAGAGGACAAATCATATCCTCTGCCCAATGTATCTTGTTCCAATGGTTTTCTAAGCGGGAATCTCCTGACAACGTCAGGAGGTGGTGACATTTTCTGCACCCTTATCTTCAAAATACACTATATTCCAAAGCACTTTTAACGGCCTTTTTAAATTCGACCTCATCCTTTTGCAGATGCTCGTTTGGATCTTTATACTCACCTGACAGACATGTAACCTGAAATGGAATATCAAGAAGTTTCAGCTCCTGTTGCAACTTCTTGCTTGCCAACCCTCCGGTCTTATCGTTGTCTAGTGCCAGAAGAAGGGTTGCTTTCGTCGGCTTTTTCTGCAACAGATCGACCAGAAGTGACATATTACCCGTAGAATTGAGTGCTAGGGCATTTCCACCACATTGTATGACAGAAAGTGCGTCAAACACGCCCTCGGTCACAAATACGGCTTTCTGGCCGTTGTAGAGGGCATCCGGTAAAAACAGTCCTGCATGCCCCACGTTGTAGTAGGGAAGCTGACTATCCGAAAACATTGCCCTTGCGATATAAGAGCTTTTCGAGATCGGTATGATGAGTCTTGGCATCGGAGCAGGAACGGGAACCGAATGGAATGCAGAGGCAGACTCACTAAATCGCTTTAAGATAGTAGGGCTAATCCAGCTTTTGTCGAATCCGATATGACATCTTTTTGCAGTTTCTGGTAAAATTCCCTTCGACTGCAAAAATGCTATTGCGATTGGCTCATCCATGCGAAATTCGCATGATCTATAATACTCGGTGTAATCGTCTTCCTTGGAATCTGTCACTTCAGCTGTTTGAACATTGCCCATTTGTTTCGAATCTACATTTTCTGTCCTTATCGTATCCCAATTGGAATTATCTTTTAAAATTCCCAATAAAGAATCTGTTAAGTAAGATGTAGTGGTATTTTGGGGAACGAATCGCCCAACCGCTTGCCCATTTTGGGTAACAACGATCTCCTGTCCAGACATGACAAGACTTAGATATTTGTCGAAATTATGTTGCATTTCGGATGTGGTTACAATTATCATAAGTAAAAACCTCCTGACTGCTTTTGGTGTCTCTGTGTGGCTCAGTAAGAGCTTTGGCATAGGGGAATCTTGGAAATTTCTGTTGCTAGTTCGACCTTCAAATTTCGAATATCAATGTCATTTTGAATATCCAAAAAATAGCGATCTGATACGCCAAAAAACTTTGCTAATCTAATGGACGTGTCAACAGTGATTTTTCTTCGACCATGCAGAATATCCTGTATGCGCGATACGGGAACATTGATGGATTGAGCCAATTTGTAGGAAGAAATACCAAGTGGCTCCATGAATTCATCTTTTAAAATTTCGCTGACAGTCGGTATAGTAATATAGTTCGACATAAAATACCTTCCTTCTCTAGTGGTAATCCACAATTTCGACATCCTTAAAATGATCGTATTTTTTTTGCTAAACTAAATGGAATTATTTCTTCAGGTTTTGTTTCAGTATACGCTCTTTCATTATGCATATATTCGATGATGTCTTTTGCCTTGTAATTTCTAAACATGTCAATAACCTTATCCAATATGATTTTTTCTTCGGAAGTTAATACTGAATAATCCATGTTAGCAGTTGGATACACATGGAGCATAGTATCATAGTTATAACTCATTTCTTCTTGAACATTCAAGTTTTCCAAATTCATCAAACTATAATGTCCAACAGGAAGAGCACCCATTGGTTCGTGCCGATATACCATACCCGTCATGGAGTGTCCAGTTTCAATGAATGACAAAACATCAGAGTACCAAAGCATTTTCATTAATTTAACTTTAAATAAGTTGGTGACTTTTTCAGCAATATAAGAAACTATGGCTTCAATTTTATCAATATTGAGTACTGTGAACCCATTTGAATCAGACGGTTCTTCAAAGTGTACATATTCACCTTCGAATGCTTGGCGCGTAAGAAATTCCTTTCCGTAGGAGTCTAACTTTTCCACAATTTTTTCTCTGATTTCCAAGCGTTTTGTTACTGAAAATTGATCGGAATTCTTTTTTAAAAATTCTAATGCTTGAAGGGGATTATCTTTAATCAATCGAAGCATAGTATCATAAGCTTCGTCTTGAATAGCTTTGCTTTCGTAACGAGATATTGTTGCCTCTCCCCATCCGAGCAATTTAGCAAGATCAACCTGAGAAAGTCCATAGTTTTCTCTAATAGCAATAATTTCATCAGATGTAAGAAGTCCCATCTTAATTCGATAAGCATTTCTTGCATTAAGGAGATTTTTATTGGCCATTGCGCCAGTTACAAATTCATTTTCATCTTCATTAGCGTTCGAGCAAAAATAAAATTTTTCCTCGTAAGTTACATTTTCTCCTTTTACTATAATACTTGTAAGTCTCTCTCTCTCTTCAACTTCATGAGTCTTTTCGCATAATGGACAAGACATGTGAATTTTTCTGATTAACGTACTGGATTCCATCAATTGCTAAACCTCCTTTGATTTTTTTGCTTACCTATAAGGAAACAACATTGTTCTCTTTGCATAATGGAAGGATACACATACCACTTTTCTTCCCCCATCACGGATTTTTAACTTAACGTAAATCAATCGGTCGCTTATATCTTTTCCAAAAACAAATAATACTGGCGGATGTACATCATCGGTATCAATTTTTGTCTCTGAATACTCACTAAGCTTTAATTCTTTCAGATGGTTAACAATATCTTCAGTGTCATAGTCGAGATCCAATAATGTATATGGTGTCGAAAATTTCTGATCTGTGCCATTTTTCTTTCTTTGGACAAGCTCTAAATCGATATCCATATCAAACTCGTCACTTGAAAGTAGCCTATGTAACTCATCTAAGAAAGCAACAACATCTTTTTTTGCCGATATGTAACTAAGAAATATTCTACTCACCTCCAAACATATACTATCAATTGATAGTATACATATCAATTGGTTGTTTGTCAAGACCGATTAAAAATACTATCATAAGGGTAAAAAAGTTATGGCAGAGGGTATGCTTAATCCTCTGCCATAAGCAAAATACACAGGCTAGAAATCACTCTGGTACTGATTCAAAAATCGGGTCTGAACTAGCAGGCAGTAAAAAACTTAGTTTGCTACATCCAGATGAATCCATTTCCACAAACCATCCTTTTGTACAGCCATGTAACCAGATTCATTCATGGTCATCACATCCTCAAATACAGGATTTATCACCCACTCCAGATTGCCATCAATAACGCCCCAAAGTCCATCCTGTTTTACCGCTGCAAAGCTACCGCAGAAAGAGAAGGCATCTTCATAAATGAATGAACCCAGCTCAAGTCCAGAAAAGGTAACAAATCCCCATAATCCATCTTTTTTTACTGCCGCAAATGCGCCACCCTCATAGAAAGGCTTCACATCCTCGTAGTAAGGAGAAACAACGAATTCTCCCGTGTTTCCAACAATTCCCCACTTATCATTTTCTTTTGCTAGTACAACACTCTGTGCTGCACAGATTCCAAAATCATTAACTGCAATCTCATCATAAACATACCCTGTCAACTCTGTAAACTTGTTGTTGATGATTCCCCATTTGCCATTCTGCTTTGCAGCAGCCATATCATTGTACATTGGACCAAGATATTCCCAAATAAATTCCGTGTGTGAGAATTTATCGTTTACGTATCCATACATGCCATCGAAAACAGCTGGTGCTACATCCTCTGAAAAAATACCCAAATTTGTATAGCCCTTATCCGATGCAAGTTTACGATTTCCCTGCTTATCAATGAAATATTCTTCCTTTCCAAGCTTTACCGGTGCATACAAACCATTTGAATCAAAAACACCAATTCGATCATAGGTTGGCTCTACTACGATTGAACCGCTTTAGTTAATTAAGCCAAATTTGCCATCTCGTTCAATTACTGCATACCCATTCCAAAAATCGGAAATGGAAGTAAAATACAAGTTCTCATCGGTATAGGTTCCACGCCGTTCCTTATAGAGTGCCGCAATTGTTCCATCGTTCGGTGACTGCTTTATAAGCTGCTTTAAAAGAGCAAGTGCCTTATCCTGTTTACCGTTTTCATCATAATAGGAAAGCAATGTATTCAACACTTCATAGCTATTTGGTGTTTTTGTCAAAAGTGCATTTGCCTGTGTTTCAAACTCGCTAAACTGTCCCATCTTATAGTCAAGCAGTACCACTTTTTGATATACATCTATACGCTCTGGATCAAGTTCCAACGCAGCCTTATATTCTGCCAATGCATCTACGTAAATCTGCTGTTCCTCTTTTTTCTGTGCCAGTTCAAGATGTTTCTGAATTTCTCGTGGCTTTGCATTTTTGGTCTGAATGATTACAAACCAGCCAAGTGCAATCACAGCAATCATTCCCAAAATCAATACTATTTTTTTCATCTTTCTTTTTCGCAGGAAACCTCGTCCGACGTGTCGGGCAGGGTTTCCTGTCCTTTCATCATTTTCGCTTTATACATTGTCAGCTGTTTTAATGCCAATACAAAAATTCCTGCAATTTTGAATCTGTGCCTATCCCTCTGAAATAGGCTTAAAAATCGAATCTGAGTCAGCTGGCATTAAGTCAATGTATTGATGATCTGCGGTTTCGAGGAATACCGTGGACTCTCCTCGAACCAAACGAATGCCTGATACTTGACTTCCTGCTGGAAGAGTAGTTGGATTTCCACCAGCTGCATCCGAGTAGACGGTAGTATCCTTTGCAATGATAAATGAGCTTTCTGCAGATACAAGGGGAGAACTTAATGCATCATCCGGTACTAAGTATCCGTCTGCAAAGGAGAATGTGGCATTGATGCTGTACTGTCCGAACAGTGGAAGCACGATTGGTGTATCAATCGTGAGACTGATCTTTCCAGAGTCAGATAGGGATGGCATGTTAATAATTCTTGCATTGGTCAGATCGCTTCCCAATACATTTAATGACGAGGTTGCCGTTACAAGTGACGCACCATCAAACCAGTCAATTACCAGAGACGTTGTGCCATCGGCATAAGATGCAAGGGAGAGCAGATAGGTTTTTGGATCTGCCTCTGCCATACGGAAGGCTTTGCAGACATAGGAACTGCAACCATCAAATGTTTTTGCAGCAGATCCGTTGATGTAAAGGATTCCGTTGGAAGCTGCCTGTAACTGCTCCGGCATTCCATTATCATCAAGGTTGTAGGAAACAGTCGTGTCTGCCGGGATATCATACATCTGTCGAACACCAATTGTAGAATAGTCTTCAACAACACTCGGATATGTCGTTTCTAGGCCGCTGTAAGACGGCTGACATGCAACATTTAATATTTCTACCTGTGCCCCCGCCGAAGGGTCGTAGCTGCCATTTGAAGCCGTGAAACGGTATGTCTGGCTTGTAGTTGATATTGCCAAGGTGTCGTCAGCGCATAGCCAGTAAGATACATCTGATCCGGTTGCTGATTGTGTGTAAGCAATTGCTTCTCTTGCACCCGTGTAGCAGATGGCTTGATTTCTCGAAAGCTGTGTGTACCCAAGCTCAACAAAATTACCGTTTTTGATAAAGACATGAGCTGTCTTTTGTCCATTGTAGTAGAGCCAGAAAGTGCTGTCCCCATTGTCTACCAAATCGCCGGAGAGCGTCAACACATTAACCAAACTGCCATTTTGGTAAGCAAAGAAATATACACCACTTACATTTCCGGCATTATCGTATACTTTTGATATCAGGGTAAGGGTCTCTCCGTACCAGAAAGGATCGGTTGGCAGAGTTGCAGACCCTGGAAGGGTAGCAATTACTGTTGGGATATTGTTCTCACCGACAAACCAAAGTGTCTTTGACCCATCGTCATTTGGGGAAAGACCTACAAAGTCTTCTCTGCCAGTTGCGGTATCAATCCAAACCGATCCTGCGGAGATTGCAGACGGATCTCTCTGTGCATACTGGGCGATTACGGACCAGACATGATCCAGGTCGCGGACAAATTCTGGCTCAGTTGGTTCAACTGGAGAAGTGTCTTCTGTAGGATCAATTGGTGATGTATCTTCCGTTGGCTCAACAGCCGAGGAATCCTCTGCTGAGGATGGTTCCTGAGACTCCTGTGATTCAGAAGAAGGCTGTGATTCTTGACCAGATGAAGGTTCGGACTGATTGCTACTAGGCTCACTGAAATCAGACGAAGGCTCCGTCGGCTGATCATAAGATTCTGATTCAGATGTCGGCTCCTGCGTTTCGGAAGATGGGTCTTCAGAAGGTGTGGTATCTGGTATACTTTCTGTTGTAGCCTCTGTTGATTCCGTAGTAGGTTCAACAGGGCTTTCCTGCGTACTTTCTTCAGAAGGAGTGGTTTCTGGTATCTCCTCTGTAGTAGGTACAGGAGTTGTTTCTTCAGAAGTTTCTTGAATTGTGGTTAATTCTTCTGCTGTTGTAGACGGTTCAGTGGTTGTCTCAGTTGTAGATTCAACTGTGGTAGCTTCTGTAGTTGGCTCGGTAGTTGGCTCGGTAGTTGGAGCGGTTGTAGGTGCAGTAGTTGGCGCATATGTAGGTGGTACATATGCCGTGGTAGGTGTCGGCGTGTACGAACTTGGTAACACTGGCGAGTATGTTGGAGATACATTTGGACGCGTTATCGGAACATACGCTGTGGTTGTAGGTGGTACATATGCTGTCGTTCTGGTGGCAGAGGACTCCGTAGAATTTGAATCATCGTCTTTCTTTCCTGTTGTCCTAGCAATGGTAGTCGGAGAAGTAGGAGTGTGCGATGATTGCTGCGGATGGCTAGAAGTTGGCTGAGTTGACTCGGATGCATCAGGGGCTGTCTTTTCTTCCGCATCTGTCTCCTTCTCTGTCTCTCCTTTTCCATTTTCTTTCTTCGAATTTTCTTCGGCAGTAGTGGTTGTAGCAGGAAGAGTTGCCTTTTTTGATTCGTCGGCTTTGTCGATAGTCAGACAAGTGCCCTCAACGACTTCTTTTGCAAATAGCGACATATACTTCCATGCGTAGGAATCTTTTGGTGTTACGCATCGTTGCAGAGAAGAAAAGGCATACGTCTTGATTGAAGTAACTGTTTTTGGAAAGTATACTTCACGCAGCTTCGAGCATTTGTAAAATGCATATTGTTCAATCGTTATCACATTGTCGCCAATCGCAACGTATCGCATATCTGGACAGTCTGCAAAAGCATTTGCCAGAATTGATACAATTGGATAGTCATTAACTGCCGCAGGAATACGGGCAACCGTTTCTGTGGTAACGCCCCAATGAGCCAAATGTGCTTCACCATCTATGATCTGATACTGGTTGCCATTTACCGTAATGGTACGGCTATCGGAAATACTCTCTGTTTCTTCATCTGTAGATTCACCGGATGCAATTTCTCGCATGTTGACAAGAAACGGATTATTAATGAGCGATTCGTCGGCAGAGGTTGATTCTAATTCCTCAGTCTCAAATTCGCTGCTCAATTCTTCTCCAAAAAGAATTGAGCTATAATCTTCCTTTGAACCCAGTAGGGCAGGATCAGTGTCTCGATGCTTTCCACTAGAAGAAGCGACAACAGCAGCAATTCCAATGATAACGGCAGCTCCCCCAGCGATACTTCCGATGATTAGTCCCTTTTTCGAAGATGCGCCTTTTTTTATTGGAGCATCGCAATATGGGCAGACATCCCTATCGGCCGGAACTGACGATCCACAGTTCTTACATACGATCATTTTGTGACCCGATGATGACTTACCGACTTTCTTTTCATCTTTCTTCGGCATAGCAAAAACCCCTTTCTTTTACATAAAACCATACTTTTTTCCACTTTTACCATTAAAAAGCCTTGCAAACCACAGACAAGTATGTTACAATCATTATTACATAAATGTTTATTATACCCTGTTGTGAAGAAAGCAGGTCTTTTTATGTTACACAAAAATGGCATACTCAAGCCTAGTATAGCACAAAAGAACACCGAGTACAAAGGTTTCTGATATGTTTTGGAACTAAAAAGGGGCGAAAAAAGATGCCCTCGGGAGAAAAACACGAAAAAATTGAAAATTTGGCAAAAAAAACTTGACGTGTGCGAATCGTTGGTATATCCTTAATACAGGATTTGAGTCCTGTTTTTTGAATCCGCAGTTCAAAAAATATATTTTCCTTTCTTCTTAATGGGTCAAAAAAGGAAGTAGCAGGTTTTTGTTGTTTTGCCTGTTACTTCCTTTTTGTTTGTGTTTATTAGACAGCGCGTCGAAATTGCTTGCATTTGCCTGATTCCTCTGCTATACTGTCAGTGTACAGGTAACGACGAAGAAGGAAGTGGGGCAGAGGGTGTTCCACTAGATGCAAAACTCCCGAAATGAGTTGGGTTTGTTTGCTGTACCTTTTTTACTGTACAGCTACGAAAAAAAGAAATATTGTATCACAGATAAGCGTTTTACGGCAAACAGTCGTGAGGCGCTTTTTTTGTGCAAAGAAAGGAGAAAGTTATGATAAAAGTAGTCATGTGTGAGGATTGAGTCTTTGCCCAAAATGAGAACTGATTAAGGTAGCAATTCAGTAACATGATTTGCCTAACTTATCAGTTTACAACAAAGTACAAACTATAAGCAAAGCATTAGGCAGAGAAAGGAATCTTATGTCAGAAAACAAACAGCAAAATGCCTTGAAAGAGAAGCAAGCAGATGTTAGAATGGAGACGAAGGTATGTAAGGAAACGCCCTCGCAAAATTTGAATTTTGAGGGAATCCACAAGGAAGATCTCAAACGTCTTCAAAACTTCCGACTTTTGGACGACGACTTTATGACGAAAGTCTTTGAAGATGAGAAATGTGCAGAATTTTTGCTTCAGATCATTCTTGAGAGGGATGATTTGATCGTCGTAAGATCAACTAGCCAGTACAGTATCAAAAACTTGCAGGGACGATCCGTGAGATTGGATATTTTGGCAGTTGATCGAGAAAAACATGTATACAACATCGAAGTTCAGCGCAGTGATAAGGGCGCAGGTGTTAAGAGAGCTAGATATAATAGTAGCATCCTTGATGCAAATCTTACACAACCTGGTGATCAATACGAGAACTTGAACGAAACCTATGTAATTTTTATCACCGAAAATGATGCACTAAAGCGAAAGCTTCCCATCTACCACATTGATCGAGTGATCAGAGAGACTGGCGAAGTATTTGAGGATGAGTCACATATCATATATGTGAACTCAAAGATTCAAGACGATACTGCGCTTGGAAAATTGATGCATGATTTTTCATGCAAGAAAGCGGAAAACATGTATTATAAGGTGTTGGCAGATCGAGTGCATTATTTTAAGGAAGACGAGGAAGGAGTGGCAATTATGTGCAGAGCAATGGAAGAAATGAGAAACGAGGCAGTAAGAAAAAGAAATATTGAAATAGCAATGGATATGCTTGACCTCAAAAAAACTATTGCTTCGTTAACGTATGAGAACATTTCAAAAACCTCAAAACTAACAGTCGATGAGGTTAAACAGTTGGAAAAGGAAATCAATGCGTAATTTTTAATGTTTAACTACAGACAACAGGCAGAGGAAATACACCTCTGCCTGTTGTGTTATGCATTGATTTTGGGTATGTGATACCTGCCACACATAAGTGCCGTGGGTATCACAAAGTCCGCTGAGGTAGCGGAAGAAAGGAAAAAAATGTTTTTTGAATACAATTTGCAAAAAACTCTGGATTCGTTAAAAGCCATTTCTGGTATCGAAGCAGATACCAACAGACGGGCATTTGACATAGCAAACAGAGTTGTCAAGGCTGAGCATTTATCTGATGTCGAGGATATTTCATCAGAAGAATTACTTGGCCTGATTCCTCAGTTATTCGATGTTTTTGCACAATTGGATAAATGTGGGGAAGAACCCCAAAAAGCCAGTCAGCGACTAGGAAACCTTCGTCCAATTAAACGAAAGAGAAAGTTGCTGTAAGGTAGCAGAGTTAGCCAAGAGAAGACATCTTGGTGTTGGAAAAAATGTAGAAAGTAGTATATATGGGACAAGCAGAAGCACTAGAAGCGATTGAGCGTTTGGTGCTTTTTTTGTTTGCAAAGAAAGGAAAAATATGGAAAAATTGTTTGAAGCAGTTGCTGGTATTGATGCTGGCAGCGAAGTAGTGGAACTGACAACCTTTGTGGCAGAGAAAGAGAATACGAAGATTAAAAAGACAATCAGCTACGACCAGTTTTGTGAAGCTTTATTAAGCGGTCGTGGTCCAGCACAGAGCATTAAGATCGGATTGTTCCCGCGTGAGGTTTTGTCCGTCGTTTGGGGCGAACATGACCGAAAGATATATCTGTTTATTCCAACGGCAGTTCGTTTTTTGGGATACAAAAACAGATCTCAAGAGGAAATCCAGGGATTCATGGTCCCATACCCGAATATGATCCTGGAAATTACTTGGAAAGAATTGGACTGTCGCGCATGCCCAACTTCTGTATGGTGCACAAACAGCACAGAGCAGTGGCCGACTCCCGATACATTGTTATATCGGTTTCCTTTTGGAAATGTTTCTGATAAGGGAAGCATCTGTATGGGAGGAAATGCTGTATCTCTGTCAGGAACGGAAACGCTGGCAGAAGTGGTTGCCAAGTGCGAAGAGTTATTTTTTAATACTCCGTATAATGGTGACTACTATGGTGTAGGAAACAAAATCAATAGTCTAATGTCTTTGGGGGATCTGTTGACATCCTTGAATGGAAAATCACAGTTTCCAGACGAACTTCTGATTTTGGACGAAAAAAAGGTTCAAGACCTGCGTTTGAATTGAGTGAGTTAGAAAAAGTGAGGCGAGCGGCAGAGCTGCTTGCCTCTCGTTGTGTTATGGGGCAGAAGCCCAAAAGGAGGGAAGATGTATACTACGGATATTGCGAAAGAGAGGATTCCTGAGAAGGTGACACTCGAATTTGCCAAAAGGTTAGTGGAGATTGTAAACGATGATCCTGATGATTTTAATTCATATTATTTGAATGCATGCTATTGGGAAGATCTTTTGCGATTCTTTATCAAATTAAAGGCTCTCTATATTGTATACGCGCGTCTCAAGGGCAAGATTGATTTGCTTCCTTGGGCGGTTGAGGGAAATCCTCTGAGAGATGCTGTATATTGTAGCGATAATCTTGACTACGAAACCATTGGAGAAGGTTTGATGGATCTACGTTGGTCAACGTGGAATCCAGACGAATGTTCCACAGAACTTGATCTGTCAGATGCGATACAGGAGCTTGCTTCGGAAAAGAGTATCAATGTTGCTCTTGTTGGTTTAAAAATGAAGTCTCCACGCCCATGCGGTGCATAGCTCCTATGGACGTGGTATCAAAAGC
>OLOX01001095.1_pt1 | contig 26913 bp, 24 predicted proteins | sample 1672091 | NCBI WGS metagenome assembly OLOX01 (sample SAMEA3136644, study PRJEB25190) | human gut metagenome | reverse complement strand
AAAAATAAATTTCGTCACTTTTTACAATGGACTATGCATACCCTTGAACAGTAACCAGCACCACGCCCTGCGGTGGGTTCTTGTCGATAGTTCCTACGATCGGATGTGGGACGTACATTTCTTCGAGATAGGAAATTTCCTCCGGGGTGAGGTGGAGGTTCAGTGCCATGCGAGGGCAATCTGGGACATTTTGCACTGGTGTTTCTGTGCAAGTTCATGAACTCTCTGGACAACCTTTAAATCCTGTTCTTCCATACGGTCGTATTTTCCCATAGCAACGCGGTCTGTGCGGCTGCGGAGAGAATCGGAATTCCAGAATGGTCTGGTGAGGTGACCTGCTGCCAGCGGACTGTACGGCATAAGGGACACATTCATCTGTTTGCAGATCGGAATCAGTTGCCTTTCGTCTTCTCTGTAAAGAAGGTTGTAGTGATTTTCCATTGTGGAAAATGGCATCCATCCGTGTTCTTTTGCCACAAGCTGCATGTTGTGGAACTGATAGCCATACATCGCAGATGCACCAAGTGCACGGACCTTGCCAGCTTTTACCAGATCATTTAATGCTTCCATTGTTTCCTCGATTGGAGTTTCATAGTCAAAATGATGATGATATACAGATCCAGATAATCTGTTCCGAGACGTTTCAGTGTACCGTCGATTTCTCTGTGGATTGCTTCTCTGGAAAGACGTCCTTCATTGAAGTAAACTTTGGACGCGATCACTACTTTGTCTCTTGCAATGTTGTTGCGAATCGCTTTTCCAAGATATTCTTCACTGGTTCCGGCAGAATATCCGTTTGCCGTATCAAAAAAATTAATGCCAAGGTCGAGGGCATGCTGGATCACTTTTTCACTCTCTTCTTCATTCAGTGTCTAGTACACAGTAAATTAATTAGCTAGATCAATATCTTCCTTTCCAAAGTTATCCATTTTATATTTCCAATGGTGGACTACTGGAACTTCATTCACCTCATCAAAGTATTTGTAGATACGGTCAATAAGTTCCTGTTTTGATGATACTCTGATTCCTTTCAACATCTGACGTGTCATCTTGCCAAAAAAGCCTTCAATCATGTTCAACCATGATCCGTGCTTTGGCGTAAAAATAAATATAAATCGACCTGGCATAGTTGCAAGAAATGCTTTGACCTTTTTACTGGTGTGAACTGTATGGTTATCCAGAATAACTCGGATAATATCTCCTTCCGGATATTTTTCGTTGAGAATCTTAAGGAAGTCAATAAAGTCGTCCGATGTATGTTTATCACGAACTAATGGAACAGCCTCTCCAGTAAGAAGATCAATAGCAGCTAACAGAGAAACCGTACCAAGACGTTTATACTCATAATCACGCTTAATTGTTCCACAGTTTGTGGTTGGATTGAGATCCTTTCCTGTAGTGGCAATGGCCTGAATGCCTGGTTTTTCATCATATGAGTAAGTATGTACGTCATGCTCACCGGCAGGTATGAACAGTTCGCCATTTTCATCAAACAACATTTCAATCTGCTTATAAACGAGAAGAATCTCATGCATCTTTGCTTCAAAGTCTGGATCACGTTTTTCGCAATAATACTGGATACGAAATGGTTTAATTTCAGCTGCATCCAAAATGTTTTTTATGCTTGTTTTGGTAAGCGTTGACAGTCTTGTAAAACCGGCACTTTCAGCTGTTTTATTGATATGTTCCGTCAGCTTTGCATATGTCCACGTTTCTGCTGAGTAGCCAAATTCACCAGGACGCTGGCAGGCAATATTAATGATCCATGTTTTTTCGTCATCAGTTATTTCTGCATTTCTGCCTCTTCCAGGAGCGTCATAAATGGCATTTTCAATGCCATCCTGATTATACTTTTTGAGGCAAAGAAGAACACTGTTGCGGTTCAGGCCGACTTTTTCAGCAATAGAGTCAATAGACTCGCCATCTGCTTTCAGCAGGAGAATTCTTGCTCTGGTAACTGTCTGAGCCTGCAATGTTCTTGTTTTTGTAATGGTTTCCAAGCGTGAGCGATCTTCAAATGAAAGGGTAAGAGGTTTTGCTTTAGCCATGGTATAATTCAAGTTCCCGTACCCCAACAACCTGCACCTTTCTTATTCCTTTTAATACACCTCAAAGCTACCTCTCTTCATTTTCTATTGCTCTGCGAAAAAATGCTCCTTCGCATATGTAAACTGTCGGTTGAACTTTTCTGCTGCCTGGTGGCTGATTTCCAGTTCCGGGTACATCATGTCGAAGGCGTGGATGTTGCTGTGGTAAATGTCCAGTTCTGCGTGGATGTTGTTTTTCTTCAGTTTATGTATGTATCGCACGGCTTCTGCAAAAAACGGCTCTCCATCTCCTACAAACGTGTAGGCCGGCGGCAGACCGGAAAAGTCTGTGCACCTTGCCGGAGCAGCATAGATCGGTACCTTGGTTTTGTCAGTATTTCGCAGATACATTTTCCAGGCGAAATGATTTTTCCGTGTATTCCAGACTTTGCCGTGATTGTCCCGGGATGTTTCCGTATCCCGGTCATCCAGCATTGGATACAATGGCATCTGAAAAGCAATCTTCACATCCCCTGTATCTCTCGCTTTCATGCATACAGCGACACACAGCCCGCCGCCGGCACTTTCTCCACCGACCATGATCTGATCCGTTCTGATTCCCAGCTCATCTGCATGATTTTTCAAATACAAAAGTGCATCATAGCAGTCATCCAGTGCCGCCGGATACGGAGTCTCGAAAGCCATTCTGTAGCCAGGGGAAAAGACCACTGCTCCGTATTTTTTGACAAGATCCACCGCTCTTGACATATGAACCATTTCTTTCATTCCGGCGATATATCCGCCACCATGAATCCACAAAATCCCCGGCGTTTTATCCGTCTTTTTCTTCGGCGAAAGGACAAGTGCCGGAATATTTCTGCCCTCAGAAGGTATCTTGATTTTTCTTACGCAAATATCCCTGTCGGGTTTCATTGATCGCATGTCTGCACTCCTTACCTTATCAGTCTGTCCTGAAACAGTTCCATCTCCTGCCGAATCCAGGTCATGATCACGTCCACGAGGTAGTCCTGCTGCACCTGGCTCAGTTGTTTCCCTGGCTGGATCTTGTGCCATTTCTTAATGCAGCCACGGCAGCATGTCGCTGTTGCATGCTGTGCGATGAATACAGGATGGCCGCGCATTGGGGTCTGTTTTCCATCGTTTGGGATCACTGCCGATGCTTCGCGCTTTGCGATAAAATCGCGCGCATGTTCTTCTATTTTGTCCAGTCCTTTGCTGTTGATATAATCAATGTCCACCTGCTTCAGATGAAATCTGCTTCGAAATGTCGACTTCCCCAGATTTTCAAAAAGCTGTTTGTACCATTCGTCTTTTGTCACTTTTATCACTCCCGAAAACTTTATGTCTAGGTCTGTACAATAAAAAGGACATGGCAAGCTCCACCATGTCCCCATTTGAGTCAAGCGGATATTCGCACTCCGCTTTGCTACTTGCTTATAACCAAATAGCAGTTGATCTGGTTAGATTGCAAGAAGATTCTTGATCGCTTCCATATAGATAAGCACTGCTTCTTCCATTCCAGATACAAGAATAAACTCATCTGCGCCGTGGATGCGGTAGTCGATCCCCGGCATTTCCGGTCCGAATGCGATGATGTTTTTGAGTGATTTCGCGTAAGTTCCACCGCCGATCACCATCGGTTTGTTCTCTGCATCGCCTGTAACATCTACGTATGCCTTGTACAGAGCGTTTACAAGCGGGGATTCTCTCGGGAAGAACAGTGCATCACCGATCATATGAACCTCGATACGTCCGTTCTCATCTTCCAGTCTGTCCGCACACATCTTGCGGACTTCATCTGCTTTGAGCGTAACCGGTACACGGATATCAATCGTACTGGAGATCACTCCATCTTCTGTCTTGACGATTCCGTTGCACAGAGTCAGCTCACCAAATTCATCTGCAAACTTAAGTCCAAGACCGGAACCATCGCAGGCTGTACCGATATGTTCATTATAGAATTTCACAAAGTCATCTTCGAATCCTGCTTTGGCAAGACATTCAAAAGTCACACCTGCCGCATTGACACCAAGAGTCGGTGTGCTGGCATGTGCCGGAACTCCCTTTGCATAAATGCTGATCTCGCCGTTCTCTTCGGTTACTTTGTATTCCTGAAGTTTGGTTCCTGCAAGAGCGGCTTCCAGTTTGTCCTTCAGTCCTGCTTCTGCCGGAACGACTGTATTGCAGGTATCGCATACAGCGTTTGAAACAAAACCTCCGTTCATGGAAATGATCCTGGTATTCTTGGAATACGCTGTCATCATCACCATGCCCTTCTCACCGTGAATGCACGGGAAATTCGCATCTGGTGTAAATCCGCAGGATACTTCCTCTGCAACTTCATTGTAATGTTCCATACATTTGGAGCCAGTCTCTTCGTTACATCCCATGATCAGACGAACTCTCTTGTTGAGTTTCACTCCGGAATCACGGAGAAGCTTCATTGCGTAAAGAGCTTCCAGAACCGGTCCCTTGTCATCTGTGGTTCCACGTCCGTAAACATGGTCACCTTCTCTGGTAAGTTTGAACGGATCATAAGTCCAGTCACCGCCGACCGGAACGATATCAAGATGTCCTGCAATACCGACGATTTCTTCGCCTTCGCCCATCTCTGCATAGCCGCAGTAATTGTCCAGGTTTACGGTCTTGAATCCGAGTTCATCGGCAATCTTGAGTGCTTCCTCAAGTACCTTTGCAGGGCCTTCGCCAAAAGGCATTCCCTCTGCTGGAGTTCCAAGCTGTGAATCGATCGCAACCAGTCTTCCGAGATTTGTCAACATTTCGTCTGTTAATCCATGAATCTGTTCTTTTATTTCCATAATCATTGCCTCCAGTTTGTATCAGCTTTCGCTGAAATTTTCTCTTCCCCTATCCTAACAGATATTGGTCAGGCAAGCAACTCTTTCTCCACATTTTCAAATCCAATTCGCTCAATTGTTTCTGCGAAACGTTCTCCTTTGATTCCGTTATCTCTGAAGAAAAGGATTGCTTTCTCGATGACGTCAAGTGCCTCTTCTTTGGATGTAAAAATCCTGCCAAGTGCTCTTCCCTTTGATACTTTTTTGCCCCAGCGTCCGCCGATGTAGATCTTGTATCCATAAGTGCCGTCCTCGATCGTGTGGAACGGACATTTTCCTACGCAGCGTCCGCAGTGTCTGCACGCTTCTTTGTCGATCTGGATCTTTCCATCAATGACCTTTGCAACTTTGTTTGGACACGCGGCTTCGATCGCACACTTTTTGCAGCCTTTGCAGACATCTGTGTTGACTTTCGGGATCCTCTGTCCGATAATCCCGACATCATTCAGATTCGGTTTGACACAGTTGTTCGGACAGCCGCCTACTGCGATCTTGAATTTGTGTGGCAGTGCGACATCGCTGTATCCTTCATAAAAACGTTTGTAGATTTCCTCGGAGATCGCATAGGAATCCAGAAGTCCATACTGGCAGGTCGTTCCCTTGCAGGATACCACCGGGCGGACTTTTGCTCCGGTTCCTCCTGTCACCAGTCCCTCTTTTGCGATGAACTGCTGGAATTCTTCAATCTTATCATAAGGGATTCCCTGGATTTCTACGGAAAGTCTCGTTGTATACAGTAGATTTCCGTTGCCAAATTTTTCTGCTGCTTCTGCCATACAGCGGTGCTGCGCTGCGGTTACTTTTCCATTTATCGTAAGGACCCGTGCCGAAAACAGATCGGTCCCTCTGTTGTTCAGAAATCCCATTCCTTTGACTCTTTTTTCATCTTCTTTGCTGACTGTTAATGCTGACATCTCTATACCTCACTCCATGTTTTTTCATTTGTAATTCATAACTGTTCAGTACCCTCACAGTTATGAGTCAAAATGCATTCCAAATCACCTTCGGTGATGGCATTTTGCCTTGTATGTCTCGGGATTTTGGCAAAAACATGCCAAAACACCTCGCGGGATACTACCTACTGTATAGTTACCGTAATTTATAATATACCACTTGAGTATGTATTTGAAAAATGATATTATTTTATAGAAATGATAGGTATTTTCTATACTAGGAGAATGTAAAATGACGATACGACATCTGACCATTTTTGTTGCAGTAGCTGACCAGGGCTCTATGAGTGCAGCTGCCGCTCATCTGTATTTATCACAGCCTACCGTAAGCCAGGCGATCCGCGAGCTGGAAAAACATTACAACGGGCTTCTTTTTGAACGCCTCGGCAAAAAGCTTTATCTCACAGAACGTGGAAATCTGCTTCTGCCGCAGGCGCGCAGTCTGATCCGTCAGTTCCAGCAGCTTGAAGAACTGATGCTCAATCAGGGACAGTCATCCACATTGAAACTCGGTTCCACGATCACGATCGGAACATGCCTGACTCCTTTTCTGATCCCAAAACTACAGAAAATCTGCCCGGATGTCAGAGTCCATTCTTATGTGAGTAATACCAAGGACATTGAACAGAAGCTCCTGCGTTCTGAACTGGATGCCGGAATCGTTGAAGGCGAGATTCTTTCTCCTGACCTTACCGTTCTCCCGATCATAGATGACTGCCTGGTGCTTGCCGCAGGTAAAGATCATCCTTTTTATCAGAAAAACTGTATCCAGGTACAGGATCTTGCCGGAGAATCCTTTGCCATGCGCGAGCAGGGAAGCGGAACCCGGCAGCTTTTTGAAGACTATGCAGCGAGGCATCAGATTTCTGTTCAGACAGTCTGGGAAGCAAACAGTCCTCGCACTCTTCTCAATGCGGTGCTTTATGACCGGGTGCTTTCTGTCATGTCTCTCCGGCTTATGAAACATGAGATCCAGCACAATACGATCCGGGTTTTTTATAACCAGAATGGCGAATGGAACCGCAAATTCAAACTGGTCTACCACAAAAACAAGTTTCTGACTCCGGCGATCTATGAGCTGGAAAAACTGCTCCACACCTACAAAAATATCAAACTCCCGACCAATATGGGAATATTGGAATAAAAATCCCAATCTCACTTATAATAAAGGAACGCTTCTTATGGAAAAATATATCAGCTTTACAGTCCCGTCTGATTCAGCCATTTCTACCGTCGGTCAGGTTCTTCGTGCTCAGGGACACCTAACAAAAAAGCAGATCAGCCGCGCCAAATTTCTTCCGGACGGCATTCAGAAAAACGGCATCCGCTGCCGGATCACAGAATCTGTTCTTCCCGGTGACGAGATCCAGGTCTGTCTGGAAACTGCGGAAACTGCTTCTGAACAGCTTGTTTCGGGCGATTTTTCTTCCCTTGAGATTTTGTATGAGGATCAGGATATTCTTGCGGTAAATAAACCGGCTGGCATGCTTACACATCCGTCCGGAGCACATTATGCGGACACACTTTCCAATCAGGTCGCGGCTTATTTTCAAGATCGGCAGTCAGATGATATGCCGAACAGCCAAAAGGCCTCCGTCCGTGTCCGCCCAATCGGACGGCTTGACAAGGAGACCTCTGGTATTGTTCTGTTTGCCAAGAATCAGGTTGCGGCGCAGCGACTTCAGGCACAGCGTGAAGAGCATATTTTTCGCAAGGAATATCTTGCCGTTGTGGTTGGATATCTGCCAGAAGATCCTGCTGATCTCTGGCATACCATTTCTTTTCCTGTAAAAAAAGTATCTGACCATCCGCTGCGGATGCAGGCAGTTCCTGATCCTAACGATAATTGCCATGCTGATGCTTCTCTACTGCCCGCAGTCACACATTACTGTACGCTTTACAGTACAGCAAACTGGTCACTGGTATCTCTCCGCCTGGATACAGGCCGCACGCATCAGATCCGTGTCCATATGAAAGCTCTCGGACATCCGCTTCTGGGCGATACTTTGTACTATGAACAAAAGCCGACTGTTTTTTCTGTACAGCCATCCTTTGCCCGCACTGCCCTCCATGCCTGGAAGGTATCCTTCCGGCAGCCATTTGAAGGAAATGAGATCAGGTTGACCGGAACACTGCCGGAAGATTTCAGAGCGATCATACCTTATTTGCTGCTCTGAAAAATCATCTGTTCTTATAGTTGACAGTGTTGCCTGTTCGTGTGAAAATAGGACAGATGCAAGTGAATTTTATTTTTATGTATTGGAGGATTTTTTATGTCAGATCAGGTTCGTGATATGACGAAGGGTTCCCCGGCGAAGCTGATTCTGCTTTTTGCAGTGCCGCTGATGCTGGGGAATATTTTTCAGCAGTTGTATACGATGGTGGATACGATCGTTGTCGGGCAGGTTGCCGGGGTTCAGGCTCTGGCTGCCCTTGGTGCGGTGGAATGGATCATGTGGATGGTACTCGGCGTTTCTACCGGAGTTACGCAGGGTTTTTCTATTCTGATCTCACAGCATTATGGTGCCCGGAAATGGAGTGATCTCAAGAAAGCAGTTGCACACAGTTATCTGCTTACAGCGGTCACTGCTGTTTCGCTTCTGGTTGCCAGTCAGCTTGCTGCCAGATGGATCCTGGTGCTTTTGAATACACCGGATAATATTATTGGGATGTCGTTGATCTATCTCAGGATCGTTTTCTGCGGAATTCCGATCGTTGCCGCCTATAATATTTTTGCCTCCGTGCTGCGTGCTCTTGGCAACAGCCGGACGCCTCTGATCGCTATGATCATTGCTTCTGTTATCAATGTAGTCCTGGATCTTGTTTTTGTTGCCGGGCTTCACTGGGGTGTAGCCGGTGCTGCTCTTGCTACGGTTACTGCTCAGGCTTTTTCTGCTCTGTACTGTTTCGTTGTGGTGAAAAAAATCGATATTGTACATACTTCCAGAAGTGATTTTGAACATGTGCCGGGACTGAACCGGAAACTTCTTGGACTCGGCGCTCCGATCCTGTTTCAGGATGTGATCATTTCTGTTGGCGGTCTTGCTGTACAGTTTGTGATCAATGGATATGGATTTCTATTTGTTGCCGGATTTACTGCAACGAATAAGCTTTATGGTGTTCTGGAGATGGCTGCGATCTCCTATGGATATGCAGTGGTTTCCTATGTTGGGCAGAATCTTGGTGCAGGTAAGATCGGGCGTATCAAAAAAGGTGTGCATGCCAGTGCTTTTCTTGCATTTCTGACTTCAGCATTTATCAGTATCATGATGTTTCTTTTTGGAAAAACACTGCTCTCTATGTTTATTTCCGGTGACCCGGTACAGACGGAACAGGTGCTTGCCATTGCATGGCATTATCTGTCCATTATGGCTTCCTGCCTCTGCATTTTGTATTTCCTGTATGTTTACCGTTCTGCGCTGCAGGGACTTGGAAATACGATGATCCCTATGCTGAGTGGTGTTATGGAATTTTTTATCCGGGTTGGTGTGGCTCTGCTGCTCCCGAAACTTGTCGGACAGAATGGGATTTTTTATGCGGAGATTGCTGCATGGACGGGAGCGACGGTGCTTCTTGTCGTTAGTTATTATATCAGTATTCGTAAATTTAAAGCGGTGATGTGAAAAAGTTATTGACTCTACAACCATTATAATGTTTAAAATCAGATGGAAAGGAGTCAATAATTTTATGGAAAAAAATCTTACTTCCGGCAGTGTTCTGAAAAATATCGTTTATTTTTCACTGCCCTATCTTTTATCTTATTTTCTACAGACTTTATATGGCATGGCTGACCTTTTTATCATTGGTCAGTTTGAGGGAGTCGCGAGTACTACTGCTGTCTCGATCGGCAGCCAGGTTATGCATATGATCACTGTTATGATCGTCGGTCTTGCCATGGGTTCTACTGTTACCATTGCACAGGCAATCGGTGCCAGGGACAAAAAAAGTGCTTCCAGGACGATTGGAAACACGGTTACTTTGTTTATGGCTGTTGCTGTTGGGCTGATGGTGATCCTGCTTCTTCTTGTTCATCCAATTGTATCGGTGATGTCTACCCCTTCGGAAGCGGTAGCTGGAACTGTGGCTTATCTTACGGTGTGTTTTATTGGGATTCCGTGTATTACGGCGTATAACATTATCAGTTCGATTTTTCGTGGGCTCGGGGATTCCAAAAGTCCGATGTATTTTATTGCAATTGCGTGTGTGGTGAATATCGGGCTGGATTATCTGTTTATGGGATATTTTCGCCTTGGACCGGTTGGGGCTGCGCTTGGTACTACTTTGTCGCAGCTTGTGAGTGTGATCATTGCACTGATCGTGATCATGAAAAAGGAAACCGGGATTTCTTTGTCGCGGAAGGATTTTCGTCCGGATCATAGATTTATGAAGAAAATTCTGAATATTGGCATTCCGGTTGCGCTGCAGGATGGATTTATCCAGGTTGCTTTTATTGTGATCACGGTTATTGCCAATCGACGTGGATTGGATACGGCGGCGGCTGTGGGGATCGTGGAGAAGATCATCAGCTTTTTGTTTTTGGTTCCTTCTTCTATGCTTTCTACGGTTTCTGCTCTTTGTGCACAGAATATTGGGGCGCGGAAGCATGAGCGTGCTTCTAGGACGCTTCATTATGGGATTTTGATCGCGGCTGGATTTGGGGTGATCGTGGCTGTTGTGATACAGTTTGTTGCAGGATCTGTGGTGTCGTTGTTTACTTCGGATGCGACGGTTGTTGTGCTGGGAAGTCAGTATATCCGGGGATATATTTTTGATTGTATTTTTGCGGGGGTTCATTTTTGTTTCAGTGGGTATTTTTGTGCTTATGGAAAGTCGGGATTTTCGTTCCTGCATAATATTATATCTATACTCCTGGTTCGTATTCCAGGAGTATACCTGACTTCGTTATGGTTCCCGGATAATTTATTCCCAATGGGAATTGCGACGGCTTGTGGGTCGTTGTTATCGGTGATTATTTGTTTTATTTTATTTAGATGGATGCTGGCGCATCCGGCAAGATCCTGAGGGGGAACATCTCAAAGTCTGCGAAGGCCGAAGTTCCCCCTCAGACTCCCCCTTCTTGGCCACGCGGCTTTGGTGTGTGGGGACGGGCGTGCTTCGCGCCGCCCTGTGCTGCTGGATGCACGGTGCGGATTGATTTTTGAGAGTGCCTTCGGCACTTTTTCTTCTAAAAAAATGGCTCTGCCTTTTTGGCAGAGTCGTTTTTTATTGCTACGCGCTTTTCGCGCAGCGAAACAGCCTTAGCAGTTGACGTCAACCCGTTCTGTCTTGATGCACCAGGCGTGGCCAAGTAGGGGGAGTATACACGCAATTTATTGCGTGTATGAGCAAGTAGCGTATGCGGATTGCGAATGTCCGCTGCTTGGGAGCTTCGGCCTTCGCAACTTTGAGATGCTCCCCCTCAGGGTTTCAGGAGCATCAGATGCTCGGGTGGGAGGTACAGGTACTTAGGTAAGTTGGATTTTGGATCCAGCTGGAAGTTTGGTTTAGGCCGCATCCACCAGAGAACAGCGTCAGTGTCCACATTTGGACACTTAACCAAATATTGATGCTCAAAGGTAGTTTCTATGTAATCCTGAACTTCGAAGGGAACAGTATTCTGGCCAGGGGTATCGGCAGGCTGCATCCAGTGCCCTCGGATAGCTACATGCGTAATGTCATCCGGGACTTCCTGGGTGGTGTGGAGTTTGAGGCCCCAATCCAGAGCCTCGATCTCGTAAGCCCCCAGCTTACGAGCCCTGGAATTGTTTTTGCAACCGGTGAGGCGGGCTACTTCGAGGAGGTCTGGCTGTTCGAAGAGGTGCCTGGTATCTCCGAAGGTCAGGGTCCTGCCGTCTTTGAGGAGCATGAGTTCTTTGCAGAAGCGGAAGGCTTCATCACGGCTATGTGTTACCATGATCATGTCGCCCTGGTATTGTTTAAGAAAGTCTTCCATATCTTTCTGAAGGGTGTCCTTGAGGTAGCCGTCGAGGGCAGAGAATGGTTCGTCGAGGAGGATCGCCTCTGGTTCTCCGATCATCATTCTTGCGAGGGCTACTCGCTGCTGCTGGCCGCCGGAAAGCTGGGATGGGTAGCGGTTTTCGAGTCCGTCGAGGTGATACCTCTTAACGAAGTCTGCTACTTTTGCATCCTGAGTTCCTTTTTCTCCGCGGAAACCACATTTGATATTGTCTTTTACCGTCATGGTTGGGAAAAGTGCGTAGTTCTGGAACAGATAGCCGATCCTTCTCTCCTGTGGTTTGAGATTGATCTTTTTCTCAGAATCAAACACAGTTCTTCCATTGATGATGATCTTGCCTTTGTCCGGTTTCTCGATTCCGGCGATACAGCGCAGGGTCATGCTCTTGCCACTTCCGGAGGCTCCGAGGATTCCTGTTGCGGAGCTTTTGCTGTCGAATGCTGTTTTCAGTGAAAATCCTTTAAAGCTTTTTTCTATTTCTGCATGGATTGCCATCAGATCCACCTCCTGCTCTTCATTCCCCTGCCGGAAACGATATTGATGAGTGCCACGATCGCGAATGAGATCACCACGATCACCACAACCCAGAAGCCGGCAACATCATAGTTTCCTGCCGAGGTTTCTGCTGCGATCGCTACGGAAACGGTTCTTGTCTTGCCGAGGATGTTTCCTGCAAGCATGGAAGTTGCGCCGTACTCTCCGATTGCTCTCGCAAATGCAAGTACGGTTCCGGAGGCGATTCCAGGACCTGCTGCCGGTACGATGACTTTCCAGAAGATCTTGCGGTCGCTCATTCCCAGGGTCTGTCCTGCATAGATCAGGTTTACATCCACCTGCTCAAACGCAGCTCTGGCGTTACGGTACATCAGCGGGAATGCGATCACTGCTGCTGCGATGACGCAGCCTTTCCATGTCTGTACAACTTTGAAGTCAAAATTTTCGAGAAGGAACTTACCGAATGGTCGTCTGAGGCTGAAGATCAAAAGGAGAAAGAAACCTGCAACTGTTGGTGGAAGAACCAGCGGCATCGTGAGGATCCCATCCAGGATCGCTCTGGAACCTGGTTTGAGTTTCATGATCTTTCTTGCACAGAAAATTCCCAGAAAAAATGCGATTGTAGTTGCCACTACGCCTGTCTTGAGGGATATCCACAGGGGACTCCAGTTTATATCCTGTAAAAATTCCATCATTGTATTATTTCCCCTTTATCAGCAAAAAGGGGCAGACTATGCTCCGCCCCTTTTGCTGACTTTTTATTTTTTATATTAGTTGGCAGCTTCCTCTGTTGCTTCTTCTGTTGCTTCTGCTTCAGCGTCATCTGCTGTTTCTTCTGCTGTGTATGGAGCGAATCCGTACTCTTCGAATACTTTGAGAGCGTCATCAGTCTGAAGGTATGCAAGGAATGCATCTGCGGCAGCCGCTTCGGACTCAGATGCCTCTGCATCCTCTGTCAGGCCTACCGGGTAAAGAACTGGTGTCTCAAGGGATCCAGCCGGTGCTTCTGCGATGATGTCAACTTTGTCTGCTACGGAAGCTGCATCTGTTGCGTATACGATACCGATCTCGTTACTTCCTTCGCTGACGGATGCGAGAACGTCTGTTACGTTCTTACCTTCGTTGATCTCCATCTTGTTTACATCATCTTCGATTCCAAGGTTCTTGAAGATCTCTCGGGAGTACTGTCCAACCGGTACATCCTCTCCAGCCAGAGCGATGTTAGCTGCGTCTGTGATGTTCTCAAATCCTGTAACCTTGGTCTCTCCGTCCTTTGGTTTGATCAGAACAACTTTGTTCTCAAGGAGATCTACTACGGAATCTTTCTTAGCGAGGTCTTCGTCTACCAGAGCGTCCATCTGTTTGGTTGCTGCTGAGAAGAAGATATCACATCTGGAACCTTCTTCGATCTGTGTCTGAAGTGTTCCTGAGCTGTCTGCGTTAAAAAGGATATTTACATCCGGATATTCCTCATTGAAATCCTTCTGGATAACTTCCATAACGTTGTTAAGGCTTGCTGCGATAAATACATACAGATCTCCGCTTGCGTCATCTGCTGTTGCTGCCTGTACACTTCCTGCGCTCATGCCTGCTGCCAGCACACCTGCAAGCATTACTGTAGCTATTTTTTTCTTCATATTTTTCTCCTTTTGTTTATTATTGTTCTGTTTTGTTCGGTTTTATCCTGTTTTATTTATTTTATCTCAGATAGCTATTCTTGTCAAACGATTTGCCCTGTGCTATGATAGAAAATGTTAATAAAACCCAAAAATATTTTTATAGGAGAAAAAATTTTATGAAATTAAGTGCACGCAATCAATTAAAAGGAAAAGTAATCGACATCAAAACAGGAGCTGTCAACTCTATCGTAACTCTTGACATCGGAGGCGGCAACATCATCGTTTCCACAATTTCCTGCTCTGCAGTAGAAGAACTTGGACTGGAAGTAGGCTCTGACGCTTATGCAGTGATCAAAGCTACTAACGTTATGGTTGGTATTGATGAATAAACTCTATACCGCCCAGGAAGTTGCAGACAGACTAAAGATCAAAAAGACGACGGTATATGAGCTAATCAAGCGAGGGGAACTTTCCTCCTCGAAGATCGGCAAGCAGCTTCGGATCAGTGAGGAACAGCTTGCAGAATATCTCAAGGGAACTGTTTCTGATTCCGAACAGCGTCCTGCTTCTCCTGATTTCCGCCCGGAGAGTTCTCTTCTCAAAAGGGATTATCTCCTTAATTCCAGCGGACTTATCATCAGTGGACAGGCTCCTTCTGTGATGGAGCTTCTGATGGGGCAGATGGCTGCACATCCTCTGGGACTGCCGATCCTTCATTCTCATATGAACAGCTACAACGGTCTTTACTCTCTTTATTTCGGGAAAGTACATGCCGCTGCTGCCGGAGTTTTTGCAGAAGATATCACTCCTCTGCTGCCGGGAATCCCACTTGCACTACTTACACTCTATGAATTTACACTTGGGTTATATATTAAAGAAGGAAATCCCAAGGACATTTCCGGTATCCAGGATCTTACCCGCAGGGACATTATTCTTGCCAACCGTGAAAAAGGCAGTACCAGCCGGATCTATCTGGATAAACAACTTAAGAAAATGCAGATCCCTGCTTCTTCCATATCCGGATATCAGAAAGAATTCGTTTCTGACTTTTCTGCCGTTGCTGCAGTGATCGACAGACACTGTGATACTGCGATCGGAGAAAAAGCTGTCGTTCTCAACGCCGGAAAGCTGGACTTTATTCCACTTCTCAAAGTTCCGATGTATCTTGTCATGGAGGCCTCTTCTCTGGATTCTCCCGGATTTCAGGCACTCATCGAGATCACCCGTTCCGACGAATTCAAGACTGCCCTCCGCGGTCAGAACTGTTATTACACGGCTCATACCGGAGAACTGTCTTATTTATAAAAAATATATATTTTGTACATAAAAAATCTGCCCCTCCATTTAAGGATGCGGGCAGATTCCTTTTTGTTAATAATCCCCGTCTGAACTGCTGGAATCGTCTGTATCATAGTCCTCGTCAGCATAGCCACCGTCGTCATAACTGTCATCGTAACTGTCGTCGTAGCTGTCATCATAACTTCCGTCATCATAGTCATAATCATCACTACTGTCATAGCTTGAGTCGTCATAAGAACTGTCGTAACCGGAGTCATCACTGCTGTCATAACTTGAATCATCGTAAGCAGCACTGCTCTCATTATCGTAACTGCTGTCAGAAGTACTTTCCTCATCAGAACTGTCAGAGCTGCTCTCCTGTGTATTTCCTCTGGTATCTGTTTCTTTCTTTGTAGAAAGACTCATGTAACGCAGATATGCTTCCTCACTTTCTTCATCAAGCATCAGGGAAGCTTTCTCCATATCTCCAAAGTTTATGGAATAGATCTCATAGCTGTTTCCATCAGCAGTAACCAGTTTCATATCGTAATTTGCAGAGCTGCTGGAAGAAGTGCTCTGTGTATCTGTGCTCTCTGTGTCAGAAGAACTGTCAGTGGAAGCCGTTGTACCAGTAGAAGTTTCTCCTCCATAATACATCTGAACCTGCTCGGCAGCCTTTACAGCAGACTCAACAGAGATCAGATTCTTGCCCCAGTCTTCTTCATCGCTTCCTGAAGATTTGAGATAAAGTTCTCTGATATCGCTCTGGAGGCTGTTGGTCAGATAGACAAACTTCGCCTGGGCTGTCTTGGTACCGATCATCTTTGGTGCAGGTGTGGAAGTCGGAAGTGGTGTCACTGTTGCCGGAACAACGGTAGGCGTTGGTGTCGCCATCGGAGTCGGTGTTACTTCAATAAGTTCTCCTCCCTTACTCCCGCATCCGGCCAGTGTCAGTGCCATAGCCGTCGCTGCGACCATAGCGATATATTTAGATTTATGCATGTTCTTGACCATCCTTTCTGAACTGCAACGAATTACAGTCAAAACTCTTTTCTTTTTCGCGTTCATTATCCCACGAATTTGCTTAAATGTCAAATTAGCCTATCAGCCAAGGAAATTTCTGCCGATAAAATATCCGAGTACAAGGATACCGAGAACGATTCGATACCATCCAAAAGCCTTGAAATCGTGCTTTTTGATGTAACCCATCAGGAACTTGATCGCGATAACAGAAACAAAGAAGGCTACCACAACGCCTGTTACCAGTGTCAGGATCTCAGCCGGTGTAAAGGTAAAGCCGAATTTTACCAGTTTCAGAAGGCTGGCTCCGAACATAACCGGGATCGCCAGGAAGAAGGTAAATTCTGCTGCTACTGTTCTTGAGGTTCCTACAAGGATTCCACCGATGATCGTAGAACCGGAACGGGACGTTCCCGGCACTACAGACAGTACCTGAAAGATACCGATCTTGAACGCTGTAGCAAAGCTCAGATCTTCAAGGGAAGTACAGGTCGGTTTTCTTCTCTTATTGTAGTTTTCGACAAGAATAAAGAGCACACCGTAAACGATCAGGGCGATCGCAACAACTACATAGTTGTTGAATTTCTCTTCGATAAAATCATTGAACGGAAGGGCGATCACGATCGTCGGGATGCAGGCTACCAGGATCTTGAACCAGAGGATCCATTTGTCCTTATCGCAGAATTTCTCAACAAAAGTCAACGCAATACGGGCAACCGGATTCTTGCGGGCAAGCTGCGCTTTCTTTTTCTTCGGGATCTGCCTTATGTAGAACGGCCACAATTTCCCCCAGTACAGGACTACGACCGCAAGGATCGCACCCAGCTGAATGACAACCAGGAAAAAGTCCTTGAACTCTGTGGTCATATCCATCTTGATAAATTCATCTACCAGGATCATATGACCGGTACTGCTGATCGGAAGCCATTCTGTAATTCCCTCTATGATGCCGAGGATCACAACTTTTATAAACTCCAAAACACTCATGTTTCTTTTCCTCTCTGTTTTTATTTTTGATCCAGAACTTTTCTCTGAACTTATACAGTATATTACAGTTTCCGTGGTTCGTAAACCTTTCCCTCTGATTTTAACGTAAAGTTTAACTTTTGTTTAGATTTCCTGTAATACACAAGACCGGAGAAACATCGTCTGTCTCTCCGGTCAGTAAATTATTATGTCTTATCTGATTTATCTGCTTGCGATCGTTGCAATGTCGATCAGTGTCAGGTTATGAAGGTCTGTGTTCTCAAGGCTGGTTACAAGTGCTTCTGCTGTATCCAGACTGGTAAGGACATTAACACCTGTCTCGATCGCGTTTCGACGGATCACGAAACCATCTTTCTGGTGTTCTACACCCTGCGGCGGTGTGTCGATGACAACGTCGATCTTATGTCCGAGGATAAGATCCATAAGGTTCGGTGCAGGCTGTTCCAGTTTGTTGGTACGGATCGCCTTGATTCCATTTTCTTTGAGGACTTTGGCGGTTCCTCTTGTTGCGTAGATGCGGTATCCAAGAGCTTCGAAACGTCTTGCGATCGGAACAACTTCCTCATGGTCTTCGTCCTTGACGGTGATGATCATGTTCTTGTATTTCGGAAGTTTGATTCCTGCTCCGATAAAGGCTTTGTAGAGGGCTTCGTTGAAGTTCTCTGCGATACCAAGGCACTCACCTGTAGATTTCATTTCCGGTCCAAGGCTGATATCTGCGCCGCGGATCTTCTCGAAAGAGAATACCGGCATCTTGATCGCGATATGTTTTGCCTCCGGCTGAAGTCCCGGTTCGTAGCCCATATCTTTGAGTTTGTATCCGAGGATGACCTTGGTTGCCAGCGGCACGATCGGGATTCCTGTTACCTTACTGATGTAAGGTACGGTACGGCTGGAACGTGGGTTTACTTCGATAACATATACTTCTTCGCCGCAGACGATGAACTGGATGTTGATCATTCCGATTACATGGAGTGCCTGTGCCAGACGGCGTGTGTACTCTGCGATCGTATTCTTTGCATTCTGGCTGATGGTCTGTGCCGGATATACGGAGATACTGTCACCGGAATGGATACCTGCACGTTCGATGTGCTCCATGATTCCAGGGATCAGGATATCCTCGCCGTCGCATACCGCATCGACTTCGATCTCCTTACCCATCAGGTACTTATCTACCAGGATCGGGTGTTCCTGTGCGATCTGGTTGATGATTCCGATGTATTCCTCTACATCCTCATCACTGACTGCGATACGCATGCCCTGTCCACCAAGTACATAGGAAGGACGAACAAGTACCGGATAGCCAAGTTCGTTGGCTGCTTTTTGGGCTTCTTCGGCAGTAAATACGGTGTGTCCCTTCGGTCTCGGGATCTGGCATTTCTCCAGGATCTCATCGAAGAGCTCACGGTCCTCTGCCGCGTCAACATCCTCTGCTGATGTTCCGAGGATCTTGACTCCCATTTTCATCAGTGCTTCGGTAAGTTTGATCGCGGTCTGTCCACCGAACTGAACAACTGCTCCGTCCGGTTTCTCGATATTTACGATGTTTTCCACATCTTCCGGGGTCAGCGGCTCGAAGTACAGTTTGTCTGCGATATCGAAGTCGGTGCTGACTGTTTCCGGGTTGTTGTTTACGATAATTGTCTCATAGCCCTCTTTTTTGAATGCCCAGGTACAATGTACGGAGCAGAAATCGAACTCGATACCCTGTCCGATACGGATCGGTCCGGAACCAAGGACGAGGACTTTTTTCTTATCATGGGTAGCTACGGCTTCGTTTTCTGTGTCCGGTCCGCCATATACAGAGTAGTAATATGGTGTTGCGGCTGCAAACTCAGCGGCACAGGTATCTACCATCTTATATGCAGCTGTGATCTTGTAGCCCTGACGGAGAGCCTTGATATCTGCCTCTGTTCTTCCACAGAGATTTGCGATCACGTAGTCCGGGAACTCCATGCGTTTTGCTTCAAGAAGAAGCTCTTCTGTAAGAGGCTGGGTCTTGAGTGCCTGTTCCATCTCTACCAGGATCGCGATCTTGTCGATGAACCATCTGTCGATCTTGGTGATCCTGTGGATGTATTCCTTGGAAATATCTCTGCGGATCGCTTCTGCGATTTTCCAGATACGGCGGTCATCTACAACTGCCAGCTCGTCGATCAGCTCGTCCTCATCAAGTCCTGTGAAGTCGTAGGACATCAGGCTGTCTACATGCTGTTCCAGAGAACGGATGGCTTTCATGAGTGCACCCTCGAAATTATGGCAGATACTCATAACCTCACCGGTAGCTTTCATCTGAGTAGTCAGTGTTCTCTTGGCTGTGATGAATTTATCAAATGGAAGTCTCGGGATCTTGACTACACAATAGTCCAGCATCGGCTCGAAACTTGCGTATGTCTTGCCTGTGATCGCATTCGGGATCTCATCGAGGGTATATCCAAGAGCGATCTTTGCTGCAACTTTGGCGATCGGGTAACCGGTTGCCTTACTTGCCAGTGCGGAAGAACGGCTTACACGAGGGTTTACCTCGATAACACAGTACTCGAAGCTCTCCGGATGAAGGGCGTACTGTACGTTACATCCACCTGTGATACCAAGCTCTGTGATGATGTTCAGAGCGGAAGTACGGAGCATCTGATATTCCTTGTCTCCAAGTGTCTGGGACGGTGCGACTACGATGGAGTCACCGGTATGGACACCAACCGGGTCGATGTTTTCCATGTTGCAGACTGTGATGCAGTTTCCTGCACTGTCACGCATTACTTCGTATTCAATTTCTTTCCATCCTGCGATGCAGCGTTCTACCAGAACTTCTCCTACACGGGAAAGTCTGAGTCCGTTCTCGAGGATCTCTCTCAGTTCATATTCGTTGTTGGCAATACCGCCGCCGCTTCCGCCAAGGGTGTAAGCAGGACGGAGAACGACCGGATAACCGATGGTTCTGGTAAATGCGACACCATCTTCTACGGTTGTTACGACCTTGGAAGCTGCGACCGGCTCGCCAATCTTTTCCATGGTGTCCTTGAATTCCTGACGATCCTCAGCCTTCTTGATGGTCTCGGCTGTGGTTCCGATCAGACGTACATTATGCTCCTTGAGGAATCCCTTTTCTTCAAGTTCCATTGCAAGGTTCAGACCTGCCTGTCCTCCAAGTGTCGGAAGGACGCTGTCCGGTTTCTCCTTGAGGATGAGCTGTTCTACAACTTCTACAGTAAGCGGCTCGATGTAAACTTTGTCCGCGATATCTTTGTCTGTCATAATGGTTGCAGGGTTGGAGTTCAGAAGAACTACTTCCATGCCTTCTTCCTTGAGAGAGCGGCATGCCTGTGTACCTGCATAGTCGAATTCTGCTGCCTGACCGATGATAATCGGACCGGAGCCAATTACAAGAACTTTGTGGATATCTTTATTTCTCGGCATGATCTGTTCCTCCCATCATTTCCATAAATCTGTCAAACAGGTAGCTGGAATCCTGCGGTCCAGGGCAGGCTTCCGGATGAAACTGTACGGTAAAGATGTTTTTGCCGATGTAAGCCATACCTTCGTTGGTACCGTCGTTTACATTGACAAAAGCAGGTTTCGCGATTCCCTTCTGCTCCAGGATATCTGAGTCAACAACATATCCATGGTTCTGTGAGGAAATGTAAACACGTCCTGTCGCAAGATCCTTGACCGGATGATTGCCGCCTCTGTGTCCATATTTCATCTTGTGTGTATCTCCGCCTGTTGCAAGTGCCATCAGCTGATGTCCGAGGCAGATCGCAAAGATCGGCACATCAGATTCATACAGCTTACGGATTTCTTCTATTATAGTAGTACACTCCTTCGGGTCTCCAGGGCCATTGCTGAGCATGATTCCGTCCGGGTTGTCCGCAAGGATCTCTTCTGCCGGTGTAAGTGCCGGATAGATGGTTACCTGGCAGCCTCTCTCATTCAGGGAACGGGCGATATTGCGCTTCGCGCCGAAGTCCATGAGAGCTACTTTGGGTCCATTGCCCTTGAGAACGTCCTTCTCACGGCAGGTAACTTTCTCGACTACTTTTCCAGTTGTATATGCTTTTAAGCGGGGGATTATTTCATCTAAGTTGTAGTTTTCGTTGACTGTGATCATACCATTCATGGTACCTTTTTCACGAAGAATTTTGGTGAGAGCACGGGTGTCAATACCTGCGATACCCGGTATATCATGTTTTTCAAGAAAATGCTGGATCGTATCCACGCTTCTGAAGTTGCTTGGGATACGGGATAATTCACGAACAATAAAGCCATCAATCCAGGGCTTCCTGGACTCCTGGTCCTCATAACAGATACCATAATTGCCAATCAGAGGATAAGTCATGCAGACCGCCTGTCCTGCATACGATGGGTCAGTCATTACTTCGAGATATCCTGTCATGGAAGTATTAAAAACAATCTCACTGATGACTTCTCTTGTTGAACCGATACTGGTTCCCTTAAATACATGGCCGTCTTCTAATATCAGAAATGCTTTCATATAATCTCCCTTTCTGCTTCTTATCTAAATCTTCAAGATTGTATCATAAGAGTTTTGTTTTTTCAACAGATTACGACACTAAAAATAATTCAGTTGTACTCAAAAACTTTTCTTTTGTAAATTGTTGTAGTTGAAAAGACAACCAAAAAAATTAAAACTATTTTTGATTTTACTCTTGACATTTTGTTCCTCATAGGTTATTATAATCAGGCAGTCGGCAAGTTCGACTGATTATGTCAAATGCAGAAGTGGCGGAATTGGCAGACGCGCAGGCTTCAGGTGCCTGTGGTCGCAAGATCGTGTGGGTTCAAGTCCCATCTCCTGCATTTTTTTTGTCTTAATATGGTAAATAATATCCCGCAGCATCTCATCTCAAAGATTCTGCGGGATTTTTATTACATTGCAGTCAGAGAAGTATCGGTGACTCTCTTATTATTTACTTCTGATCTGATAAACATCCACATTTCCGATCGTTTTTATAAACACTGCCTGTGCACTGCTGTCATAATACTGACGGATATACTTCAGTGTCAGGTCAATATTATCATCCACCAGATAAATGCTGTCATTGTTGATCACATCTCTGTAAGGATTTGTGATCCCATGCGTCTCCATCTCCTGCGTATATCCAGGTGTCCGGCATTCCCATCCGCCAAACCAGTACACATTGTCCAGAAGATTCTCCGGCATCCGGTCAAACGGACCATAACATACGATCTCAGAAAGCATTCCACTCTTTGCCAGATACGTATGCTCCTTATCTGTTCCGATCGTTTCCAGAACTGCCCTCTGGCTCACTCTTGCCTCCGGGATAGTCGAAGTCATGATCCTCCAGTTTCTGTACATCAGAAACTGCCCTGCTGCCACACATACTATGCACAATACCACAGACATCTTCGCATTCATATGCCTGAGTCTTCCTGCTGAAATGATCCACAGCATCACGAGACATGCGCTGAACCACAGACCGACATCGACTCGGTTCACCATATACCGTCCCTGATAGTACAGATAAAAATATACCACCAGAAGCATCAGCCACTCTGCCAGCACAGAAAGTACGGAAAAGATATCTTTCCGTCCCCAGATCAGCCAGACCAGCAAAAAGACAGCAAAAACATAAAACATCGGTATTTTGAGAAGATCAGAAGGAAAACGCTTCAGAAAAGCAGTCACCGTCTTTCCTGTCAGCGGGCGCTGCTGTTTCAGATCCACCAGTTTCTTCATGACATCTGTATTAAATTTCTCTATGTCATTGAAATTCCAGCTTCGATACAGTTCATATGCATCCCTGCTGATCCCTAGTTCTTCATAAGTTTCCTGATTGCTGTCATAATCCGGAAATCCATAGTCCAGAAGCCTGGAACGAAGCTGGTTGAACTCCTGATATCCTTTCCACTCCGCGCTCTGATATTTCGAAGCATCCCATCTGTCCACGCCAAACACGCACGCCAGAAGGACTCCAAATGTCAACACACACAGACCCAGTCTGCGAAGTTTCCTGCCCTTATATTTCCTGAAATCAAACAAGAAGAGAAGTCCTGCTCCTGCCATCAGGCCGCAGCTTGCCCAGAACTGGTCTTCCCGGTACATATAAGCCATGATTCCGAGACAGATGCCAAGGACAGCCTCAGCCCAGGACCATCGCTCCTTCTCCAGCACATAAAGCAGTAAAAAAACGGATGCCGCCGCTGCAATTCCTGCTGTCTTGGTAAACTGCAGATGAATGTATCCCTCATAACCAGATCCACATACAAGGATCAGAGAAAGACACAGGCCGGAAATTCCTTCCAGCCTGTTCATTAATACATAAGTCACTGCAGTAAATGCCACCAGAAGAATCACATACTGAAAGATCGTGTACCACGGCAGTCTGCCCGTCACTGCGTACAGAAACCGGTAGATCACACCCAGACCATAATTCTGAAATACCAGGTGTGCATCTTTCACTCCTCTCAGTCCGCTTCCAAGTTCTGCAAAAACAATATCATCATTTGTCTCGAACGATGGACGCATGGACAGCACCATCGTAAACAGCACCAGAAGGTTTGCTGCCAGTGCCGCAGATATCTTCCTGCATTTCTGTTTTAAATTCATTCTGTCATTTCCTGTTAACTTTATTTATTCAGATATTTATATACGGTTGAAGAAATACTCTTGATACGTGGAACCGCATATCCCTCGCTTCCCGTTCTTGAAAATACACAGATCACATAATCTGTCTTCTTTCCAAACACAATCGCCATATCATGCTGAACACTGGAAGTCTCTCCTGTCTTGTTTGCAACTTTGACTCCGGAAGGAAGTCCTGCCGGGATCTTCCATCTTCTTGTCTGTCTCAGGAGAAGATTCAGCATTTCTCTGGAATACCTGGAAGATACGCAGGTTCCATTGTAGATGCGTTCCAGAAGGACTCCACAGTCCTTTGCCGAAGACACATTGCTCTTACCGTCTCCGACATAAGAAGAAGATGCCGGATGAAGGCTGTGATGGCAGCCAGTCTCCGTATATTGATTTGCTTTCAGGTATTTATTGATCGTCTTTGTACCGTCTATAAAGTTTCTCGATTTACTGTTATATCGTATAAGCTGATTACATGCTTCATTATCACTGACCGTGATCATATCCGTCAGAAGCTGCTTCACTGTTGACGTGTATTTGATATTCCCCTTCTTGATCTGATCATATGTGGATGCCATGACAAATGCCTTGATTGTACTTGCCGGATACATCTCCTGGTCATTCAGATTGATGACACCGCCTGTCTTCAGATCCTTGACATAAACAGACCATGCTCCGCTGTATCCACTCAGCGTTTTGCGAAGCTGTTTCTTAAGTCCGTCCAGTTCCAGTTCTTCTTTGGTACACTTACGTCCATCAGAGTCTACATAACTTCCATCCGGAAGTTTCTTGCTTCTGGCGATCGTACCGTTGGACTGAAGATAATAATTATACTTCCAGCAGTTTTCATATCTTCTTCCGTCAGATGCAAGAAGGTATTTCTGTCCGTTTATAGTGATCCAGCCTGCTTTGCAGTACAGAACTCCATTTTGTCCACCAAAATAATAGGTTCCATTAAACTTCCTGCTGCCGATCGTAGTATTATTCACTTTATGAAACTCTTTCTTTCTGCAGAGACGTCCTGTATCCTCAAACATATAATAGCCACTCTTGATCCTCGAGCCGGACGGTACCCTAATGAATTTAAGGCCGCCGCTGGATCTTCGGCCGTCCTTCTCCCTGAGCCAGAAATTATATCCTGTATCAAGCAGATATCTTCCGCTTTTTCCCTCCAGCTGGATCTTTGTTGTCTTGTTTGCAGCGGCCTGCGTATCTGCTACCGGTAATACAACAGTTCCGGCAAACAAAAACAGTGCAGCCACACCCAGCAGCAGACATTTTGCCAACCTGCTGCTGAAGTTTTCTTTAAACTTTCCTTTCCCTTTCATAGAACCCTCCTGATGCCTTATTCGTTATTCAGTTTTTTCTTCTTCCGGTACACTGTCTTCTGCTTCCGGGGCTTCTTCCTCCGTCTCGCCTTTGGAGAGGCTGACTTTACTCCCGTTCTCTGTGTCTTCGTTTCCGTCTGAAACATCGACAGTCTGGGTTTCTTCTTCCTCTGCTGTTTCAGCGGTTTCAACAGTTTCTGATTCTTCTGCCTCGTAAACTTCCTCAGCCGTTCCGTCTACAGTATCTCCAGCCTCTTCTTCTGGTTCCGGAACAGGGCAGGCTGCGCCGCACATGGAACAGTATGCATCATTTCTTCCCAGCGGATTGCCACAGGACGGACAGAATCTGTTTCCTTTGACATTGTCCATCTCGCTTTTGTATTTTTCGATCTGCTCCATACGCTGGTCGATCTGCTCGCAGAGAGCTTTCTCTTCTTCATCCATCGGAATTCCATCTTTGTAGCGTTTGTAGATGATCTTTCCGAGATCTGCCATTGCTTTTTCTACCTGTCTTTTTTCACCTGAGATGCGGTTTCTGATGCGCTGTGTCTCATAAACTTCCTCTGCACGTCCACTTAACTCTCTTGCTGTCTTTGTAATAGTTTCCCCTAAGCTGCCAAAAAAATCCTTTGCCATAGTAAGATAACCTCTCTTTCTTAGATATTTAGTTATTATTTTCAAGAAGCGGGACTTCCTGTCCTCGAAGAAGTATTCGTGGACCTCCGTTTCCTTCAATATACTCTTTTGTGATGATCACTTCACCAATACTGTCATCCTTCGGGATTTCGTACATGATATCCAGCATGTATTCCTCCAGGATCGCACGCAGTGCTCTGGCTCCTGTATCCTTCTCCATCGCCTTGGCTGCGATCGCATGAAGTGCGCCATCGTCAAATTCCAACTTAACTTCATCCAGCGCCAGAAGTTTCTGATACTGCTTCAGGATCGCATTACGCGGCTCGGAAAGGATCTTGACCAGCATATCCTCATCCAGTCCGTTCAGTGTAAAGATGATCGGCAGACGACCAAGGAATTCCGGGATCATTCCGAAGTTTCTAAGATCCTCTACGGTCACCTTCTCCAGAAGATGTGGATCATTATCGTATTTGTCTTTCAGGTCTGCATAAAATCCAATGGATGCCTGTTTGTTCAGTCGTTCCTTGATAATGCTCTCGATATCCGGGAACGCACCGCCGCAGATAAACAGAATATTTCTTGTATTTACTGTAGTCAGCGGCACCATTGCATTCTTGCTGTTTGCTCCGATCGGCACCTCCACATCGGCTCCCTCAAGAAGTTTAAGCATTCCCTGCTGCACAGCTTCCCCGCTTACGTCTCTCTGGTTCGTATTTTTCTTCTTGGCGATCTTATCGATCTCATCGATAAAGATAATACCATGTTCCGCTTTCTCCACATCATTGTCTGCTGCTGCAAGAAGTTTGGAAACAACACTCTCAATATCATCGCCAATATAACCTGCTTCTGTCAGAGAAGTCGCATCCGCGATCGCGAGCGGCACATCCAGAAGCTTAGCCAGTGTCTTGACAAGATATGTCTTGCCGCAGCCTGTAGGTCCGATCATAAGCATGTTGGATTTCTCGATATCGATGTCATCCATGGTGTCCGTCGCAACCCTCTTGTAATGGTTGTAGACTGCCACGGACATAACCTTCTTGGCATGCTCCTGTCCGATCACATATTCATCCAGCGTTGCCTTGATCTTATGCGGTGCCGGGA
>OLOX01001091.1_pt1 | contig 26997 bp, 19 predicted proteins | sample 1672091 | NCBI WGS metagenome assembly OLOX01 (sample SAMEA3136644, study PRJEB25190) | human gut metagenome | reverse complement strand
AAGGGCTTTCCGATCGCCCTTTGGAAACCTTCGGGCAAAAATACTTAGCTCTACTCTTGAAATATCGGTGTTGTTAGCTTGACAGCCCCTCGCATATCTTACTCGAACAGGTCGTCGTCCCCATCGTCGTCGTTCGCGTCGATCAGGAAGTCGTCGTCCTCATCCTTCTTTTTGCCCAGACCGAAGAGCCCCTTCTTTTTCTTCATCGGCTTGATCTCCTCGCGCTTTTTGCCCTTCACGCCGAAGTGATCCTCGCGCGCCTGCGTCTTGAGCTTCTGCACATCCTCGCCGCTCAGGCGGATGGTCTCCTGCGTGGCCTCGGTCTTTTCCTCGTCGGCCTTCGGCGCTTCCGCCTTGGCCTGCTCCTCCTTCAGCGCGCCCTCCACGTCGAGCCTGCCGAAGATGCGGGTCTTGGAATCGTCCACCTTGCCCTGCGGCGTGAACTCCGGGCGCTCCTCGACGGGCGCGACGCGGAGCGTCTTATCGGTCGGCACCTCCTGCTGGGCGCGGCGGCGGCGGTTCTCCTCGCCCTCCGCCCTGCGCAGCGCGTCTCTGGCCGGGGTGGAAGACGGCTGCTCGTCCGGCTTGAACTCCGGGGTCGGCACGATCTGCGCCTCCGCCCGGTTCTCCTCCGGCTTTTTCGCGTCCTTTTCCGGCTTGGCGCTGCCCGCGTTCTGCGCGCGGCGGCGGCGCTTGCCGAAGGAATCGCGCACATCCGGTGACAGCTCAATCGTGTCGATCGCCTGCGCCATGCGCTTCTTGCGCTTGGCGCCGCTGACGCTGCTCATCGCCACCAGCAGGACGATCACCGCCGCCAGTACGCCCGCCACGGTGTACAGCACAACGGGGTTCACGCGCCGGGCGATGATTTCGCCGATGGTCGGCACGGGGGTGGCCGTCGGTTCTGGGCTGGGCGTCGGCGGCACGGCCGTCGGCGCGGGCGTGGCCGTCGGTTCGGGGGTCGGCGCGACGTAAACCAGCTCGATGACGTTGGAATCGTATGCCTTGTCGTTGCCCGCCGCATCCTTGCCGGAAACCACGAACTGAATCTGACCCGCGATGCTCGTTTCCAGATCGAACACGAGCGTGCGGCTCTCGCCGGAGGGCAGCGACGGAATGGTGGCGACGGTCGTTCCGGCTTCCTTCACGGTGAGGGTCGCCGCGTCCGTCTGGCCGATGTTCTTCACCTGCACGGCGAAACGGACAACCGCCGGTTCGCTGTAAATGGTGGTGGTCTGCGCCTGCGCGGTCACGTCGAGCACGAGCGCCTGGCTCGCGTCCTGCGTGGTGATCGTCAGCTCTTCGGAGGCGACGGAGACCGCCTCGCCGTTGTCGCTCATGCCGTCCACCTGAACGGTGACCGCGCCGCTCTGCGCGGGCGCCCACTCGATGGTCTGCTCGAAATTCGCGCCGGCGGCCAGCGAAATATCGGAGGCCATCACGGTGCCGTCGCTGAGCGTAGCGGTCAGGCCGGTGTAGCCGTTATTGCCCGTGTTTTTGATGCTCAGCTTCAGATGGATCTTTTCGCCGGGGTATACGTTGTCGCCCGCGTCGGTCGTCAGCGCAGCCTCCAGCCCGTCCTGCGCCAAGGTCACGGTCTTGCGCGCCATGTCGGAAATGGTGTAGGTCTTGCTCTCGCCGCTGGCCTGATAGGTCACGGTCGGCTTGCTGACCAGCTCGCTGTCGCCCATGGTGAAGCTATCCTGAAGCGTCACCTTTTCGCCGACGGACAGAGAGGGCGCGGTCAGCTTCTTGCTGCTGACGCCCTCGTTGCTGATGGCGATGTTGCGCAGCTCGATGTTGCCCGTGTTGGAGAGGGTGTATTCCACCGCGACCTTCTGCCCCTTGCGCGCGCTCGTCGGCGAAAGGGTATACGTCGCAGTCAACTGCGGCGCGGCGGCTTCGGTCTGGATGGTCACCGGCACGGCGCGGACAACCTTATCCAGCCCGTTGCCCGAATCAAAGCTGTACTGAATGTAATACTTGATTTTGCCTTCTTTGATCTGGTCCTGCGTCACGTGCCACGTGCCGGTATAGGTCACGCTCTGCTCGCCCTGCAAGCCGTTATACGTGCTCACGGGCACGCCGCCGGTCGGATCATAGAGCGAGATTTCCTCGGTCATATCCGTCTGGCTGCTGTTGTAAATCTTGATGGTGATCGAGACGTCCTGCTCGGAGATGACGGACTGCGGTTCGCTGAGCGAGGAGACGCGGATGGGGTCGGCCTCCGCCATCGCAAAAGCCGAAACGGCGAGCAGGAACACCAGCATCACCGCGGCGGCAGCCAGGCGGAACCCTCTTGAGCGATTATCCATGTTGATATCAGGGCCGAAAGACCCCTTCCTCCCTTCACAAGCGGGCAAGCCCGCATAGCGATGTCAAAAGCATATAAAACCACTTTGGATTATTGTATTCGATTCGACGATTTCTGTCAAGCGCCGACAGCGCTTCAGCCGCTTTTTACCGTTTCTTCCTCAGACCAGCCATGCCGCCGCCCACACCCCCGCCGCGTAGGCCACAAGCGCCGCCGGAACGGCATAGCGCGACCGCTTCACCCCCGCCGCGCCCAGATAGAGCGACGCGGTGAAAAACACCGTTTCGCTCGCCCCGCTGATTACGCAGCAGAGCCGCGCCGCCCGGCTGTCCGCGCCCATGCGCGCCATCACATCGCTGACCGCCGCCAGCGCCGCCGAACCGGAGAGCGGGCGCAGCAGAACGACGGCGGCCGCCTCGCCCGGCAGGCGCAGCGCCTCCAGCGCCGGTCTCAGCGCCTCGGTCAGCGCGGCCAGCAGCCCGGTTTCGCGCAGAAGCGCCGTCAGCGTGAGGACGGCGCACAGGCACGGCGCCATCTGCAAAAGCGTCTCCATGCCCGCCTTCGCGCCGCGCACAAACGCGCCGTATACGTCGATCCGCGCAAACAGCCCCGCCGTCAGCACCGCGGCGCAGAGCGCGGGCAGGAACAGCGCGCTCACGCGCCGCACCTCGCAAACGCGCTGCAGGCCGCAATGCCGCACAGCGTCGAAGCCGCCGTCGCCAGCAGCGTAGGCAGCACGATATCCGCCGGATTCGCCGCTCCGGCCTGCGCGCGCAGGGCGATCATCGTCGTCGGCAAAAGCTGAACGCTCGACGTGTTCACCACCAGAAACAGAATCATCGCGTCGCTCGCCCGCCCGTCCGGGTGAACGCGCGCCATTTTCCGCATCGCCGCCATCCCCGCCGGGGTCGCCGCGCCGCCCGCACCGAGCATGTTCGCCGACAGATTCAGGCTGACGTCGCCCAGCGCCGCCTCCTCCCCCGGCGCAAAGCGGAACAGGCGCGAAAGCGGCTTTTCCATCGCCCGCGCCAGCGCGTCCGCCGCGCCGCTCTCCCGCAGAACGCCGAGCAGCCCGCCAAAAAACGCATACGCGCCCGCCAGCCTCATCAGCAGCCCGACGGCCTCCCCGCCGCCGGAAAGCAGCGCGCGCTGCGCGGCGTCCGGCCGCCCCGTCGCCGCCGCATAAAGAAGCCCCGCCAGCATCAGCGCGCAGAAAACGCCGTTCATGCCATCACCCCGTCGAAGGTATGACACCGGCGGGGAAAAAAGAAGCCGCTTCTCCGGCACAGCAAAGAGGGCGCCGCCTTCCTCCGACCTTTGCACGCGGATAAAGGCAACGCCCTTCTCGATATATCTTGATGCGTTTTGGATGCGTTTCGGGGCAATCCCCGTTTTCTTATCGGATCATTACAGGATCAGATCGTGCAGACCCAGCGGCGGCACATCCTCCGCCTTTTTGCCCAGCTTGACGCACTTCATCAGCAGCTTCGCCGTGTCGATGCTCGTCACGCAGGCAATGCCGTATTCAACCGCCATGCGGCGCAAGCGGAAGCCCGCGCGCATCGGGTCGCGGCCATGGGTCGGCGTGGCGATAATCAGGCGGATTTTGCCGGAATCGAACAGCTTGGCCAGCTTATCCGTATCCTCGCCGGGGCGCGGCACGGGCTGCGCGCCGACATAGTGGTGGTTGAGCCTGTGCGCCGTGCCCGTCGTCGCGTAAATCTCAAAGCCGAGCGCGGCGAAGGTTTCGGCCAGTTCGAGCGCCTCGCGCTTGTCGTGATCCGCGATGGAGAAGAGCACCCCGCCCTCCTCCGGCTTCGGAATCGCCATCTTCGTGGAGGCAAAGCCCTTGAGGTACGCCTCCTCCGCCGTCTCCGCCAGACCCAGCGCCTCGCCGGTGGATTTCATTTCCGGCCCAAGGCTGACCTCGACCTCCGGCAGCTTTTCAAAGCTGAACACCGGCATCTTGACCGCGACGGTCGGCGCGGGCGGATAGAGCCCCGTGCCAAAGCCCATCTCCGGCACCTTCTCGCCCAGCGACGCGCGAACGCCCAGCTCGACGATCGGGATGCCCGTAACCTTGGAGATATACGGCACGGTGCGCGAGGAGCGCGGGTTGACCTCGATGATGTACAGATCGCCCGCGTATTCGATGAACTGGATGTTCACCAGACCGCGCACATGCAGGCTGCGCGCGATGTTGATCGTGTAATCCGTCACCATGCGCTGGATGCGCGGGGCGAGGTGCTGCGGCGGATAGACGGAGATGGAGTCGCCGGAGTGAATGCCCGCGCGCTCGACATGCTCCATAATGCCCGGAATCAGCACGTTCTCGCCGTCGCAAATCGCGTCCACCTCGATTTCGCGGCCCAGCAGGTACTTATCCACCAGAATCGGGTGCTCCTGCACGTTCATGTTGATGATGGACATGTATTCGCGGATGTGCTTTTCGTCGTAGGCGATTTCCATGCCCTGACCGCCGAGCACGTAGCTCGGGCGCACGAGCACCGGATAGCCCAGCTCCGCCGCCGCCTTCGCCGCCTCGTCTGCGGTGAAGACGGTCGTGCCCTTCGGCTGCGGGATGCCCAGCCGGTTCAGCAGCTCGTTGAACAGCTCGCGGTCTTCCGCCGCGTCGATGTCGCCCAGATCGGTGCCGAGGATGCTGTATCCGGCTTCCCGAACCGTCTTGGCGAGCTTGATGGCCGTCTGGCCGCCGAACTGGCAGACCACGCCGACCGGCTGCTCGATCTCCAGCACGTTCATCACGTCTTCCGGCGTGAGCGGCTCGAAATACAGGCGATCCGCGGTATCGAAGTCGGTGGAAACCGTCTCCGGGTTGTTGTTGATGATGACGGTATCGAAGCCCGCGCGCTTGAGCGCCCAGACGCAGTGCACCGAGCAGTAGTCAAACTCGATGCCCTGACCGATGCGGATCGGGCCGGAGCCGAGAACGACGACGGTTTTGCGCCCGCTGTTCTTCGCCTCGGTCGCGGTGCCGTAGGTGCTGTAGAAATACGGGCTGACGGCCTCGAACTCGCCGCCGCAGGTATCGACCATGCGGAAGGCGGGCAGCACCTTGAGCCGCTCGCGCAGCATGCGGATATCCGCCGTCTTGCAGCCGACGAAGCGCGCCATCGCACTGTCCGCCACGCCCATCTTTTTGGCGGCCATCAGCGTGTCGCGATCCAGCGCGGCGATGCCATCCATCGCGCGGAGCTTCTGCTCCATGCGGACGATGTTCTGCACCTTTTTGAGGAACCAGATGTCGATCTTGGTGACCTCGTGGATGTGCTCCATCGTCACACCGCGCCGCAGCGCCTCCGCGACGACGAACGAGCGCTCGGTGTCGATATCCCGCAGCTTGCTCTCCAGCTCCTCGTCGCTGAGCGCCTCCAGCGCCGGGGTCACGAGGCTGTCCCTGCTCATTTCCAGCGAGCGCACGGCCTTGAGCAGCGCGTTTTCGAAATTCGTGCCGATGGCCATGATTTCGCCGGTCGCCTTCATCTTCGTGCCGATGTGCTTGTCGGCGTAAACGAACTTGTCAAACGGCCAGCGCGGGAATTTCAGCACCACGTAGTCGATCGTCGGCTCGGCGCAGGCGTAGGTCTGCCCGGTCACGCCGTTGACGATTTCATCGAGCGTGTAGCCCAGCGCGATGCGGGTCGTCACCTTGGCAATCGGGTAGCCCGTCGCCTTGGAGGCCAGCGCGGAGGAGCGCGACACGCGCGGGTTGACCTCGATGACGTAATACTGCATGCTGTCCGGGCTGAGCGCATACTGCACGTTGCAGCCGCCCTCGATGCCCAGCGCGCTGATGATGTTCATCGACGCGCTGCGCAGCATCTGGTGCTCCGGGTCGCGCAGGGTCTGGCTCGGCGCGACGACGATGGAATCGCCGGTGTGCACGCCGACCGGGTCGAAGTTTTCCATGTTGCAGACGGTGATGAAGTTGCCCGCGCTGTCGCGGATGACCTCGTATTCGATTTCCTTCCAGCCCGCAACGCTGCGCTCGATCAGGTTCTCGTGCACGCGGGAGGAACGCAGGCCGTCCGCGCAGATTTCGCGGAGCTGCTTTTCATCCTCCGCAATGCCGCCGCCGGTGCCGCCGAGCGTATAGGCCGGGCGCACAATGACCGGGTAGCCGTATTCGTTGGCGAAATCCACAGACGCCTGCACGTCGCGGACGATCACCGAGTCGATGCACGGCTCGCCGATGGCGAGCATCATGTTCTTGAAATCCTCGCGGTCTTCGGCGCGGCGGATGGAGTCGATCTTCGTGCCCAGAAGCTGCACGTTGTACTTTTGCAGAATCCCCTTTTCGTCCAGCTCCATCGCCAGGTTCAGGCCGGTCTGGCCGCCCAGAGACGCGAGCAGGCTGTCCGGGTGCTCCCGCGCGATGATCTTTTCCAGCGAGCCGACCGTCAGCGGCTCCAGATAGACCTTATCGGCGATGCTGGTATCGGTCATAATGGTCGCCGGGTTGCTGTTGACCAGCACGACCTCCACGCCCTCCTCCTTGAGGACGCGGCAGGCCTGCGTGCCGGCGTAGTCAAACTCGGCCGCCTGACCGATGACGATCGGGCCGGAGCCGATGACCAATACCTTTCGGATATTCGGATTCTTAGGCATGCGTTTGTCCCCCTCTTACTGCACGTTGTTCGCCTTAATCATGGCGATGAAATCGTCAAACAGGTACGCCGTTTCGCACGGCCCGCCGCAGGCTTCCGGGTGGAACTGCACGGAGAACGCATTTTTATCCGTGTAGCGCACGCCCTCCACCGTCTGGTCGTTCCAGTTGAGGTGGCTGACGACCGCGCCCGCCGGAAGCTGATCGGGATCGACCATGAAGCCGTGGTTCTGCGCCGTGACGGAGCAGGTGCCGCGCGCCAGATCCTTGACCGGGTGGTTCGCGCCGTGGTGGCCGTATTTCATCTGCACCGTGCGCCCGCCCATCGCCAGCGCCATCAGCTGATGACCCAGACAAATGCCGAACATCGGCTTTTTGCCCATCAGCTCGCGGATGGTCTTTATGGCCTTCGGGTTATCCTGCGGGTCTCCGGGGCCGTTGGTCAGCATCACGCCGTCGCAGCCGGAATCGAGGATGGTCTGCGCGTCCGTGTCCGCCGGGAACACGCGCAGCGTGCAGCCGCGGCTCAGCAGCGCGCGCAGAATGCCGCGCTTGAGGCCGAAATCCAGCACGGCGACGGTATACGCGCCGTCGCCCTGCACATCGTAAGCCTCCTTGCAGGTGCACTGCGCGACCTGATCGTGCATCTCGTGCGCCCTGACCAGCGCGAGATCCGTCTCGGTCGGCTCGCCCTCGACGATGCGCCCGCGCAGCGTGCCGTATTCGCGGACGTGCCGGGTCAGCGCGCGGGTATCCACGCCGCAAAGGCCGGTCACGCCCTGCTCGTCCAGATACTGGTCGAGCGTCTTCTTCATCTGCCAGTTGCTCGGCGTATCGCACAGTTCGGATACGATAAAGCCGCGCATCCGCACGCCCGCACTCTCGCTGTCGATATCGTTGATGCCCACGTTGCCCATGAGCGGATAGGTCATGCAGACAATCTGACCGCAATAAGACGGGTCGGTCAGCGTTTCCTGATAGCCGGTCATGCCGGTCGTGAAGACGACCTCTCCCGTTACCGGAGCCTTGTGCCCGAACAGCGTTCCCTCGTAGCGGGTGCCGTCCTCCAGAATCAATGTTGCCATCGGCGCACTCTCCTTTACCATGAATACAAATTGAATCTCTCACGTATACAATCGCACATTATACGCAATCGCATCCGTTTCGTCAATCGACCAGATGTGCAAAAAGAAAGCCGCCCAAAACGGCGGCCTTCTCAAAAGGAATGACAAAAAGACAGGAAAAAGGGAAACAGCGCGCCCATCATGCCCGAATTTGTAAAGCCGATGCGCTTCATGCCGTTTCCTCCTTTCCGTCTCTTTCCATGCGTTTTATATGGGGGGATATGCTCAGCGATAGATGATTTCGTCGCGGCGCGGGCCGTTGGAAATGAGCTTGAACGGGCAGCCGACTTCCTTTTCGAGGAACTCGATGTAATGGCGCGCGTTCTCCGGCAGCTCGTCAAAATTCTTGATGCCGCGGGTATCGCACTTCCAGCCCGGCAGCTTGACGTAAATCGGCTTGCACTGCTCGAGCTTCGGCGTGACGGGGAAATGATCCACGCGCTCGCCGTTCAGCTCGTAGGCCACGCAGACCGGGATTTCGTCGAGATAGCCCAGCACGTCGAGGTTGGTCATCGCCACCTCCGTCGCGCCCTGCATCTCGCAGCCGTAGCGGGTCGCCACGCAGTCAAACCAGCCCACGCGGCGCGGGCGGCCGGTGGTCGCGCCGTATTCGCCGCGGTCGCCGCCGCGCTTGCGCAGCGCCTCGGCCTCATCGCCGAACAGCTCCGTCGTGAACGGGCCCGCGCCCACGCAGGAGGAATACGCCTTCGTGACCGCGATCACCTCTTTAATGCTCCAGACCGGAACGCCCGCGCCCACCGGGCCGTAGCCGGCCAGCGGCGAGGAGGACGTGACCATCGGGTAAATACCGTGATCCGGGTCGCGGAGTGTGCCGAGCTGACCCTCCAGCAGGATCTTCTTGCCCTCGCGAACCGCCTGCATCATGTAAGCGTCGGTATCCGCCACATACGGGCGGATGCGCTCGGCGAGCTCGGTCAGCTTGACGATCATCGCCTCCAGATCGACCGGCTCCCGGTGATAGAGGTTGACGATCATCGCGTTCTTGATATCCAGCGCGTGGGCGAGCTTCTCGCGCAGCACGTCCGGATAATACAACTGGCAGAGCTGCAGGCCGATCTTCTGGAATTTGTCTCCATAGAACGGCGCAATGCCCGATTTGGTTGAACCGAAGGAGTTCTTGCCCAGGCGCTCCTCCTCGTAGCAATCCAGCGCGACGTGATACGGCATGAGCACCTGCGCGCGCTCGGAGATCAGAATCTTCGGCGCTGGGAGCCCCTGCTGCTCGATGGCGGCCAGTTCCTTGAGGAAAAACTCGATATCCAGCGCAACGCCCGGGCCAAGCACGTTGACCACGCCTGGCGTGCACACGCCGCTGGGCAGAAGATGGAGGGCAAAGCGGCCATAATCATTGATGATGGTATGACCGGCGTTCGCACCGCCCTGAAAACGAACCACAATGTCGGACTCGGAGGCCAGCATATCGGTGATCTTGCCCTTGCCCTCGTCGCCCCAATTCGCGCCAACAATCGCACGGACCATGGAAGGTTCAACCCCTTTCAAAGCAAAAGCGGCAGAAGCCGCCATGATAAACGCGCCCGCACCGCGTTTCCCCTGTGCAGACCGTCTCTGAACCAGTCGTTTATGATACAGGAAGCGGCGAATTTTGTCAAGCGGTTTCGCGGTTTTTGTTCGGAAATTCGCTCATACCGCGCGTTCGTCGCCGCGCGGCAATGCCGCCTCGTCCGGCGCAAGGCTCTCCACGCCGCTGAACACCCGCTCCACCAGCGCGGACAGCTCGCGCCATGCGTCGGTTTCGCCCAGCTCGTCCCTGAGCCCCACCGCGCAGCTGCGGTAATACCACGCATGGCGGCGCTTGTCGCGCTGATGAAACCGCTGGAACACGGCCTCGCCGCTTCGGGCAAAATCCCGGCTGATGGCGCGCATGTTGCTCAATTTATCGGAAAGCGCGATGATCTTCGCCGCGCGGCAGCCGCCGCAGATCCGCTTGACCGCGCCCAGCTTGCGCGCGTTCCACGTCAGGCAGGGATCGCCGCAGGCGCGCTGGCTCTCCTCGCAGACCAGCCTCGCCACGCGCACGCCGAAGCGCTCGCTCAGCGTTTCAAACGTCACGCCGCAGTCCTCCATCACGTCGTGCAGCGCGGCCGCGGCCAGCACCTGCGGGTCGTCCGTCATCGTGGAGGCAATCGCGACCACCTCCATCGGGTGAACGATGTAGGGGATTTCGCTCCCCTTGCGCGCCGCGCCGTCGTGCGCCTGCGCCGCGAAAATAACCGCCTGAGTCACCAGCGTCATGGGTTCTCCTCGCTTTCCGCGTTATGCTTCGTATTCCCCGTCGAACACAAAGGCAGCCGGGCCGGTCATCAAAACATGCCCCGTCTGTTCATCCCACCGATCGAGCAGCGTGCCGCCGTCCAGCTCGATTTCCGCCTCGCGTCCCGCCAGACCGCAGAGGTTCGCCGCGACCAGCGCCGCGCACGAGCCCGTGCCGCAGGCCAGCGTCACGCCGCTGCCGCGCTCCCAGACGCGCATGCGAAGCCGCTTTTCGGAAAGGACGTTGACAAACTCAATATTCACTTTTTTCGGGAACGCCGGATGACATTCCAGCGCCGGGCCGTATTTCGTCAGCTCAAACGTCTCCACCGGCTCGTCAAGGAAAATCACCCCGTGCGGGTTGCCCATCGAAACCGGCGTGATTTCAAACCTGCGCCCCAAGGCCGTGATCGGCGCCCGCTTGACGACGCCCTGCCCCAGCAGGCACGGCACGGCCTCGCAATTCAAAATCGGCGCGCCCATATCGACGCAGACGCTCTGTGTCCGCCCGTTTTCAACGGTCAGGTTCAGCGTCTTCACGCCGGAATCGGTTTCCAGCGTCACCACCGTCTTATCCGTCATGCCCCGGTCGTAGACATATTTCCCGACGCACCGGCTGGCGTTGCCGCACATCGCCCCGCGCGAACCGTCTGCATTGTACATCACCATGCGGAAATCCGCCTTGTCGCTCGGCGCGATCAGCACCAGCCCGTCGCCGCCGACCCCAAAGTGCCTGTCGCTGAGGCGGCGCGCCAGCGCGGGCGGGTCGTCCACCCGCTCCTCAAACGCATTGATATAGATGTAATCGTTGCCAAGCCCCTGCATTTTGGTGAATTTCATGCGCGTCGTTCCCCGCCTTCCCGTTCGATCAGACCCACTCTATACTGTTCGCGAATATACGCTGTTTTTCCTGCCGACCCACACAAAAACCGTGTCGTTCCGCCGTTTCTTTATCGTGATGTGAAAAAGAGAGACCGCCGTTTCCGGCAGTCTCTCCCCATATTCGGTTTTACTCGGCCATGGCCGCCTGAGCGCCCGCAACCTTGCCGAAGCAGACGGACTCAGAGTAGCCGCCGGCCTGCCAGGTGACCTCGCCCGCCGCGTACAGACCCGGCACAACGGTGTCGTCCGCGTTCAGAACCTGCGCGTTCTCGTTGCAGACCACGCCGCCCTTGGTCATGTGGTTGGCCGCCTCGACGCGCACGCCGTAGTACGGGCCTTCCGCGTCCAGCGCACGCTTCGGCACAGCCGCGATCTGCGCGTTCTCCGCGCCCGCCGCCGCGTCGGCGTTGTACTGCTCGACGGAAGCCTTCAGACCCTCGGCGTTGATGCTCAGCTTCTCGGCCAGCTCCTCGAGGGTCGCGCCCTCGGCGTAGTAGCCCAGACCCACATGCTTGCGGATGCGGTAGAAGGAATCATAGCCGGTCTTGTCGGTGATGTAGTAGGCCGCGCCGTTCGGCTGCTCCTTGATCATCGTGCCGCGATCCATGCCGGACTTGTTCGGCAGGAGCGCGCCCTCGCTGTTGGCCAGCAGGTTCATGTCCGCGCCGCCGGTCAGATCGCGATACGGCACAATGATGTTGGAGAAGAAGCTCATCTTGCCCATGTTCTCCATCTTGAAGCCGTTCTGCTCGAAGATCTTCACGAAGTCGCCGGTCGTGCCCATCTGGTTGGAGGTGTTGAAGACCTCGTAGCCCGGCGCATACTCGGCGAGCAGCTCCTTGTTGGAGCAGAAGCCGCCGGTGGTGATGATGGTGCTCGCAGCGTTGATGGTGTAGGTCTCGCCCGCGTTGTTGGTCACGATCACGCCCTTGCACGCGCCGTCCTCCATCACGAGATCGACGCCCTTGGTGCCGGTGCGCACATCCACACCCAGCTCGGCCGCGGCCTTCTCCAGACCGGCCTGAATGACCTCGCCGGAGTACTGGTTGTCCTCGGCCATGTGGTTGGTGCCGCCGTAGTTGTAGTTCAGCTCAACGCCCATCGCGCGCAGCCAGGCGTCAAGGTTGTATTCCTCGTTCGCCCAGACCTGAATGCGCTCGGCGGATTCGCCGTTGCTGCTCTTCTCCTCCAGGAACTTTGCCAGACCGGCCTCGCCGACCCACTCGTCGTTGCCCGCGGCCTTCTGCGCCTCGGTGTTGATCATGTCGAAGAAGTTCATGTCGAACTTGCCGTTGCCGCTGAGGATATCCAGCTTCTCGACAAGGATGACGTTCTTATCCGCGTTGGTCTGCTTGGCGCTGACCGCAGCCGCCAGACCCGCAGGGCCGCCGCCGACGATCACGATATCGCAGCTCTCCGCCGCGCGCTCCGTCGCGGTCTTCTCCGCGTTCTGCATGGCAACCTTCGGCGCTTCCAGACCGGCCTGCTGCATCGCGTCAGCCACGGCGGTCTTGATCGCGTAAGAAGAGAAGGTCGCGGCGGTCACGCTGTCCACATCCGCGGTGTTCGCCTCGAGGATGCGCTCGCGGATCACCGGGAACGCGCGGTCGATCACCACGTTCGTCTCGTGGTTGTCGCCCAGCTCCACATCGGTGATTTTGCCGTCTTCGATGGTCACGTTCACGGTCATCTCGCCGTGATAGCCGTTGCCCGTCGCCGAATAGGTCTCAGCCATCGCCACGCTGCCCGTCATCACGGCGGCGGCAGCCAGCAGGCTGATCAGCTTGATCTTGTTCATGGTTCTTCCTCCTTAGATTCCGTGGGTGGAAAAGCAATCGCATCACCTTTCCTGCCCGCGTGTTCGTTATTATATCGACATTTGGCCGCAAAGTCAACGGAAATCCTGCGTTTTTTATGACAGATTCGAGCCGTTTCTGTCTAAATTTTATGAAATTTTGAGCGTCCGGCTCACTTTATCGGCATTTTTCGCGCCCAAAAACGGCCTCCCGCGTGAAAGCGGAAGACCGTTCATTTTTGTGCAATTCGCGCAGAATCAGACCACGCCCTGCGCCTCCATCGCGTCGGCCACCTTGAGGAAGCCCGCGATGTTCGCGCCCGCGACGTAGTTGCCCGGCATGCCGTATTCCTTCGCGGCCGCGTCGATGTTATGGAAGATGTTCGTCATAATCTGCTTGAGCTTGGCGTCCACCTCGTCGAACGACCAGCTCAGGCGCATGGAATTCTGGCTCATCTCCAGCGCGCTCGTCGCCACGCCGCCCGCGTTGGCCGCCTTGCCCGGCGCAAAGAGCACGCCGTGCTCGCGCAGGTAATCGGTCGCCTCCAGCGTGGTGGGCATGTTCGCGCCCTCGGCCACGGCGATGCAGCCGTTTTCAACCAGCGCCTTCGCGTCCTCCAGCCGCAGCTCATTCTGCGTCGCGCACGGCAGCGCCACGTCGCATTTGACCGTGAACACGCCGCGCCCCTCGTGATACACCGCGCTCTCGCGGGCGGCGGCGTACTCGGTCAGGCGCGCGCGGCGCACCTCCTTCACATCCTTCAGCAGCGCCACGTCGATCCCCGCCGGGTCGTAAATCCAGCCGGTGGAATCCGAAACGGTGACGACCTTCGCGCCGAGCTGCTCGGCCTTCTGCACCGCGTAGATGGCGACGTTGCCCGCGCCGGAAACCGCGACCGTCTTGCCCGCGATTTCGTGCCCGTTGGCCGCCAGCATCGCCTCCGTCAGATACAGCAGGCCGTAGCCCGTCGCCTCCGTGCGCGCCAGAGAGCCGCCGTAGGAAAGCCCCTTGCCCGTCAGCACGCCCTCGTAGCGGTTCGTCAGCCGCTTATACTGGCCGTAGAGATAGCCGATTTCGCGCGCGCCCGTGCCGATGTCGCCCGCCGGAACGTCCACATCCGCGCCGATGTACTTATACAGCTCGGTCATAAAGCTCTGGCAGAACGCCATCACCTCGCGGTCGCTCTTGCCCTTCGGGTCGAAATCGCTGCCGCCCTTGCCGCCGCCGATAGGCAGGCCGGTCAGGGAGTTTTTGAAGGTCTGCTCAAAGCCGAGGAATTTGATGATGCCCAGATTGACGCTCGGATGCAGGCGCAGGCCGCCCTTATACGGGCCGATGGCGCTGGAAAACTGCACGCGGAAGGCGTTGTTGACCTGCACCTGCCCCTGATCGTCCACCCACGGGACGCGGAAGAGAATCTGCCGCTCCGGCATGGTCAGCCGCTCGAGGAGCGCCTCGCGGCGATACTTCTCCTCGTTGCACTCGATCACCGCGCGCAGGGAATCGAGCACCTCGCGGACGGCCTGATGAAATTCCGGCTGGCTGGGATTTTCGCGCACCACGCGCGCATAGACCTCATCAACGTAAGACATGGATGAATATCCCCCTTGGCTTGAAATATGTCTGAATGTCATAAGCTTCGTTTTCAGCTTCTACATTATACGCAGACCGGGGCATTTTCGCAAGTGCTTTTGATAAAGTTTTCGTTTTTCTTTCATTTCAATCCAAAATCGCGTTTCTTTTTGCATATAAGTTCATTCCAGAAGTCGGATTCTGCCACAGGCGGCGACAATTTCAAACGTTCTCAGGAAAGGATGCTTTATGCTTTCCAGTTATGGCTTAGCGCCAAAAAAGCTCCCTCTTAGAGGGCATTGAGCTTGCCGCCCGCTGTGCGGGAGGCAGGCAAGCAGCATGCCGAAGGTCTGTCAGCGAAGCTGACTGAAGGAGTTACAGCATTTTCCCAAGCATTTCGCTGATTTTCTTCGGGTCGGCCTTGCCGCGCAGCGCCTTCATCGCCTGCCCGACGAGGAAGCCGAACACCTTTTCGTTGCCCGCGCGATACGCCGCGACGTCCTTTTCGCATGCCGCCAAAACCTCGCTGAGCACGCGCTCGTAGGCCGCGTCGTCGCTGACCATCTCAAGGCCGTGCCGCTTGATATAGCCTTCGACATCCTCGCCGCCGTCAAACGCATAGGCGAAGACCTCCCGCGCGCTCTGGCGGCTGATGCGCCCGTCCGCCGCCGCGCGGATGATCGCGCCCAGCGCGTCGCCGGAAAGCGTCAGGTTTTCGGGCAGAACGGCCTTTTCCTTCATCATGGCCATCGTCTCGCCCATGATCCAGTTGGAGGCCTCCTTCGCCCGACCGCAGACCGCCGCCGCCCGCTCGAACAGCTCGGCCATCGGCTTTTCCTCCGTCAGAATCCGCGCGTCGTATTCCGGCAGGCCGAATTCCCGCTGATAGCGGGCAATCTTCGCCTCCGCCAGCTCCGGCTGGCGCGCGCGCACCGCGTCGATGAACGCCTGCGAAATCTCCATCGGCGGCAGATCCGGCTCGGGGAAGTAGCGGTAATCCTGCGCGTTCTCCTTGGAGCGCATCGCAAAGGACGCATCCTTGTTGTCGTCCCAGCGGCGGGTCTGCTGCTTCACCTGCCCGCCGTCCTCGATGAGTTCCACCTGACGGCGGTACTCGCCCGCAATCGCGCGCGCAATCGCCTTGAAACTGTTGATGTTCTTCATCTCGGTGCGCGTGCCGAATTCCTTCTGGCCGACCGGGCGGACGGAGAGGTTCACGTCCGCGCGCAGAGAGCCCTCCTGCATCCTGCAATCCGAAACGCCGAGGTATTGCAGCGTCTGGCGCAGCTTAGTCAGGTAAGCGATCACTTCCTCCGCTGAGCGCATGTCCGGCTCGGAGACGATTTCCAGCAGCGGCACGCCGCACCGGTTGTAATCCACCATCGTTTCATCCAGCCACGGATCGTGCACCAGCTTGCCCGCGTCCTCCTCCATGTGGATTTCGTGGATGCCGACGGCCTTTTTGCCCGCCGCCGTCTCGATATCGACATGGCCGTTTCGGCAGATCGGCAGATAGAGCTGGCTGATCTGATACGCCTTGGGCAGATCGGGGTAAAAATAGTTCTTGCGGTCGAACTTGTTGTACCGCGTGATTTCGCAGTTCGTCGCCAGCCCCGCCGCCACGGCGAATTCGACGACCTTTTTGTTGGCCACCGGCAGCGTTCCGGGCATGCCCGTGCAGACCGGGCAGGTGTGCGTGTTAGGCGCGCCGCCGAATTTCGTGGTGCAGCCGCAGAAAATCTTCGTCTTTGTCGCCAGCTCGACGTGAACCTCAAGGCCGATGACCATTTCATACGTTGCCATGACTCAATCCTCCTTCGGGCGGGCGCGGTGGAACGCCGTTCGCGCCTGATAGGCGCAGGCCGCATCGAAGAGCCGCTGCTCGCCGAACGCGGGCGCGATCATCTGCGCGCCGACCGGCAGCCCCGCCCCGTCAAAGCCGCAGGGCACGACCATGCCCGGCAGACCCGCCATATTGACGGAAACGGTGTAGATATCGCCCAGATACATCTGAATCGGGTCGTCCGCGTGCGCGCCCAGCGGGTACGCCGTCGTCGGCGCGGCCGGGGTCAGCAGAATATCCGCCTTTTCAAAGCAGGCGTCAAACCCGCGCTTGATGAGCGCCTTGACGCGCAGGGCCTTATTATAGTACGCATCGTAATAGCCCGAGGAGAGCGCGAACGCGCCCAGCATGATGCGCCGCTTGACCTCCGCGCCGAAGCCCTCGCTCCGCGCCGTCAGATACAGGTCGTGCAGATCCTCGAAATGCGCCGGGCGGAAGCCGTATTTCACGCCGTCGTAGCGGGAGAGGTTGCTGCTCGCCTCCGCGCAGGCCAGAATGTAATACGCCGGAATCGCGTAGCGGAGAATCGGCATATCGACCGCCACCAGCGTCGCGCCGAGCGCCTCCAGCTCGTGCGCCGCGTCCATCACACGCGCGCGCACCTGTTCGTCAAGTCCGTCGCCAAAATACGCCTGCGGAATCCCGACGCGCAGGCCGTCAAGCCGTGTTTTCTCCGGCAGGGACGGCACAGGCGCGTCCACGCTCGTCGCGTCCATCTCGTCCCTGCCCATCAGCGCGGCGGTGACGGCGGCCGCATCCCGCGCGTCAATCGTCAGCGGGCCGATCTGATCCAGCGACGACGCATAGGCCAGCAAACCGTAGCGGGAAACCGCGCCATACGTCGGCTTGATGCCCGTCACGCCGCAGAAGGACGCGGGCTGGCGGATGGAGCCGCCCGTGTCGCTGCCCAGCGCGTAAAACACCTCGCGCGCCGCGACCGCCGCCGCCGAGCCGCCGGATGAGCCGCCCGGCACGCGGGACGCATCCCACGGGTTGCGGGTCACACCGAAATAGGAGGATTCGGTCGAGGAGCCCATCGCGAACTCGTCCATGTTGGTCTTGCCGAGGCAGACCGCGCCGATGGCGTCGAGCTTCTGCACAACGGTCGCGTCGAACACCGGCACATAGTTTTCCAGCATCTTGGATGCGCAGGTCGTGCGCACCCCCTTGGTGGAGATCAAATCCTTGACGGCCATCGGCACGCCCGCCAGCGGATGCGTCAGCTCGCCGGAATCGATGCGCTTCTGCACGGCCTCCGCGCGCGCCAGCGCCGCCTCCGGCGTGACGGTCACGAACGCATGCACCGTCGGTTCCTTTTCCTCGATGCGCGCAAGGCAGGCGCGCGCCGCATCGACCGCGCTGACCTCGCCCGCCTGTATCTTCGCGCCCAGCTCAAGGGCGGTCAAATCAAACCAATCCATCGTGCGTCCTCCTTATTCAACCGTCTTGGGAACGAGGAAACAGCCGTCCTTCTGCTTCGGCGCGTTTTGGAGGATCAGCTCGCGCGCCATGCTGGGCTTCACCTCGTCCTCGCGGAAGACGTTGACCAGCGGGAACACGTGGCTCATCGGCTCCACGCCGTCGGTATCCAATTCCGCGAGCTGATCCACATACCCGATCATTCGGGAAAGATCCGCCGCGGCCTGCGCGCGCTGGTCGTCGTCCAGCTTCAGGTGCGCCAGCTCGGCGACATACGAAACGAGTTTATCGTTAATTTCCATCGTTTAATCCCCCTTACGGCTCGATTCTCTGCTGATCGCGCGGGAACAGGCAGGTCTCGCGGACGTTGTTTTCGCCCAGCAGGCGCGCCGTCAGCCGCTCCAAGCCGAGGCCGAGGCCGCCGTGCGGGCATGTGCCGTATTTGTGAATCATCAGGTAGCCCGCGAAATCCTCCGGATTCATGCCCTTTTTCAGCATCTTCGCCACCTGCGTGTCGTAATCGTGGATGCGCTGGCCGCCGGTCGTCACCTCCAGCCCGCGGAAGAGCAGATCAAAGGAGAGCGTGTAGCGCGGGTCTTCGGGGTCGTCCGCCGCGTAGAACGGGCGCTTCTTGCTCGGGTAATGCGTGACGAACACGAATTCGCTGCCGTATTCCTCCGCGAACAGGCGGCTGATGAGCTGCTCCTCCTCCGGCTCGAGGTCGAACGGATCGCGGATCGCGCGGCCGTATTTTTCGCTGACCATGCGCTTCGCCTCGTCAAACCGAACCGCCGGGATGCGCGTCACATCCGGCAGGGCGACGTGCAGCGCGGCCAGCTGTGGCGCGTAATCCGCCTTCAGCACCGCCATGATGTTTTGCAGCACCTTGGTTTCCATCTGCATGACGTCCTCGAACCCGTCGATAAAGCCCATCTCAAAATCCATCGACGTGTATTCGTTCAGGTGGCGCTGCGTGTTGTGCTTCTCCGCGCGGAACACCGGACCGATTTCAAACACGCGCTCGTAAACCGGCACCATCGCCTGCTTGTAAAACTGCGGGCTCTGCGCCAGATACGCGCGACGGCCGAAGTATTCCATGCGGAACAGGTTCGCGCCGCCCTCCGCGTTCTGGGCGACGATCTTCGGGGAATGGATTTCCGTGAAGCCCTCTTTTTGCAGCGCCTCGCGGAAACCGCGGACAATGCCCTCCTGAATCTTGAACACCGCGCGCTTGCGGAGGTTGCGCAGCGTCACAAAGCGCAGCGACAAATCCGTGTCGAGCGACAGGTTCATCTTGTTTTTGCCGATCGGCACGGGCATGGCCTCCGCCGCGCGGGAGAGCACCTTGACGCGCTGCGCGTGCAGCTCTACGCCGCCCGGCGCGCGCTCGTCGCGCACCGCCTCGCCGCTGACCGTCACCGCGTCGCCGTCGCGAACGTCTTCTCCCGCGCCCAGCACGCACTGCAAAACGCCCTGCGGCATTCTCAGCAGCGCGAAGCGCACGTCGCCCAAGTCGCGCAGGGTGTGCACCAGCCCGTGCACCGTCGCCTGCGCGCCCGTTTCCATCGCCAGCACCTCGTCCAGCGTGCTGTGCCTTCCTTCGGTTTTGCCTGTCATTGCCTGCATCGTCATCAGCCTTCCTTTCGCCCGCATGGGCAACCCTTTGGCTGTTCGGTTCGCTTTTTTCCAAAAGAAAAACCGCCCCGAACAGATTCGTTCTGCTCGGGACGGGATCGTGTATACGCATACCCCGCGGTACCACCCAAGTTGCTGCCTGCGGCCATCACCCGGCAGCCCCTCTCATCCTTAACGCGGATCAATCGGATGCGCCTGGGCGACTGCGTTGGCGCACCGGCTCGGGAGTGTTCTTTCCGCCCGCGGGGTTTCTGCGCATGGCTCTCAGCCGGCGGCCATGCCTCTCTGGTTGAAAACGCGGGGTACTCGTCTCTTTCATTGCCGTTTTTGCTTTGGATGGATGGGATTATAGCGCATCCGCATGAAGCTGTCAAGCGTTTTCTTTCGATTTCTTTTCAAAACCAGCTCAATTCTGTCAATTTATGAAAGTTTATATTGTTTTCCGTCATTTTCTGTATGAATTTGACATCGTTCTCCGCTTCGGGGTATACTGTTCACAGCATGATTGATCGTTACGCGAACGGAGGCATCACCATGGCGTATTCTCAGCCTATCGCAGACGTGCTGCGCGAGTTTTTCGTGCTTTCCAATATCGACGCAGGCTTTGAGGAGCAGGCGGGCTGCGGCGTTTTCACCTTCCGCACGAAGCTGCATTGCCGCATGCAGACGGCGCAGATGACCGTGCTCGTGCGCGAGGATAATTTTTCCACGCTGACCGCCATCCCCCTCGCCGCCGACAAAAACAGCCGTCTGGCCGTCGCGGAATACCTGACGCGCGTGAATTTCAACATGCGAAACGGCAATTTTGAATTGGATATGGAGACCGGGGAAATCCGCTTCAAGACCTACGTTCACGTCGGCGGCGGACGGCCGGATCGCGGTGCGACGCGGCTCGCCGTCATGCTCCCGTTTTTGATGCTGGATCGTTTCGGCGACGGTCTGCTCGAAGTGCTCTTCGGGTTCAAATCGCCGAGGGAAGCGTTCGAGTCCGTCCAGCGGACAAGATAAGCTTAACACAACAAAGAGCTGTGCGCTCCGCCCTAAACGGGTGGAGCGCACAGCTCTTGTTTTATAGGGCGCGCCCTTACGCCTTGCCGCCTGCCCGGAGCGCGCTGGCCGCCTGCTTGCGGCGGCTATTCTCGCTCCACGCATGCATGACCAGCGCCAGCGCAATCACGCCGTAGCAGATGAACACGCGGAAATATTCGCCGATGGCCGCGTCGCCGAAGAGATTCTTGCCGGCCGCCGGGGCGAGAATGAACATCAGGTGGAACAGCACGCAGCCAACGAGTGCCTGCGTATTGGTCGCGCGGATCACGGAAGCGCCGCCGACCAGAATCGCCGCGCCCGCGTACAGGCCGACCTGCTCGTGCGCGCCGTAGGTCTGGAAGGAGCCCATGTTCTGCACGAAGATGAGCTGACCCCAGCCCGCGAGGATCGTGGAGAACACGATGGCGATGATGCGCACGTGATCCACGTCAATGCCCGCCGCGTTGGCGACCACGCCGCTCTGGCCGACCGCGCGGAGCTGCTGGCCGAGCCTCGTGCGCATGATGACGACGTTGAACAGGCAGAGCAGCGCCACCACGCCGAACGTCGCCATCGGCACGCTGACCATGGAGAACAGCGCCTTCATCGCGGGGAGCTGCATCACGGCGGCGGCTGCGGCAATCACGCCGAGCTGAACGGCCAGCTTTTTGGCATTTCTGCGATGGCTGACCAGATAGCCGGCCACCAGCAGCACCGCCGCGACGGCGGCGAACACCAGCGCCGCCTGAGACGCGGGAAGCTGCCAGAGCTTCTCCAGCGAATAGGCGAAGCCGCCCTCGCGGGAGAGATCCATCGTGTTGGCAATGCCCGTCGAGCCCTTGATCGTCAGGTTCGGGTTGTGGATCGGGATGATGTTGTCAAAGATAAACAGGAACAGAAGCTGATACAGGCCGTTGGCAAAGTAGCCCAGGATCATCGAGCCGATCATTTCCTGCCCCTTCATCCGGTTGAGCAGCTTGCCGATCAGGAAGCCGAAAACGCCGCCCAGCGGCACGGTCAGCAGCGCCGCCAGCGCCAGACCGCCGATGCCCGGAACGCCCCATTCCAGCACGAGCAGGCAGGCAATCTGCGCCGCCATCGCGCCGATGGTGATCGCGAAGTTGATGCCCATGCCCGCGACAATCGGGATGATGAGCGAGAGCACGATGAACATATTGCGCGACAGGCGGCCGAACAGCTCATAGAGCACGTAGTTGGGCGCGTAGCCGGAGAAAGCCATGCACACCGCGCAGAGCACGATGAACATGATGGTTACGATATTGTTGCGCGCAGCGTCGCGCAGTCGATTCTTATCCACGGTTCGCACCTCCCGACTTGGTGAGCGCATAGAGAATAATGCCGTTGGAAATCAGGATGCGCAGCGTTTCGGAGATGGTGCTCTGCGGAACGAGCGCGTTGGCCACCGGCATGCCCAGCGTCAGCACGCCCTGAAACAGGAACGTGCCGATGACCACGTTGCTGATCTTCGCGCGGGACGTCGTCGCGCCGCCGATGAGGATGGCGGAAGCGGCGAGGAAGCCCATCTGGCGCGGCGCCTGATAGAGCTGCATGAAGCCGTAGCTCTGGCCGTAGACGATGATGCCCACAGCCGCCAGCATCGTGGAGAGCATCGTGCCGATGATGCGCATGCGATCCACGTTGATGCCGGTCGCGGCGGCGAAGCGCGGGTTCGCGCCCGCGGCGCTCATCGCGATGCCCGTCTTGGAGCGCATGAACAGCCACACCACCAGACAGCAGGCCGCAAAGAACAGCAGCAGCCCCGTCGGGATCGTCACGCCGAAAATCTCAAAGGAGAGGAAATCGTTGAGCACGTGGCGGTAGGAGGTCTGCAAACCAATGGTGGTGCGCAGGCCGTTGCCCAGCGGCCACTTCATAATCGGGCTCTTGAACGGAAGCACCAGCCACGCGATGCACATCAGCGAAACGACGGAGAAGCCGACGTAGGTGGTGACGCTCATCTCGCTGCCCTTGAGACGGTTGAGCAGCAGGCCGTAGAGCCAGCCCGTCGCCGCCGCGATCACAAGGCCGACCGCAATCGCGAAAAACAGCCCCGTGAAGCCGGACATGCCAAACTCGATGCACAGCAGGCCGCCGATCAGGCCGCCGATGATGCCGATCGGCAGGCCGAGGTTCAGGCTGATGCCGCACTGGATACCCGGCAGCATCGCCAGCACCAGCACGCCGTTCATGCCCAGACGCACCAGCGTGTTGCTCAGCTGGCTCGGCAGGGACAGCCCCAGAATCATGGCCAGCAGGCACAGCAGAATGAAGAACAGGCCGATAATCAGCCTCGGCACGCCCATCTTTGCGACCAGCGGGATATAGAAGAGTACCGCCGCCGCCAGAATCAGCAGGCCAAACGCGCTGACGGCCATGGTATACGCCTCGCGCAGAATCACGCCGTTCAGCCCCGGGTTCATGCCGCTCGCCGCCAGCGCGCGGTCGTATTGCAGCTCAAAGCGATCGTTCTGCACGGCGACAATGCCGGTGATCGTCGGTTTGAGCGTGGCCAGCACATCGTCCGTCAGCGCCGGGAAGACCGCCTTGATCTGTTCGCACAGCGCGCCGTATGCATCGTCCACCTCGGCGGACAGGCGGTTCATCGCCTCCGTCGCGACAAAGCCGGACAGATCGACCGTCTCTTCTTCCATCGTCAGGTCGTCCTCGGCCGTGTCGTCCGTCGCGTCCGCAGCCGCCGCGTCGTCCGCCGGGGCGCTCTGCGCGGCCTGCGCCGCATACGCCGCCTGCGCGCTCGCCTCCTCGGCGAAATACGCCCGCTGCGCCGCGAGCAGCACGTCGAGCGCCGCGCTCATCGGCTCGGTGTCGATTTCGGTCAGATCCACCGCGCCGATGCCGAGCTCCTCGGCCTTCGCGCGGGCTTCCTCCTCCGCCTTGGCCGCCGCCTCGCGCACGGCGGACATGCCGCCGCCGCTCTCGCGCGCCTTGGTCGAGGCTTCCGACTTGGCGGCCGCGACATACGCATCCACCGCGCCGCTGCCCGCCGTGTTGAGAATGGCCTGCAGGCGCATATCCTCCAGCACCTGCGCGCCGCTTTCGGAGCCGCGCGCGTTCAGGCCGTACAGGCCGACGACGCCCAGCACAATCGCCAGCGCGGCGATCACCGCCGCCGCAATCACCTGCGCGCGGGTTGCCCTCAGCTTAGTCATGCGCCTCGCCTCCCTTCTTCTTGACATGCTCGGGCTTGATGCCGGACATCGCCAGACCAAAATCCGCATCGGATGCGTCCGTCTCCAGCACGTCCACCACCTTGCCCTCCGCGACGATGGCGATGCGGTCGCAGATCGAGCGCAGTTCCATCAGCTCAGAGGAAACCATCACGACGGTCATGCCCTTTTCGCGGTTGAGCCGCACGAGCGTTTCCAGCACCAGCTTTTTCGCGCCGATGTCAATGCCGCGCGTCGGTTCGGAGACAAAGAGCAGCCTCGGGTTCATGGCCAGCGCGCGGGCGATGCAGACCTTCTGCTGGTTGCCGCCGGAGAGCGTGCCCGTGTGCTGCTGCGCGGAGAAGCAGCGGATATCCAGCTCCTTGATGACCGCGTCGGCATAGGCGCGGATGGCCTTTCCATCCCGAAGGTGCATGCCGAGGAATTTCTTCGTAAAATCGCCGTTGATCTGCATGGCGTTGAAGACCACGTTGTTTTCGATGGATTCATCCAGCAGCAGACCCACGCCGCGCCGATCCTCCGACACGATGGCCATGCCGTTTTGGAGCGCCTGCCGCGCGTTGTTCAGCGGGGAGGGTTTGCCAAAAAGCTCAACCTCGCCCGTACCGGGATAAATGCCCATCACGCCGTTGGGAATACCGACCTTGCCCTGACCGGCCAGACCGCCGATGCCGAAGATTTCGCCTTCGCGCACTTCGAGGGAGACGTCGTTCACCGTCTCGCCCGGCATATCCACCGCCAGATGGCTGAGCTTCAGCGCAACCGGCGCATCTGCGCGCACCTTGCGCGGCTCGGCGGTGACGAAGGCGGATTCGCCCTTTCGGCCGATCATCATTTCGGCCAGCCGGGTCACGTCGGTGTCCTTCGTGCGGCACTCGGCGACGAGCTTTCCGTCCCGCAGGATGGTGATGCCGTCCGCGGCGCCAATGACCTCGTCCAGCCTGTGCGTGATAAAGATGATGGCGATGCCGCGCGCGGCGATATCCTTCATCACCTTGAGGAGCTGCGCCGCCTCGCTCTCGGTCAGCACGGCGGTCGGCTCGTCAAATACGAGCAGCTTCACGCCCCGCTTGTCAATCTCGCGGGCGATTTCCACAAACTGCATATAGCCGACCGGCAGACCGGCCACGAGGGTATATTCGTCGATCGACATGCCCACGCTATCCAGCGCGCTGCGCGCGTCGGCGGACATCGCCTTCATATCCAGCGTTTCAAGATTTTTGCCGAACACGCGGGAAATCACGCTCGGCCGGCTGATTTCACGGTTGAGCTTGATGTTTTCAGTGATGGTGAAGCCCGGCAGCAGCATGAACTCCTGATGCACCATGCCGATGCCCTTGGTCATCGCGTCATGCGGAGAGGCGATGGTCGTCTTCTCGCCGTCGAGATAGATTTCACCACCGAAGCCGCCTGTTTCATGGATGACGGGCATACCGAAGAGCACATTCATCAGTGTGCTCTTTCCCGCGCCGTTTTCGCCCAGCAGCGCGTGAATCTCGCCCGGCTTGACCTTGAGCGATACGCCGGCGAGCACGGCGTTTTCGCCGTACTTTTTGGAGATATCCCTCATTTCAAGGATGTATTCCGAGGCCAATTTCGTTCCTCCTCCTGTCTTTTGAAACGGCAAAAGCGACCCGCCTCAACGCATGTGAAGCGGGTCGGCTTTACCTTTGTTTCACCGTGTATTACTCAGCGTAGTCGTTGAAATCGACAGCGCCAAGCAGAACGGTGTAGTAGTTGTCGAAGGTCTGGCCGTCGGCATTGGTGTAATTGCTGACGATCGCGCCCGGCGCCTTCTCCTCGAACATGGCGGCAATCGCAGCGCCGTCGTTCTTGGAGGTGATTTCACCGGCGATCCACTTCTTGGCGTATTCCACGCTCACGTCAATGATGGACATGTTGACCGGGGACGGCCAGGTGGAGTAGCGGCCCAGCGCGTTGTGCTCCTTGAGCACGGCGGCAATCGCCTTCAGCGCCTCTGTATCGTCGCCGCCAGCCTGAATCTCAAGGCCGAGGGAAGCCGGGAACGCATGATACGGGCTCGGGCAGCACGGCTGCGGATAGTAGGCGTTCGGCTGATCGAGGATCGCGGCCTGAAGCGGCTCCTGCATTCCGCAGTTGGTGGTGAAGAAGGCAACCTTCTTGCCCTCGAACTCCTTCAGCTTGAGCGGCACGTCTTCAAGGATGAACTGCTGCGCGCCCGCAACGCCGGCGTCGCCGGTCGGGTCAGGCGCGGTCGCCTCGACGTACTGGATGCCCAGCGCCGCGGCGTTCTCCTCCAGCAGCGCCTTACGAGCGGCGATGGTCTCCATCGCGAGGTGGCGCGGGAAGGAGTAATGCACGAACACATCAATGCCCCACTTGGCGCAGGTCTCCATGATGGTGTCGCCCTGCTTCGGTTCGTCGGTGTAGAGCACGAAGTCGGCAGCCGCGGTGATGACGGCCGGGTCTTCCTGCGGCACGCCCGCGATCAGCAGCATGTCGTCGCGGCCCATGGCGCGGATCTTGTCAAACGCGGCCTTCGCGCCCGGAACAGCCTGACACATCACGATGGCCTTGACGTCCGGATCGGACGCAAACGCGATGAGCTTGGAGATGGTCGTTTCGGTTTCAGCCATGAAGTTATCCGGGTAGGTATCGGTGACGATGTGCTCCGGGTCGGCCTTCTGGGCGCGCTCGGCGGCGCGGAATTCTTCCTCGCCCTGAGAGGTCGTGCCGGTCAGGATCGCGATCTTCCAATTTCCCTCGGCCACCGCGCAGGCAGCCAGCGCCAGACACAGCATCGCGGCCAACGCCAGACAAAGCAGTTTCTTCATAGTGTATGCCCTCCATCAATTTTTTCTATTCCCGGCGCTTTGTCAATGCAAAGCGTGAAACAGCGAAACGGTTCAGCCTTCTCAAAAACGATTGTTTTTGTAAAACTGAGCTCATTATAGCAGGATTTGTCAGTCTATGCAAGACCTTTTTTAATTTTTATTCGCATCGTTTTGCAGTTTCGATGCATATTCAGCCGTTTTCGCGCCGTTTTTCGCATTTCGAACGATTGATTATTCATTTTATGGGTTTCATCTGCTCCTTTTCCGTCCGAAGGGTTGACTTTTTGCATGATTATGCAGGATTTTTCTTTTGATTCATTTTTGCGCGCTTGTGAAAACGCTTTGTCAACTCGCAGCGCAAAAAATAGGGCTGTCAAGCTAACTAAGCATTTCAAGAAACAAATATCTAAGCATTTTTGGATATGGGGCTTTGCCCCATCGC
>OLOX01001090.1_pt1 | contig 27014 bp, 50 predicted proteins | sample 1672091 | NCBI WGS metagenome assembly OLOX01 (sample SAMEA3136644, study PRJEB25190) | human gut metagenome | reverse complement strand
CTAGTCCAATTATCTCTTCATAATCCTGGTTTGCCATTATTTTTCCTCCTATTATTAATCACTTATTATTCCATAAGCATATTTCATTGATAGTATTCTTTCTACTGCATTATCTATCAATTCTATATCTATTTTTCCCGCATTTATTTCATCTAAAACTTCTTGCTTAGGTTCTTCGGGTTTCGACTTTCTGAAAAAATCAAAGATGCTCATTCTTGATGTTCCTCCTCTCGTAGTTTCAGGGAGATTCTGTACTGATCAGCATCAGGAACATCAACAAATTCCACTGTTTTATCAAAATTATTCTTAACAACATCCTTGATCTCATCTAAGGAAACTCTGAAAAATTCTCTTCTTTGGTTTACAAGGTTTAATTTACGATCTTCAAAAGCTCTATGTAAGGCTGCTTCCAATGCTGGAGCATCCTCTGAAAAGATCATTGCATGTACATCAAATTTGAATGGAACAGAAGCATCTCCTAATTCATCTACACGATCTTGTGGATTTAATCTACGTGTCATACCGATTTTGTAAATACCTTCACCGAATGATCCAATGTTAGAAATTACATATACATAACCAGCTTTTTGGTTAGCCTCTCTGTAATCAATATCCTTGATTTTAGTGTCAATCTCGGAAAGAGATTGTATGATTTCCTCTTTCTTTTGATTTAAATCTTCTATATTGTCATCAGAAGCGGTTGAAATTTGATGATTGATATTAGAAAGGGCTTGTTCGTAATGTTTGCGTTCTTTATCAATATTTTTACGTTGTTCTTTTAGTTCTTTTTGTAATCGAGCTTCTTCACGCTGTTGAGCTCTTAATTCTGCCTTTTGTTCCTTTTCACGCTGTTTTTGAATCTGATATTCGAGAGCTAATCTAAGCTCTTGAATTTTCAGATCATAGTAATGAGCGGTTATGGCAATTGACATTGTTACACCCAATTTAGCAATAGCATTGAAACTTCGTTCCATTTTCTTAACAGATGTATCATAGTTATTGTATTTTACCTTACTAATAATCTCATCACATTCACTGTTGAACGCACGAAGCAGTAGCTTCTGCATGTCTCTTACTAACTTTCGTCCTTTGGCTTCACTACCATTTACTTGCCATCCTATGTTCCCGGATACAGCTGTATCATCCTTGATCATTGCTTTCTGCTGGTTTCGTATATTTATGAGCTCTGCTTTATAAGCATCAGCGTTAGTAAAAGAGTAGCGTGGTTCATATAACCCGAAATCCTGAACAAGAACTTCATCAGAGAAAGTAATAAGTTCATTTTTCAATTCTTTTATATTAGAATTTAGCTCATTAATTTCGTCATTGTAAGCAAGAATAAGCGACTTTTGCTTAGAAATTTCTTCCATGTACTTATCATACTGTTCTGAAAGCTTTTGTTCTTGTTCCATTTTATCATGAGCAAATTTTACTTGTGATTCAGAAATCTGTTTTTGTAAAGATTCCAAATCCAACATTTCAGGTGTAAGCTTCGATTCCAATTTAGCTTTTTCGATTTCAAGATTAGCAATTGTTTTTTGCATTTCTAAATTAGAATTTTCTAATTCCTGAATCTTATCATTTAATTCGTTGTTTCCAAATATTGAATTTAATAACCCCATTATGTTCCCTTCATTTTGATTTTAATCTTAACTTAATTAGTTTTTCAGTGTACCCAAGAGCGAGTGCAATTTGTTCAGTTGTATATTCTTGATATTCTAAGAATGTTTCGTCAGGTACCAGAAGTTCCATAGCAAATAAATCAGCTTCTTTTTCGTATTTTGTGGTGTTAAATCCAGTATACGTATCCATGAAGAGAGCGTTAGCCTTTTTATGCAGTAGCATGTGGCCTAACTCATGGGCGCAGACAAGAATCTGTTCATGTTCTGGAAGAGAATCATCAATATAGATAATATTATTTCTTTGAAAATATTGATAAAACCCTCTGACACCTTCAAGTGGCACTGGCACAAGAATAACATTTAGTCCTTTGATAATCTCAAAAGGATTTCTTGTTTTGTGTTTCTTGACAAGCGAATTTACAATCTTTTTTATGTCCATTCACATCAGTCCTTTTTGTATTTTTTAGGTGTATATTTTTCCTTGTTCTTTTTCTTAGCCATCTCCATCCCAATTTCCATTGCGTTTAGAATAGATTCAATTGCTTCAGGAGAAGCAGGATCACCATCAAACATTAGTCCTTCTTGGGATGTTAGTTTGTCTTTGGTTTGCTGTAGGATTTCTTCTATTTGTTTTGTGTCTCTTTTATTAAGTTCTGCAGAAGAAGATTTCTTTTCTACCAAATCCGATTTTTCTATTCCAAAATAATTAGCCATCATTTCTATTTTGTCAATTCGTGGATAGGTTCGTGCATGCATCCAATCTGATACGGTAGACATTTTAAAACCTAAGGTGTTGCACATTTCTGTTTGAGTAACATCGTTAGCCTTTAGATAGTATTTTATATTTCTAGCCATGACTTCTTTGTTTCCTAAGTCGCTCATTTACCAGTGCCTCCTTTCTTGATTTGAATATGTCTATATTATAATGGAGAAACCGAAAAAAATCAACATAAACCGAAAAAAATTCGGAAAAACCGTTGACACTTCGGTTTAACCGTGGTAGTATATAAGAGAACTAAGGAGGTGAGCGAAAGTGAAAATGGAAACTAGATTTCCTAAAGATATGAAAGCAACATTAAAAAGTATCCGTGAAATGCGAGGGTATAAGCAAGAAGAAGCTGCTAAATTAATAGGAATAGCGACAGATACACTTAGAAACTATGAACAAGGAAAGTCTTATCCAGATATTCCAGTGCTTCGTAAAATAGAAGAAACGTATAATGTACGTTATTCGCAGATTATTTTTTTACCGTTAGACTTCGGTTTAACCGAAATTAAATAACCAGGAGGTGAGAATATGGGAAAAAAACCAGATATCACAATAACTAGTGATTATTTGAATTATGTAAGAAATCAAATTCAAAAAGCAATTACAACGCTCTGCCAAAAAGAATATCTAGATGAAGAAGATGTAGTTGCACTCCTTCAAATGACAGAAGCGTTGCAAAGCTTAGGGACAAAAGCTATTAAGAAGCGTGTTATTCAACGTCCTTATAAATAAATTGAATAGCACTGTCCGGTAACAAATAATTACAATGTTTAGAATTCGCATCTAGCATAAAACAGATACTGGAATCATTTAGATATTCATCAAAGAGTATATCGATATAGTATTTTTCAGGAGCAAGAAAACTAGTTATGAAACGATCTTTGTCAATATCTAAAGCCCAAAGCGATGAATTTACTTGTAAATATGAATTGCAGTTATCTTTAATTAAAGATTCAATGGTGGTTGAATCGCAAGATACGGTTTCCTGATCAATGTAGAAAATGTATTTCATACGGATTTCTCCTTTCTTGAATACTCGGACATGCCAGTGCCCTGTGAATTAAGTATAGGAGATATATGAAAGAAAAACAACAGAATAATAGCAGATGGCTTAATCCTCTGTCCGATACACGTAACCCCGAAACCCTCCCTAAATTGGTTAATTATTAAAAATAGCACTCAATTATCGGACGGAGAGTTAAGCCATCTGAAGAAAGGCAGGTGATAAAAAGTGTTCAGGGACAGGCTTAAAAAAGTAATGGCAGATCAAAACATCAATCAAGTAGAGTTGTCCAGAATCTGCGGTGTAAGTAGATCGACCGTCAGTAAGTGGATGTCTGGAGATTCGGAACCGACAAAAGCAAGACGAAATGAGATTGCAGAAGCATTTGATCTTCCAAAGAATTACTTCGAAGAGATAGTAATTCCTAAAAAGAAAATAGAGACGTTAACCCCGAAAGAAGTTGCGTATTTGATGGGAATGGGTGTTCCAACAATCGAAAAAGGACTGATTCAAGGGATTTTTCCATGGGGATATGCAATCCGGACAAGTGAAAAAAAGCACAGGTATTTCATAAATGCAAAAAAGTTTTTTGCAACTGAAATGATAAGTGTTTGAGAAAGGAGCATGAGATGAAAAGTGAAACAAAAGCCATGATCTGCACGGCAGCGGTGCTGATCGCAATGGGAATATTTAAGGAATTAGCAGCGTTGTGTTTGATCACAGCGATGATCTATGAGGAAGGAGTGAAGAAATTTGATAAATAAGATTTTAAAAGAGCTTGATCATATGATCAAATTTCAAGAGAAAGAAATTGAGCTAGATATGCAGGCGGAAGAGTTAGAAGGCAAAATACACTTCGAAACCGCAAAGCTTCTTGCTTATGACGAAGTAGCAAGAATGATAAAAAAATGTGCCCAGGAAGCGGCAACTTCCGAAGGCACAGATGTAAATACACAAGAAAAGTATAACACAGATCAGAAGAAAAGTGAAATCAGAAAATTGGTAGTTGAGATCTTTGATCTATCGTTGCGACTGCAAGAAATGACAGATGGAACTATAGATTGGCGAGAACCAGGTGTTCCATGTGTACAAGCTGAATATCATGGAGCTACCGCAGTGCTAAGCGTTAAGATCTGAGAAAATGGCTTTAGTGCAGAACAGCGACCAGATTACAGTACAATGCTGTTTCTCAACAATCCGAACTGTATGATCGAAGCAGGGTATCTGAAAGAAAAATTGATGGGATTATTAGAAGAAAGAAGAGGAAGCGACAATGAAGAGTGAAACAATGAAGAAAGTAACAGAAGGAATCGTAAGAGGTCATGTTTTAGATACAGCAGGATGCACAGACAAGGCAGCTGATGAACTAGAAAAAGTGTTGGAAACCATTTTGTTCGAAATTAGTGATTGCGTAAATCCGGTTCCAGAAATTGCAAGTGATCTTACAGTGGGCGTTCTCAGATTTATTGCAGACACTTTAGAAAAGAATCTGAATGATAAAGAAAAAGAAACTGCAGAACTTGTAAGAGACACTTTACAAATGAAATATAAGACGTTAGTAGTGAGAGCAAAAGCTTAAGAAGGAAGACAGACTATGCAAACAAACGAAATCAGTAAAGGAATTAAACGGATCCAGTTTGATTCCTTTGATTCCTGGTTAAATGCCAGACATGGAATCGGTGGTTCTGATGCATCTGCAGTATTAGGACTCAATCCATATAAAACCAATACAGAACTGTATTTAGAAAAGACAGGGCAGAGAACAGCTCCAGATATTTCGGATAAGGACTATGTGAAGTACGGGCATGATGCAGAGCCATTGCTTAGATCGCTGTTTACACTTGATCATCCAGAATACAAGGTTGAATACTTCAAAGACAACATGATCCGGAATGAAAAGTATCCATGGGCACATGCATCCTTAGATGGAGAACTGACCGATCAGGATGGTCGCAAAGGAATCTTAGAAATCAAGACAACTAATATCTTGCAAAGTATGCAGAGAGAAAAATGGAGAGATCAGATTCCGGACAACTATTACATCCAGGTACTGCATTATCTGCTTGTCACAGAATATTCATTTGTGGAGTTGAGAGCACAGCTTAAATCAGTGTGGCAAGGGCAGATCCAGCTACAAACAAAAGATTATCATATTGAGCGATCAGACGTAGAAGAAGATATTGAGATATTAAAACAAGCGGAAGAAGAGTTCTGGCAGAAAGTTTTAAAAAGACAGCAACCGAACTTGATTCTTCCAGAAATTTAAAAGGAGATACATATGGAGTTTAAGATATACAATCCGCAGGAAGATGGGTTTCTGCAGAAGATTGATTGGAATTATGAAGAGTTAAAAACAGAGATTCAAAAGAAAGCAAATGATTATATGAATCTGGTCTATACAGCAGATCAGATTAAGGATGCAAAAAAGGATCGTGCTAATCTTCGAAAATTTGTAACCGCATTAGAGAACAAAAGAAAAGAAATCAAACGACAGGTCATGCAGCCATACACAGCTTTTGAAGAACAGGAAAAAGAACTGATCGGCATCGTTGATCAAGCGATTGGAAACATTGACATCCAGATCAAAGGATACGAAGAAGCAATACGGCAAGAAAAATTAGAGAAAATCAAGGAAATCTATTCAAAGACAATCGGTGATCTTGATCGCACGGTTCCATTTGAAAAAATCTATAAGGATTCTTGGTTAAATGTATCAACGACATTGAAATCTATCACAACAGAGATCGCAGAGATTAGAGATAAAGTTGACAGCGATCTGAAAGTAATCAATGCAGATACATGTCCTTATGTTTTTGAAATGAAAGAAGAATATCTGAAAGCTTTTGATCTGAACGCTGCAATGATGAAGAAACAGAAGTTAGAGGAGACCGCCAAGAAGAAAGCCTTATTTGAGGAAGAGCAGAAGCAGAAGGAAGAGCAGAGACAGCAACAGTTAAAAGAAGAAGCGCAGAAAGTGGCATCTGCTGGCGAAAGTAAAGAAGCATCAGAGATGCCAAAAGAACCGGCAGAAGTTCCTAAACCTAAACGTACGGGAGAAAGAACATTAGCGATTACATTTCGTTGTGTTGTAAAAGAGCACAACTTTGATGAAGCAAATGCTAAGATCAGTATTCTTAAGAAAACATGTGAAGAATTTGAAATCATAAGTCAGGAGGAATTATAAGATGGCAGTTGGAAACAGTTTAGCAAAGAAAAGAACAGACATGTATCAGAACGCACAGGTTGCAACATATGAGGTTGCCGGACACAAAATTGAATTAACACCAGAGATTATAAAAAATTATATGATTTCTGGAAATAAAGAACGTGTGACAATGGAAGAAGTCATTATGTTTATGAATTTGTGTAAGCATAGTGGTTTAAATCCATGGGTAAAAGAAGCGTACTGTATTAAGTACGGAAACGAACCAGCAACAATGGTAGTCGGAAAAGAAGCTTATATGAAGCGAGCAGAACAGAATGAATTTTACGATGGATTTGAAGCAGGGATCATCGTAGTTGATAGTCGAGACGGTGAGGTTATTCATAGATCTGGAAGTTTTCGTCTGCCTACAGAAGAAGTTATTGGTGGATGGGCGAAAGTCTGGAGAAAAGATAAAGCACATGCATATGAAGCAGAAGTTGCGTTTGATGAATACGCAGGCAGAAAAAAAGATGGAACATTGAATAGCCAGTGGAAATCAAGGCCGGCAACAATGATCAGAAAAGTGGCATTGGTTCAGGCATTGAGAGAAGCTTTTCCTTCAACTTTCGGTGGTATGTATATTGCAGAAGAAAGCGGTTATGCAGAACCAGAAAACGGACAGCAGTATTTTGTTACAAGGGAAGATGAAAAGATTCCAATGATGCAGCAGGAAGATTTACCGGAAAGTACGGTTCCTAAAGAAGAACCACAGCCAATTCCAACCGAAACAGAAAAAGAAGAACCACAGTAGTTCTTTAAATAAAAGAAAGGAGCAACACGATGAAACATATTAACTTAGAACAGTTTGCAGGAGGGAAACTTTCAGTACAGCTTAATAAGGCATTAGAAAAGATCACTGAAAATGTTCAGGATCCGAACACTGATGCGCAGAAGGTCAGAAAGATCAATGTATCAATCAGTTTCCGGCCAAACGATGAAAGAAACTTTGTGGCAACTACGGTAGAAACAAAGTTAAGTCTTGCACCAGAACTTGGAGCTACAACAGCACTGAGTATGGGCAGAGATCTTCGCACCGGAGAGGTTGAAGCGGTTGAAATCTTTAACCAGATTCCTGGTCAGATGAATGTTGATGATGTGATCGACCAGGAAGAAGATGAAACACCGAAAGCTTTTGATCCGGATACTGGAGAGATCTACGAACCAAGCAACAAAGTGATTGATTTAAGAAAAGCAAAACAGGCATAAAACAGGAGGATACATAACAATGGATAATACATTTTTAAGAGAAGCAATCGAAAAGATCGAAGAATTGACAGACAGTGCAAGAGAGCCACACGTTGTAAAAATCGCAGGAAAGACTTATTGCGATAAATCTATGTCACGATATGACAGAGAGGAGTTTGCAGAACCATTGACAGCTACAAGTCTTAATTCTCTGATCGATTATATCAGTGGAAAGAGTGAAGAGTTAAGAGAATCTATGATCATTCATGTAGAATCTCCAACAAAAGTAAGATTACTATCTGGTCTTACAAATGAAAGAAATCGAGAAGAATTATTCCGCGTAGGTACAAATCCAAATGGTTTTGATTTCGATCATTACTATGATCAGGAAGCGTTTGTAATTAATATGCAGACTGCCTTTAAACAGAGTGATGAAACAGAACTGATTCTTTCAGTTGCTGGAAACGTAGAAAATAAAACAGTGGCCAACTATGGAGATGATGGAGTCAGCCAGAAAGCTACGATCACAAAAGGTATTGCAGGAAAAGAAGATGTGATCGTACCAAATCCAGTAACACTTCGCCCATATCGTACCTTCCTGGAAGTAGAACAGCCAGAAAGCAAGTTTATCTTCCGAATCAGAGAAGGTTCTGATGGGCAGCCAATGTTTAAATTGGTAGAAGCTGATGGTGGTCTCTGGAAGTATGAAGCTGTAGATGCTATCAAGAAATATTTAACAGAGAATTTACCGGAAGAACTGTTAAAAGTGATCACGATCATCGGGTAACAGTTATGGAGACAGTTAGATTTACAGTCCCTGGTGCACCGAAAGGAAAAGCCAGGGCAAGAACTGTCCGTAGTAAAAAAGGTGGAAAATTCTCATATACGCCAGAAGGTACTATGCTATACGAGAATTTGATCAAGTGCTGTTACAGGCAGGAATCAAACAATATCATTTTTAATGACGGACAGCCTTTAAAAGTAACGATCATAGCTTATTATCCGATCGTTAAGAGTACAAGCAAGAAAAAGAAACAACAGATGTTGGAAGACCTTATGTTTCCAACGAAGAAACCAGACATTGATAACATTGCAAAAAGTATTCTTGATGCTTTGAATAAACTAGCATACAGGGATGATACGCAGGTTGTAACGCTGCATATGGAAAAGCATTATGCAGAGGACCCACGAGTTGAAGTAGAGATAGAAGAAATCAAAAATGGATGATTTGAATTTTCCAAAATGGAATCCTAGATGGCAAACAATTAGAAATATCAATTCAGATAATCTAAAAATCCGATATAAAGCATTGAGAAACGCATCTTCTAATTTTATCGCTAGGAAAGATGTAAAAGAGTATATCAAAGCAAAGTATCAGAATAAATGCTGTATATGTGGCAGCAGAGAGCATTTACAAATAGATCATGTTGTATCTGTTCTTCAGTTTGCACAAAAGAGACTTCCATACAAAGATTTAAACAAAGAAGATAATTTAGCATTGTTATGTAGAAGCTGCAATGCAGCGAAAGAACCATAAACGGAAGGTGGTGTTCTTAAAGTGGGCCGTAAACCCAAAACAGGACTAGATTACTTTCCTAAAGATGTCGATTATTACGACGATTTTAACATCATGGATCTGATGAATGAGTATGGTCCATTAGGGCAGACCATCTATGATGTTGTTCTATGCATGATTTATCATGAAGGATATTACCTGGAAGTGCCTAAAATGGAGCAGTTAGCGGTAAAAATAATCAAAACCATTGGTAACCGCTGGGTAAAGAAAAAGGACTTTGTGTTACAAGTAATTCATTATTGTGCGGAGATAGGTCTTTTCGATCAAGACCTCCTGAATCAAAATGTTATTACCTCTGTTGGAGTTCAGCGACGCTATAAAGAAGTGACTGTTAGGAACAAAGTCGATAGAAGTAAATATTGGTTGATTGATGAAAACGGTCAACCTTTATTAAATGCACCACAAAATAGCATTTCTGTAACAGAAACAAGCATTTCTGCAACAGAAAAAGATATTTCTGCAACAGAAAAACGACAAAAGGAAAGTAAAGTAAATAAAAATATATATTATAGCAATCCAGATCTGAACAGAGAGTTCTGTCTTTATCTTGATATGAGGAATCATACTGGACCAACATTATCTGCAGAACAGATCAATGCCTTGAAAGAAGAACTTGATTCTCTGGCTGAGAACGATTCTGATAAGTTGGGCATTGTAAGAAAAGCATTTGGTGGAGGATATAAGAGTTTCTTCCCTACATCAAAGAAACGGAAGAAATCAACACCGAAACCAAAGAAAGAAGAAACTATACACAATTTTACACAACGAGAAGTGAAAGATTGTGAGTTTGAGAATCTGGAGAAGAAGCTATTAAAGAAACAATTAGGAGGTGACATAACGTATGGATAATTTAATTCCTGTTAACTACGATACAGAAGAACCAACAGTATCAGCAAGGGATTTACACGAAGCACTTGAGATTAATAAAAGATTCTCAGCTTGGTTTGAATCAAATTCACAAGGATTCGTAGAAAACGAAGATTTTACAAGCGTACTTACAGGTACGGTTGTAAACAATGGAGCACAACGCGAACTACAGGATTATAAAATGTCTGTAGATATGGCAAAACATATTTGTTTAATGTCCAGAACTGAAAAGGGAAAACAGATTAGACAGTACTTCCTTGACTTAGAAAAAGCCTGGAATACACCAGAACAGATCTTTGCGAGAGCATTAAAGATGGCTGATAGAACAATAGACAAATTAAAGACAGAGAAAGCTGCATTGATTGAAGACAATGAACGTATGAAGCCTAAAGAAATCTTTGCTGATGCAGTAACAGCGAGTAAAGATTCTATTCTGATCGGAGATTTAGCAAAAATTCTTAAGCAAAAAGGAATTGATATTGGTCAAAACAGACTGTTTCAAAAACTCAGAAATAACGGATATTTAATTCAAAGAAGAGGTCCAAGTTGGAATATGCCAACACAAAAGAGCATGGAAATGGGATTGTTTGAAGTTGAAGAAAGAACGATCACAAATCCGGATGGAACGACAAAGATCAGAAAGACTACAAAGGTCACTGGTAAAGGGCAGCAGTATTTTATTAATAAGTTGCTTGCTGCAAGCTAAGAAAAAAATGAAGCATCCGGTTGATCTCTGTCCGTAGTAACCAACAACCTAAGATTGTTGTTAAAAGTCGTAGTAATAGTCGTGGTAGTTGTGGGTTTCGGGATGATCTTAAGCGACAGGACGTAAAAAGATGATCACATATGCGGACAGAGATCAGCCGGATGGACTGAATTATATACCACAGTAACTATTAACCGCATAAGAAACAAGCCAATGTATAAGCCATGAGCCTGCTGCCTAAGGCAGTGGGCAGAAAGGAGAACTGATGGCAGATTACAGCAAAGGATTTAAACGCCGTGTTGTACAGTTATGGATCCAACATGGTATGTCCACAAATGAGATCAGCAGAACATCAGGCATCGATCACAAAACGTTGATGAAGTGGTATAAGCGTTTCTACCCTGAGATAACAGGGGGGGGCGAGACAAAACACGAAGGTTTGCAGTGGCATTATGTAGGCAATTGTGCCGGATATCATAAGTAAAGGAGTATGATCAGACAGCTTAACTTTCTATTTGATTAAGATTCTTCAAGTAACTATTAACGAAGCAAGCAAACATAAACATATTTTTTCAGGTTTTTTGTATTTTTATTTTTCACAAACTAGATTTGATATTACAATTTTTCAACAAATCACGAAACGAAGAATCACAGCAGTTTATATGATCAGGCAAAGAATAAGGAGAAAGTGATCGGTATAAATGTTGTTTCAGGTAGAAAGTTAAGCTGTCTGAGATAGGTAGATAGTATGAGTAAACAAGATTATATAATGCAGGGCAGAAATGAAGGAATTGTGTTCTGTGACAAAATAGCAAAAGAAAAAGGATTAGAAGAGCTACAGAGAGTAACAAGACAGAGAAATCTTGCAGGACTTCGAACACTAATAGATCCAAGAGAACTTGACCAGGATTTTAGAGATGCAACACTACAGATTTTAGATACTGTATTGATCATGAGTCTTATAGTTTTGAAAGATGAATTTGATTTCGGAACTAAGAGATTAGATCGATTCAAAAAAAGATTCAATGACAAAACAGAGTGTTTAGAAACAGGAAATGTGACATGGATTGATATGATCGAGCAGGTCAGAGAAGAAAACAACATTAAATTAGATCTTAGAAAGAACGATGTGGTGATGGCGTGGAGGAGAAAATAATGGTAAACAAGAAAGAATTTGAAGGTTACATCTGTGAGATCACAGGCAAGAGAATCAATGAGATGAAGTTGTGTCCGGACAAGCAGCAGAAGTTAAAGGTTCGGATCAAGTGCGATAAGGGTTGCATTTATTGTGAGAAGGAAGTGATCGATAATGACCGATGAAGAAAAAAGAATGGTAGAATTTAACAACTACATAGATGGTCTGATTGAATTTATGAATGGGGAAAATGATGACTTTGAACCGATTCCGATACCAAAAGAAGTTGATGATGAAATGCAGAAAGATCGTTTCTATTAATTGTTAAAGAAAGTTAAGGAAGTGGAGAAAATGGGAATTAAAAATCTAACAGAAGCAGAAGAAAAAGAGTTTTACAGACTTGTTGAGAAGATGAATTGGAAAGAACCAGACAAGAAACAGGATGCAAAGGTAAAGAAACCACAGTATGGGGATACGGTTTATTACATTGATTATATTGGAAGAATCAGAAAAAGGACATGGATTAACGATGAATACGCTCTTGATATGTGGGAATTAGGAAACATCTTTTTCACAAAAAAAGAAGCGGAATTTGCAAGAGAGAAAAGAAAAGTAGAAGTTGAACTTGAACGGTATGCAAAGGAACACAATGGTCCGATACGCAGTGATAGTTTTTACCTTTTATATAACAATGAAGATGATGGAAAACTTGATTATGATGTGTGGAGCGTTTGTAAACCACAGGGAGGGGTGCAGTTTGCATCAAAACAACTTGTATTTGATGCAATCGAAGCAGTAGGAAAAGAAAGAATACTCAAGTACATCTTTGGGGTAGAAAGTGAGGAAAATGAGTAATGGTATGAAACAGCCTCTGCAAAAGGATGATGTTGTAAAAGGCTATGACACAGAAGGAGATATTAAAGAAGTTATTGAAGAAGCATTGGATGAGATTTTCTAAAGTTTAGTGGTTTGATTTTGCATCTTAGAAATGATTGGGAAAGGAGTTGTTGATATGCAGATTTTAAATCTTTCCAAAGAAGATGGTGAGGCGATCATTAGATTGGATACAACAGAGTTAACAACATTATGTAACGCATTGTATTATTGCAGAAAAGAAATGGTCAAAAACGAAACATATCATAAGATTTATGGGGATTTGACAATGGCACGAAACTTTGCATCGTATGGACACATAGATGATTTTGCATTTAATGTTGTCGAAAAACAAAGAAGGTATCTCAGAAAAATAAAAAGAGATCGAAGAAATTGAGAGTATAATGGAGAGATAATTTATGATCATAGGATTTTTAAGCGGATTATTTATCGCTGCAGTAGCAGGAGTGGCAGTGATGTCACTCCTGCTACTGCAGCGAAAGAGAGGGATGAGTTATGACAATAACAGAGAATCTTACAGGTGTCGTGAAAGAAGAACCAAAGACAATAACAGAATTTTTTGATGGAATAAAAAGCAGCATCTGTGATAACTATTGCAAGTACCCAGGCTAAAAGACTATGATGAGCTAATAGAAACAGTATGCAGCAAATGTCCGCTGCGAAAGTTGAACTAATTATTAGATTAGTTGAAATATTAGTTGAAGAATAAGTCGAAGGAGTTGAAACATAAATGGCATATAGAGATTGTCCGTGCCTAAATTGTAAAGATAGATCACACGGATCAAAGAGAGTTGCTTGTCAGACAGGATGTGAGAAGTATCTGTCCTGGAAGGCAAAGGAACAGGAATTAAGAAGAAGAGAGAAAGAATCACGGCCTTATTACTCAAATGCAAGAAAAGCGATCATAAGAAACCGCCAGATGAAAAGAAAGAGCGGTAGGCAGATATGATTGATCCATGCAAAGCCTGTGCAGAGATAATCTGCATGGGCATTTGTGTCGATCGGGCGCAATACAAACAAGAGTACCAGGAGATGGCGGATCGGATAAGGCAGCAGATAATAAATCGTAACAGGAGGGGAGAACGTGGACAAGAACGTACTGATCCAATACACAGACATGATTGAAGAAGTAAAAGATATAAGAAAAAGAATCTTGCAAACAGAGAAGCAGATCAGCAGGATTGAGGAAGAAGGAACTGTAAAAGACACAGTGAGCGGTGGTATGGGTGGAATACAGCACTTTGTTGTTGAGGGTATGCCAGTACCAGAACTTAGCAGAAAGAAACTGCTGCTCAATAAACGAAAAGCTATGTTGATTGAAAAAGAGAATGAACTTCTGGAACTCATGAATCAAGCGGAAGAATATATAAATAGCATTGAGAAGAGCGAACTAAGAATGATGTTTAGATTTTATTACATTGATGGCATGACGTGGCTGCAGGTAGCACATAAGATGAATCAGTTACACCCTAAAAGGCGAGTAGCTTATACAGAAGACAGCTGCAGAATGAGAAATACAAGATTTTTTCAAGAAAATTAGAAAATGTTCGGTCACGTTCGCAAAAAATAGGCTAATATATAGGCTAGAGCGATTAGATGAAGCGATACTTCATAAATGTTCCTTTTTCTTGCTAATAAAAATACGTACAAAATACGCATAAAATTATTGACTTATACGCATTTTGTACGTATAATGAACATATAAATTAAAAAAAGGAGAGTTTTTCATGAAGAGAAGAGATTTGATTAAACTCCTTGAAAAAAATGGATGGTATTTAAAACGGAATGGTGGGAACCATGATCTATATACAGATGGTAACAGAATTGAGCCAATTCCAAGACATCCAGAGATTAAGGAGCGATTAGCTAAATCTATTATCAAGAAACTGGGGCTTTAAGCCCCAGACTTGGTGGATTCATGAAAAACAAAAATGAAAAAAGGATCAAACGGCAAGATTTTAGGAGGAACGGAAACATGGCAAAGAAAGTAGCGTATCCGGTTATTTTAAAACCGGATCAAGAAGGGTATTATGTAGAAATCCCTGATTTTGATATCGCTACAGAAGGCGATACAATAGCAGAGGCTATGGAAATGGCCAGAGATGCTATTGGATTGATGGGGATTGATATGGAAGATGAGAAAAAAAGTCTTCCAGAACCAAATTCAAAAGCTCAAAATGTAGAAGCAGGAGACACAGTAACACTTGTAGATGTAGACTTTACAGAGTACAGAAAGAGAGTGGATAATAAAGCAGTTAAGAAAAACTGTACAATTCCATATTGGATGAGTGTAGAAGCCGATAAAGCGGGAATTAATTATTCACGAGTATTACAAGATGCAATTTCTAATATATTAGGAGTTGCGCGTACAACAAAAGGTTAATCAAATCTCAAAATATATTGAATTAAGCACCTTCGGGTGCTTTTTTCGTGCATAAATTTAAGGACCTCTAGCTCAGCAGGTCAGAGCAGTCGGCTCATAACCGATCGGTCCAGGGTTCGAGTCCCTGGTGGTCCATTTGAAATATAGGAGGGAAAACATATGATCAGATTACAAGCAGAAGATTACTGCCAGAACTGTGAAGAGCTCAAACCAGAAACACAGGTTATGAGCAGAGGATATGTAGGGACTGGTTGTAAAGTGGATACAACAATTCGATGCAGTGATGCTCAGAAATGTGAAAGACTATGCGAGTACCTGAAGAAGGAGGGCGGTAATGTGTGAATGAAGAAAAAAACTACATATTGGCAGAATCCGATTACGTGGCCGGAATGAAGTATAAAGACATTGCTGCCAAGTATGAAGTTTCGATAAATACTGTGAAATCGTGGAAGAAACGATACGCATGGTCGAGGAACAAAAAGACAGGATGCATCCAAAAGGGGTGCACACAAAATAAAAAGGGTGCACACAAAAAAGAAGCCGTTGCAGAGGATGTAAGTCAAGTTGTAATTAACGATGAACTTACCGATCAGCAGCAGCTTTTTTGTTTGTACCAATCCAGAATGTTTAATTATACGAAAGCTTACATGAAAGCTTATCCAGGATGTACTTATGCATCTGCTGCCGTATTAGGAAGCAGGCTTATGAAGAATCCAGTGATCAGAAAAGAGATTGAACAGCTAAAGCAGAATCATATGAACAGGGAACTGTTAAAGCAGGAAGATATCTTTCAAAAGTACATGGATATTGCGTTTGCAGATGTGACAGATTATGTATCGTTTGGGCGAGAAAATATTCAAGTTATGGGTGCTTTTGGTCCAGTAATGGTAGAAAACAAAGAAACTGGAGAAAAAGAAGTTCTCGAAAAAGAAGTCAATACTGTGAAATTCAAACAATCTGAAGATGTTGATGGAACGTTGATTACGGAAGTGAAGCAAGGAAAAGACGGAGCGAGTATTAAGCTGGTTGATAAGATGAAAGCTTTACAATGGCTTGCAGATCATATGGATATTGCTACAGTTGAACAGAAAGCTAAGATTGAACAGATCAGAGCTAAGACAGAACAAATCAGACACAGTGGAACTGATACAGGAGAAGATGCAGTTCAATCTTGGATGGATGCTGTAAAAAAAGCGAGGGAATCAGATGGATGATAGAGTATTACATGATTTCCTTGTAGAGAGTATTCCTTTATGGCAGCAGAATCCAGTTCAATTTTTTGAAGAAGTTCTTTTTTTTTATCCAGATGAATGGCAAAAAGAAGCAGCATTTGCTTTAAGAGATAATTCAAAAGTAACGATAAAATCCGGACAGGGTGTTGGAAAAACAGGATTTGAAGCCGCAACATTGTTATGGTTTTTAAGCTGTTTTGAGAATGCAAGAGTTGTTGCAACAGCCCCAACACTGCACCAGTTGAACGATGTTCTATGGGCAGAGGTTTCAAAGTGGCAAAGTAAATCTCCGTTATTGAAGGAGATACTACAGTGGACCAAAACAAAAATATCTATGATTGGCAGCAAAGAACGTTGGTATGCAGTAGCAAGAACAGCAACCACTCCAGAAAATATGCAAGGATTCCATGAGGATAATATGCTATTTATCGTTGATGAAGCTTCTGGTGTTGCAGATCCGATCATGGAAGCAATCTTAGGTACTCTGACAGGATCAAATAATAAATTGCTACTTTGTGGAAACCCGACAAAAGCAAGCGGTACATTTTACGACAGCCATACATCGGATCGTAAATTATATTATTGCATCACTGTAAACTCCGCAGAGTCTAAAAGAACTAATAAGGACAACATTGATTCTCTGATCAGGAAATATGGAGAAGAAAGTAATGTTGTCAGAGTCAGAGTAAAAGGATTGTTTCCTAAACAGGATGATGATGTTTATATGCCTTTGGAAATGTTGGAAGCATCGATCATCCTGGAAGAGATACCACCAGCTGATATTTGCACTTTGGGAGTCGATGTGGCCCGTTTTGGTGATGATGACACAGTGATCGCAAGAAATATGAATAACAAGATCACACTAGAAAAGATTAGGCATGGTCAAGATCTAATGAAAACTGTAGGAGATGTTGTTGTAGAGTGTAGGAATATCAAGGAAAAGTTTAAATATAAAAAAACAATATATGTGATCATAGATGATACTGGTCTTGGTGGAGGAGTAACAGATCGTTTGAATGAATTAAAATCGGAAGGAAAGCTATCTGGTGTAGTTATCGTTCCGGTTAATTTTTCTGCTGCCGTTCCAGACAAGAAAGCAGCAGAAAAATATCATGATATCACATCTTATGCATGGTCCATATTAAGAGATATGTTAGAAGAAAAAGAAGCAGTATTACCAAATGATACAGAGCTTATCGCACAATTAAGTGCGAGAAAATATGATCTTAGTTCATCAGGGAAGATACGACTAGAATCAAAAAAAGCAATGAAAGAACGCATCGGAGAGTCTCCGGACCGGGCAGATGCTGTTGTTTTATCTTGCTACAGAAACAAAATTAAACCAATCAGTGTTCCAGGAAGTGATGTTGGAACAAAAGATAGTTACTGGAGGTGAAATAGCATTGTATGATGAAATAGGTCGCATCGGTCAAAATCGGTGGGGCGGTAGCTTTTACGAAGAATTTCTCCCAGAGCTGAGAGGACAACGAGGAGTAAAGGTATATACAGAAATGGAATCTAACGACGATGTGATTGGAGCAATCATATTTGCGTTAGATACATTGCTTAGACAGGCACAGTTTTCCGTAGAGCCACAGGGAGACGATCAAAAGGACATAGAGGCAGCAGAGTTTGTTGAGTCTTGCATGAATGATATGCAGACCACATGGACTGATACAGTCTCTGAAATCCTATCATTCCTTACATACGGCTGGTCGTATCATGAGATCGTATATAAGAGGAGATCAGGGCGGACAGGAAATCCTAAGACGAACAGCAAATATGATGATGGTTTAATCGGATGGAGAAAGCTTCCTATCCGATCACAGGATTCTCTGTATCAGTGGGAGTATGACAATGAAGATAATCTTATCGGCATGACCCAAATGCCACCGCCAAACTTTGGGCTTTATACGATTCCACTGGAAAAGGCAATCCATTTCAGAACCAGATCCAGAAAAGGAAATCCAGAAGGACGAAGCATCCTCAGAAATGCTTATCGTTCCTGGTACTTTAAAAAAGGGATTCAGGAATTTGAAGGGATCGGGATAGAAAGAGATCTCGCTGGTATACCGATGGTCACACCACCAGAAGGTGTTGACTTGTATAATCCAGATGATCCCGAAGGTTCAAGATTGTTAGCATGGGCAAATAGCCTGGTAAAGAATGTCCGACAAGACAAAAGTGCTGGAATCGTGTTACCACCGGGATTTAAGTTCGAGCTTGTTTCCACAGGTGGAAGCAGACAGATTGATACGAACGAGATCATAACTCGTTATGATAGCCGCATAGCAATGACAACGCTTGCGGATTTTATTCTGTTGGGGCATGAACACACTGGATCATTTGCACTGTCCGATGATAAGACAGAGTTATTTGCTGTAGCGATTGGATCATACCTTGACATTATCTGTGAAGCGTTTAATAACCAAGCGATCCCAAGATTGATTGATCTAAACGGAGAACATTTCAAGGGGATCACAGACTACCCGAAGATGGTTCACGGAGATATTGAAAAGATCGACATGAACAAATTAGCACAGTACATCCAGACGATGGTTGGCACTGGTGTATTGATCCCAGACGACGAATTGGAAACATATGTTCGAGAAGCCGCCAATTTGCCGCCAAAGGTAGCTGACGATGAAAGATTCATTGATCCTGATAGAGAAGATCAGCAGACAAATGATCTTGGATCGCAGGGAAATAATGTACACCCAGAGGACAATCAGGACGTTGCCGAAGATGTTGGAAAGGTACAGGAAGCCAAGAAACGATTAGGAAGGAGCTGATTATATGTTCCTATTCCGAAAGGTTAAGAAGCGTGGATCGATGAAGCCAAATGATGTGAAAGAAGCATTAGAGAGGTTTCTTAATAGCAGCAGTCCAGAATTAACACGCTTGCTGGTCAGGTATTGGAAGGATCAGCAGACGGTTTTTACATTTAAAGAGATCAGAGAAGCTATTCAGGCTGGTGTGATCTCCAAGAAATCTGTAGAAGAATGGCAACAGGATTATTCAAAACTGGTTCATGATAAGATTGCACCAGAGATGGTTAAAGCAATGAAAGCTGGTGCTAAAAATCAAAACCAGCACAAAGGAATAGACATTGGATATAAATTTGATGCAGATCATTGGGCGGTATCTGATTGGTTGGAAAATCACACAGCTGAGCTTGTAACGAATTGTACAAGAGTACAGAAAGATGCAATTCAGTCAATGATCGATATCGGAATAAGAAAACATATGGGAACAGATGAGCTTGCAAGGTTTATCCGTCCCTGTATTGGTTTAACAAAGCCACAGACTCAGGCAGCTATGAAGTATTATGAGACGATCAAGGCAGAGTTGGAGAAGAAACACCCAAGAACAAAGCCAGAAAAGATTGAACAGATGGCAAGAGACAAGCAGATGAAGTATGCAGAACGTCAGCTCAGAGAAAGAGCAAAGACGATCGCACAGACCGAAAGAGCATTTGCCTATGAGTATGGCAGATACCAGCATACAAAGAATCTTGTCGATCAGGGTATATTACCACCACAGGACAAAAAATGGTCCGCAACGGACAGTGAGAATACATGCAGCACATGTAGAGAACTGAACGGAAAAGTTGTTGGAATGGACGAAGAATTCACTCCAGGAAAGTTGCTTCCGCCACTGCATCCGAGGTGTAAATGCTGTGTGATGTATGTCGATTCAAAATCTATGGCAGCAGCGTATGAAGCAGAAGATGATGAACTGAGAGAGTACACTACAGAAGAAATAGAAACTTATGCTGGTAAAATGTCAGAGATCGCAGATAAACATCTTGATCTTGAAAACTCCTGGAGTGGAAAGGTCGTAGTCGATGATAATTCTGGTATTTATGGAATCCAGTGGAATGGGGATATTATAACCAGGCATGAAACAGCACCGCATATTTTGTTACATGAACAGTTACACGCTAGATCAGTTACAAAATATGATCGTAATATGTATAAACAGTATGAGAACATGGAAGAGGGTTCGGTACAGTTTGCAGCACAGGAGATTAGCAAGAAAGAGAATATACAAATTCTTGAATCACAGTACGATCATATGACAGAAGCTTTAAGAAATATAAATAAAGTTGCTGGGTTATTTAAAAATGATTATGATTTTGCAATGAAGCTTATTTCTGTTCCGTTACCAGATAGGTATGACTGGCTGAATAATATGATCTATGATAAAATGATGTTATCAGGAAATATTGAAGATTATCAGAAGGTATCGCACTGGATGGAGGCTTTAGAAAATGGAAAAACATCTTGAATTAAAAGAAAGATTCGATCAGCTAATGAAACAAGATATGGATGTATCAGAACACGAACAAGAATGGTTTGAATTACTGGACGACATGCATGAATGGTTAAAGGATAAGACAATTCCGAGAAATATTCGTAGGCAGTTTGAACCTTTAGGGATGTTAGAAGTAACTATGAAAATCTGTGACGGAATCCATTATGCAAATGGAACTGGACGATATGCAAAGAAAGAAGAATGATGAAGTACAAAGCAATAGGGTAGACAGTTCAGGCGGTGCAGATCACAGCTGATATTGATATGATCGCCCCTGACTGGTTCACAAAGAAAATGAATACCGAAGAAATTATGATAGATCGTACACAGCGTGACGGAGCAATCTCTGTTATTGGATGTACGATCTATTTTAATGCACGGAAATATATAGGCAGCAGACTTGTTGCAAGAATAGGAGACAATGTTGTAAAAGATTCAGTCGGTCGGTTGAATGTAGTTCGTAAGAATGACTTTGATCGGCTATATAAGAAGGAGGAAGCATGAAATATTTTAACGATTATATACGATCCCCAGCACAGACACAGGACAGTATACGAAAGTCCTTGAATCGAGTAGATATTACTAAGAAGGACGAAGAAAAGCAGTACGTCTTTGGATGGGCTAAGATTGCAGTCGATGAGAATGGAAAACAGTTGGTTGACCGCCAGAATGATTTAATTGATCCGGAAGAACTAGAACAGACAGCATACACCTATGTAGAGTTCTATCGTGAAGCCGGAGAGATGCACGAGCGAGGCGGTGCAGGCGTTTTAATCGAGAGTATTATATTCACTAAGGAAAAGATGAAAACTCTCGGTATAGAGGAAGGTACGTTGCCTGAAGGCTGGTGGGTTGGTTTCCACATCACAGACGATGAGGTCTGGGCAAAGATTAAGGACGGAACTTATACGATGTTCAGTATTGAGGGTAAAGCAAAGCGTATTGAAGTTGAGGAGGAAGAATAATGGATAAATACATCGGTGCTAAGTTGATTCAGGCAGAACCAGAGAGAAACCCAGTTACAAAGGAGATCACAGGGTATAAGGTTGTCTATCCAGATGGGTACGAATCATGGTCTCCGAAAGATGTTTTTGAAAAAGCATATATGAAAGTGGATGATAATAAAAATCTTCCATCTGGAGTAAGTATCGGACCAGAAATGGTCGATGATTTTATTGCATCTACGGAGACAATCACGATGGGAGAGACAACAACAGTTGTTCGTTGTGTGCTTCGAAATGGTTTTGATATCGTGGAATCATCTTCGTGTGTTGATCCAAAGAATTACGATGAAAAGATCGGCAAAGATATTTGCATGGGAAGTATCAAAAACAAGATCTGGGAACTGTTAGGATTTTTGCTGCAACAGGCGTGGCAAGGAATTAACTAGGAGATGATCTCATTCTTAAGATTAAGAAATCACACCGACAGGATGAATGGATCGTGTACAACCCTGATTGCTTTGAATTGCATCATACGCACTGTAGGAATAAAAGAGTTGCGATTACAATTAAGAAGAATGTGGAACGTAGAAGGGTTCCAACATCCAGAAATCTAAGAACCTTGGAAAGCCACATAAGACTGACAGGGAACAAGAACTATAAAAGAAAGATTCAGAAGATCATTGAAGAAGTAAAATCTGAAAGGAAAAACTGAAATTTAGTCTTAAATTAGTTAAAAATTAAGCTAAATCTAAAATTTAGTTCAAAAAATAGCTAAATAGTTCAATTAATAGACCAACTAAGGACCATTTTGCAAAAAATGCAAATTGGTCTATTTTTTGTGTTTGAAACTGCACTTTGCGTTTTTGAAACTGCACTTTGCGTTTTTGAAACTGCACTTTGCGTTTTTGAAACTCGAATAATCGTGTTGAAACTCGAAAAAGTGTCGTTAGAAAGGAGGAAACATGAAAACAAAAGGAAAGACAAAGCTTTCTGATCTGGAAGTAAAAAAGATCGATGCAGTAGACATCGGAGCAGATCAGAAAGCAAATATCCTGATTAAAAAGAGAGGAGGTGCAGAAGAACCGAAGGGAAACTTTTTCAAGCGATTCTTTAATGCGTTTTGTGACAGCTTAGGAGTAAATTCAGAAGATGTCAGAAAGTCCATGGAAGATGAAGCAACATCATTTGATGATGTAATGAATGAAAAGAAGATCTACGACGTGAGGGATCAGATCTGGAATGCCTGCAACTCTCTGGAGCAGTCGATTGTATCAATTCTACTCGATAAAGAGTGTGAGGATAAACAGGCAGCAATCGCACAGAGCATTGATCAGTTTAAGGCATTTTCGGATGATGCATCCAAGTCTTGGATCAAATTAGAACGTGCAGCAACAGACAAAGAAGATACTGTTGTTGCGGATGATTTTGAGATCGCAAAAATGCAAGAGGTAATTGAGAAATCTTGCGATCCTGAAACTATTAACAAAGAAAAAGAAGAAAAGGAGAATGAAATGGCATTTGATATTTCAAATATGACAGAGGAAGAAAAGAAAGAAGCATTAAAAGCATTACAGGATGATGCAAATGCAAAAAAAGAGGATACTGCAAAAAGAGCTGATATTGATGGACAGGTTCAGGAAGCAGTGAATAAAGCAATGGAAGATGTTACAAAGGACTTCACTTCTATGATGAAGAAGATCATGGAACCAATCCAGAAGAGAGCAGAGGAAGCAGAACAGAAGTCCTTAGAAGAAGTTGCTAAGAAGTATGAACTCTTAGGAACAAAAGCAGAGGAATTAGTGCCAGTTCTGAAATCCATGAAAGCAACATCCGATGAAGCGTATAACAACTTCATTGCATCCATGGATAACAACCTTGCGGTAATTCAGAAATCAGGTCTGTTTGAGGAAATCGGTAAATCTGGTGGAGCTCACACAGGAAATGACGATACAGAAGGTGTTGCAAAGATGAACGCAAAGGTAGCAGAGATCAAAAAGTCTATGCCAAACCTTACTGATGCACAGGCACAGGATATCGTTATGCAGAATGATCCTGAATTAAGAGCAATGTTCGATAAATAAGAAAGGAGGTACAGAGAAGATGGCAAACAGAACATATGAATACAATCCAACTGGTGGAAGTCCAGTGATCAATGTTACAGCTGGAGCAGAACTCAAAACAGCCGTAGCGGTTTTATTAACAAAAGATGGAGCAAAAATTCCTGAAGCCGGAAAGGAAGCAACAGGAATTGTGCTTCTTGGAGATGAAACAGTAGCCAAAGGCGATGATATTACTGTTCAGATCAGAAATCAGGGCATGTGGACCGCTGGTGCAGCGTTTGATTCTGGAGATTTCCTTGCTGTAGATGCAGAGGGATTTTGTCAGAAGGCAACCACAGGGCAGTACATTTTAGCTATGGCACTTGCACCGGCAACAGCAAAAGGAGATATCGTAAGAGTTGCGATCATCCATGCTGGATACGAAGCGTAAATAAAGGAGGAATAGAATAAATGAGCACAGGACATAATAACGCAGCAGCAATCGCAGTTGATATTGCGAAAGGCTGGAAACCTAATTATTACTTAACTAACATGGCAATGAGCTATTTTCAGGCACCGGGAATGAACGTTGCACCAAGTATCTTTCCAATCCTTCCAGTACAGGCAAGTACAGGAAATTACTACATTTTCAACAAAGAAGAGATTGCAAAAGATCAGGTAAGAAGAAAGCCTAAATACGGCAAAGTAGATCCAGCTGTATTTTCTCACTCAGATGGTACTTACAAATGCGAGGTAGATCAGGTTATTGTCGGTGTAGATAACATAACATCTCTGGATTATCAGAGAACAGGAGCACCAGCAACGATTGATCCAAGACGTGCAAAGGTAAGACAGATTTCGGAGCAGATGAATTTACATCTTGATATGATCTTTGCAAACAAGTTTTTCAATGCTAATGCATGGGGAAATGTTAAGACAGGAGAAACAACAGCTTCAACATCTAAACAGTTCGTGCGTTTCGACGATGCCAATGCTGATATCGTAGGTGCGTTTGACGATATGAAACAGGAAATGCTTTTAAACGGACGTAGATTACCAAACAAATTATGCTTAGGATATAAGACATTTAAAGCAATCAAGAATCATCCACAGTTCTTAGATCGAGTTGTTGGTTCAGGATCAACACCAAACCCAGCACTTGTAGACGAACAGGTAATTGCAGCGGTCCTCGGCTTTGAAGAGGTTAAAGTATTGTATTCAACATATAATGCAGCAGAGATCGGTCAGAAAGCCGATATGAAGTTTGTCTTTGACGACAGCAGTGCATTAATGACTTATGCACCAAAAGAAGTATCTTTGGAAGAACCATCCGCCGGATACATTTATACATGGGATATGTTAGGAAACGGACAGTGGATGGCTACATCACAATTTGACGGAGAAGGTGGAACTCATACAGAGTTCATCGAAGGACTTATGGCAACAGATATGAAAAAGACTTCCGATGATCTCGCAACATTCTTAACAGGATGTGTAGCTGAGTAGGAGGTGCTTAGTATGAATTATGTTGCATTAAAGCCAGTCAAATTTTGCGGTAGGCAGTATAAGGTCGGAGAAATTGTTCCAGAGGGTGTCGTAGATGAACGACGCTCTCTTTTCTTAAAGAAGTCTGGACACATTGCAGAAGCAGCAAGTGTAAATGGAGCAAATACAGAGAATTTAAGTGTTAACCCTAACACTTTATCAATTCCGTTATTACAATCAAAGCACGAGCTTGTAATGAACGCACAGCAGTTATCACAGTTCTTTGCAACCATCCAAAAAACAATTGATGAGGCAAAAATTGAGATTGCGACCATGACAGAGGAAGATGTACCGGTCTTAGAATTGCTGCATGAGATTGATTCAAGAAAAGGAATTAAGGCAGCGGTTGAAACAAGACTTGCTGATCTTTCCACTGATATTGATATTAGTCAGGCAATAGAAGAAACCGAAGAACCAGCAGAACAGCCGGAAGGTGGCGAGGAGAATGATGTATAACTATTTTCCAGAAGATATCAATTCCGATGATGTTATGAAGATGCGGTTCGAATTGGCGGATACTGATGTATCAAAGGATGAAATGTCAGCTGCACTTTCCGATGAAGAGATCACAGCTGTATTAGAGCAGTATCCAGACAATTTTAAGATGGCAAAACTGAAATTGCTAGAACATATGATGTTCAAATACGGACAGGACGTAGACAACAGTGTTGGTCCTGTCTCTTTTAATTTTGGTAATCGAATGAATTTCTGGAAACAGCTTTATGATGATCTGAAAAAAGAAATTGCATCTTCCAGTGTTGGAATCAAGCCGTATGAGAATGAAAAACGAGAGTATTTTTACGTTGGTATGATGAATCATCCTGGAGGTGGACGCTTTTGAAAATGACATCAATCGGTAGGCCATATCAATATATGCAGTCTTTCCGTGTTTACTGGCAAGATACCGAAGTCATGGACGATGGCATGGTTGTAAAGGGTAATGAAAAAGAAGCCCCTGATGCGATCATAGACGGTATACTAGCCGAAGCAGATATGAAGACAATGGAAATCTGGAAACAAAACCAGACTCCGATCAGTCATACGATTGTGTCTTACCATCCAGTGGTTAAGCTAAGTAAGAACGATGTGTTACTGCTTGGCGATGATCCGTGCCATGATCGTAAGTTTATCGTGAAGGGTACAAAAGATCCAGCTGGAACAGGGCAGTTTTCCATCTATTATGTATTAGAAAGAAGTGATACAGATGGGCGTAGAAGCTGAATTTCAAGCATGTGCAAAGAATCTTGATGAAAGCATCAAAAGAGAGATGATGCGAAAGGGTGCAATGGCAACAAACACCCTTAGAAATATTGAGATCGAAGTATTGTCAAAAGGCGGTTCTGGAAAGAAATACAAACGGCTTCCGAATAGATCATCCGCACCGGGAGAAACACCAGCACCACAGTCTGGAAAGTTACGTCAGGACTGGGATGATCAAACTCTGATTGAAGGAGATCAAGTTACAAGCCGGATAAAAAGTAATTCAAAACACGCTGAATGGCTGGAAGGTGGCACAAAAAAGATGGCAAAACGACCATTTATTGATCCAATTAAGAAGAAAGCAGAGCCGGAGAATTAATAGAATCATAATG
>OLOX01001078.1_pt1 | contig 27190 bp, 20 predicted proteins | sample 1672091 | NCBI WGS metagenome assembly OLOX01 (sample SAMEA3136644, study PRJEB25190) | human gut metagenome | reverse complement strand
GCCTCAGCCGTCATGTCGGCATCCCTGCCCGCCAGAGTCTGCATTGCATCTGAAAGCATTCGATATTCGGCTCCCAAATGCAACAACTAAAAGATAGGAGCCGTGCATGAAAGTAGGAAGGGTCAAGCAATGGGCGCATAAGGCGGGAAGCATGAAGGAGGCCACACCATGAAGCGATTGAAAATGGCGATTGCGGCGCTGCTCGCATTCGCGCTGCTTCCCTTGATTGGGAGCACGGCTTTGGCCGACGAATCGAGCGCGTCGTCGCGCGCGGAACAGATTCGCGCTGCAGCAAACATTGAGACGATCGCCGACGCATCGACGATGGGCGATTGGTCTGGCGTCGTCGAAAATACGACCCAAAATATCGGTCGTATTTGGACCGACAAAACGGTATCGACTAACGATATTGGCATTTCAGGCGCCATGAGCGCTACGGTTTCTAAGGGCGATTCCGATTTCATCACGGCGCTTTCGGTGCTTTCTTCGACGTCGAACATTGCGTCGACGTCGACCACGCCGCTCGACATCGTGCTTGTGCTCGACGCATCGGGATCTATGGACGACTCCATGACCGGCGGAAAACGCATCGACGCGCTGAAGAATGCCGCAAACGCGTTTATCGACGAGATTGCAACGCAAAATGCGAGCATTTCCGACGCATCGAAGCAGCATCAGGTTTCTATCGTGAAGTTCGCCGGCAAGAAGTCAAATAAGGTTGGCAACGACACGTATCGCAAGGATGGGTACACTTACAACTACAGCCAGGTCATGAAAAAACATGACGGCGTGCAGCGAAACGACGAAGAACTCATTTAAAGACACCATCAACGCCATTAAACCGGCGGGCGCTACGAATGCAGCTGCTGGCATGGAGCTTGCGCAGGGTCAAACCTCCAAGCGTTCCGATGCAAAAAAGATTGTGATTTTCTTTACCGATGGTACGCCGACGACTCAAAGTGAATTCTCGGATGGGGTTGCCTCTGACGCTATTGCCGCCGCGAAAACCATGAAAGACGCGGGCGCTTCGGTGTATACCATTGGCATTTTCAAGGACGCAAATCCGAAAGCCGATGTGAATACAGCCACCAACGAAAACAAGTTCATGCAGGCGGCTTCAAGCAACTACCCTGCAGCTGCCTATACCTATACACAATACTGGTGGGGTGACGAGTGGAAGTGGAGCTTCGGCAATCGCGCTGAAGGGTCCGACTTCTATAAGTCTGCTTCGAGCGCGAGCGAGCTCTCGAAAATCTTCGAAGACATCTCGAAGGAAATCGTGAAGGGCGCGGGCTATCCCACCGACGCTCGCGAGGGCTTTGAGATGAGCGATGGCTACATCACGTTCGACGATTCGCTAGGCTCGTACATGCAGGTTGACGCATTCAAAGCGATCGTGGTGAACAACCATGTGTTTAGCGACGTGACGAAAAACACGACCGATACCGCCGACACCTACACATTTGCAGGCACGACCGAACTGAACGGCAAAACTGCGAGCCTGGGCAATATCGTGATCACCGTGACGAAATCGAGTGACGTGGCCACGGGCGATAAGGTTCAGGTGAAGGTTCCCGCGGGCCTTATTCCGCTGCGCAACTTCAATGTGAACGAAACTGCGGGCACTATGACGGTAAGCGATACGTATCCGCTGCGCGTTTTCTTCACGTCGAGCATTAAGCCCGATGCGCTTGCGCTTGTCGCAAACCCCGATGAAGCCATGGCGAAATACATCGCGGCCAACACCGAAAACGGCAAGGTGAATTTCTACGCGAATGCGTTCACCCCGCGTGCCGCGTTGGGCGATACCGTTTCGCACTTCAATCCTTCTAAGGGCAATGCGTATTACTACTTCACGAGCGATACGCCCATTTATTCTGATGAAGCGTGCACGCAGCCTGCGACTCGCGGCGCTATCGCGGCGGGTGGAATGCATTACTACCAGAATCATTTCTTTGCGATGGGCGAAGGTGGCGCTTCCGTTTCTCAAACGGAAGTCGTGAGCTTCCCATCTGGCACGGCCGAGCAATTTTCGGGCGCTCTTGCGTACGACGCCAGCGGTAATGCCTATTTCAAGGCCGGCACGGCACGTTTGACGTATATCGATGAACTCGCGAAGTCGAAGGCGGAAAATATCACCGGCACGGCGACTGACGTGCTGAACCCGAAGTGGAACAGCGAGACGTCGACCTCGGCCGCGACGACGGTTATTCCGCATTTGGGCAACAACGGCAAGCTGTCGGTTGAAATTCCGGGAACGCTGGCGGTTTCGAAGACGCTCGATATGCCCGAGGGTTTCGATGCGGCCGCTTATGCCGACAAGTCATTTGATTTCGAGCTCACGGTAGAGGCTGCGGCGGGTAAAACGCTGCATGCCGAAGTGAAGAACGCCGCAGAAGACGTGTGCGGCGACCCGTTTGAGCTGACGTTTGACGAGAATGGAAAGGCAACGCATTCGATCAAGGCCGATGAAACGCTGTACGTGTATGGCGTTGCTCCGAATGCCGACTATTCGGTTGAGGAGTTGCTGAATGTGCCTGCCGACGATGGCTCGCTGACGCATGCGAACCCTGGTTTCTTGCAGTCGTCTCCGACTGATGCCGAAGGCAAGGCGATTGCCGCGACGGGCACGGTTGTAGCGGGCGAGGTTACGAAGGCCGAGTTTGTGAACACGTATGCCGCGCAAGGTACGCTGAAAGGCGAAACTGCGCTTGCGGGCGCGAAGACCCTCAAGGGCCGCGCTTGGCTGTCCAGCGACAAATTCACATTCCTGTTGAAAGATGCCAACACGTCTGTAGTCGCTCCGATGCCTGAGGGCGCAAGCGATGGCGTGGCTCGTCTTGAGGTAACGCGGCCCGAAGGCACGCCGGCGGGCACGCAAGTCGATTTCAATTTCGGCGACATCGTGTACACGCAGCCGGGCACGTATATCTACCAGATTTACGAATCGGAAGAAATGAGCACCGTTAACCCAGGTGTTTCCATGTCGCAAGCTTTGTACGAGGTGAAAGTTGTTGTCGCCGACAAGCATGATGGCACGCTTTCGGTTGAATCTGCTATGACGAAGCTTGCGGGCGACAACGGCGTTGAATTCAAAACGCCCGAGGCCGCCGAACTCGCTGCGTTTGTGAACGCCTTCAGCGACAAGAGCGTGACCTGGAACCCGAGCGGCACGAAAACGTGGAACGACGCAACGGGACAGCGCGCGCTTGAGTCGGGCATGTTCTTCGTGATGGCGAAAACGACCGACGTTTCAGCGCCGTTGCCCAAGGGGGATGGCGTCGAGGTCGTGACGGGTAAAACCGCCGCCGGCGTTGACTACCGCGGCGTGGTGTCGACGGTTTCGGCGGGCGGAGGCATCGCGTTCCCCCAGGCGACATTCAACCTGAGCGACTTGGGTAGCGCGCAAAGCAAGACGTATGTCTACGAAATTACTGAAGTGGTGAAGGTCGACAATGCGTGGGTCGATGCGAAAGACCTGGCTGCTGGCAAAGGTTTGCCTGGTGTGACGTATGACCCCACAGTGTGGCAGGCGACTGTCACGGTTGAAAGCGTGGGCAAGGGGGCCAATGCTCATATCGAGCTGAGCGTTGCGTACTCTAAGCAGGGTGCCACGACCGATGCGGAAGCTGTTCTGAGCGACGCGAAGGCGTTCGCATTCGAAAACAGCTACAGGCCCGAACCCGCTGTGCCCGCAATTTCTGGCACAAAGGTGTTCCAGGGTCGTGCGATGACCGAAGCTGAGAGCTTCGGGTTCGGCCTGGTGCCGGCTAACAAAGCCGCGACCGACGCGTTCGGCGCCGATTTTGCGAAGCAGGCAACGGTAAGCGGCTTGGCGAATGGCGATTCGAAGGGTTTCAACTTCGATGCGCATGCGCTTTCGTTTGCCAAACCTGGCACGTACACGTTCAAAATGGTCGAGAACGCTTATTGTGGCGAAGCACTGAATTCCGAAGCTGCGCAGGCGAGCCACATCGCGTTTGATACCCATGAGTGCCTGGTGACGGTCAAGGTGATCGACGACCATTCGGGCACTTTGCAGGCCGAGGTTTCTTACGACGGTGGGGCGACTTTTACCAACGTGTATTCCGAGGAAAAGACGTACGGTAGCTTTGGCGGCCTTGCGGTGGAGAAGACGCTTGAGGGTCGCACGATGTGTGCGGGCGAATTCGCCTTCAACATCGAAGGAGCCGATGATGCCTCGAAGGCACTGCTTAAGCGCGTTGACGAAAACTGCAGTGGCGTGCTCCAGTTCAGCAACCCGAATGATCGCGCCGCAGGCGTGGCCGACGTCATGAAGCCGCTTGACGGCATCAAGTTTACGCAGGCCGACGCGGGCAAGACGTTTGAGTTCGTCGTGAGCGAAGTTGTTCCCGGCGACGGTGGCAAGCTTGCTGGCGTGACCTACGACGGCAAGACCCATAAGGTTGAAATCGCTGTAAGCCTGAAGGGCGGTACGAGCCTTGACGTGGCGACGTATGTCGACGGCAAGCTGGTCGAAAGTGGCACTCCGACGGTGGCTTTCACCAATATCTACGCACCGGCAAATACGGAATATGCCACGACGAACTTCGGTTTGAACAAGGTTCTTGAGGGCCGCGATTGGATCGAAAACGATAGCTTCTCGTTTGAAATTACGGCCGAAACGCAAGGCGCTCCCATGCCTTCCGGCGGCGAGACTGCGACTGTTCAGTCGACGAGCGCTAAAGATGGCGAGGCAGTGGCGTTTGATTTTGGCAACATCACGTTCACGACGCGCGATATGGTTGCCGATGGCAGCGCGGTCACGAGCAAGACGTTCGTCTACGCCGTGCGCGAAACCGCACCCGACCCCGCGAAGGTCGGCATCCAGTACAGCACGAATGTCGCGAAGATTTATGTGACGGTGACCGACGACGGCGAAGGCCACCTGGTTGCTACGTCCTCGACCGAGAACGGCACGTTCGTGAATAAGTACGAAACGAGCCTCAACTACACGGCTGCTGGCGGACTGACGCTGACGAAAACCTTGAACGGCCGCGACATGACCCAGGGTCAGTTCCAGATTCAGGTTGTGCCTCATGACGAGGCGTCGGCTGCGGTGCTTGGCCTGCCTGTGAGCGGCAAGGTGTTCGATATGCCTGCTGCCAAGGATGGTAAGGCGGCGAGCGTGCCGGTATGCAGCGATGTGGAATTCACACAGCTCGACGCGGGCAAAACGTTCACGTATACCGTTTCCGAGCTTGGCGACGCGGGCAACGGATACACCTTCGATACGGCTGTTCGTACGGTGACGATTTCCGTGAGCGATGATCCCGTTACGGCAATGCTTACAGCGACCACGACGGTTTCTGGTGGCCCCAATGCTGCGACGTATACCTACAAGACAGGCGAAAGCCCAGCCGCCGATGCGGCAAAGGTTTCGTTCGCGAACAGCTATTCCGCTTCGGGAAGCGTTGATGTGAATGCGACGAAAACCTTGAGCGGCCGCGCGCTGGTTGAAGGCGAGTTCGCCTTTGGCGTGCGGTATGCCAACGGTGAAGCGGCGGGCAGCGACGTGCTTACGGCGACGAATGCGGCCGACGGCACGGTTGCGTTCGGCACGCTGAATTTCGATACGGCGAAACTGAACGAGCTGGTCGCGAAGGGCTCTGCCACGAAGATGACAAGTGATAACGGCGACGCAACCTGGACTATTCTGTGTGTTGCGTACGAGAAGACCGATGGGCTCTCCAATCGTGGCATTACCGCAACGACTCAGTCGATTCCGTTCACCATCAATGCTGTCGATGCCGGTTCTGGCGCGCTTGCTGTGACTATCGAGGCTGGCGATAAGGGGCTGGCTTTCGAGAACACGTACGGAACGGGCGATGTGTCGGTGAGAGTGACGGGTGTGAAGAGCTTGAGCCACGCTGAAGGTTTGACTCCGGGCAATATTAAGGGCAAATTCACGTTCACCATTACGGCGAATGAAAAGGACGCTCCCATGCCCGAGCGTGTGACTACGACGAATGCGGATAAGGGAAGCATCGATTTCGGCAAAATCGTGTTTACGCTCGATGCTCTGAACAAGGCGCTGGGCACCACGCAGCAAGGAGCGACTGCTGACACTGGCGCGGCAAGCATTCAGTCTGCAGCTCCTGCCGCGAATGATGTTGTGGCTGCGGGCACGACCGTGGGCGTCGAGGTTGTGGGCGATTCCGCGATGCCCGCCCAAGCGACGACGGGCGATGATCTTGCTGGCAATGCTGCCGATGGTGCGGCGAATGCCGACGGCGCTGGCCAGGGTGCGGTTCCTGTGAGCGGGGATGTAGTTGGGCTTGCTGCGGCGGGCGGCGCTGAGCCTGCGGCGGTTGATGCTGCTTCCGGTGCGAGCGATGCAGCTCCGAGCGGCAATGCCGACAACCAGGCGACAGCTCCTGCGGCTTCTGTCAACGCTGCACCGGCTGCCAATGCGGCAACCGATAATGCGGCGGCGAGCGTTCAGAGTGCTGCTCCTGCGGCGCAAACTGCCACGGTTCGCTCCCATGTGTTCACCTATACGATTACCGAAACCGGCAGCGCGCCTGGTGTTACCAACGACACCAGCGTGAAAACGGTGAGCTTCAAGGTGACCGATAACGGCAAGGGCGAGCTGACGGTTGAACGTGTCGGCGACGAGACCAAGCCGACGTTCGAGTTCACCAATGCGTACAGCGTTACCCCCGTTGATTCGAGCGTTACTGACCAAATTAAGGTCTCGAAGTCGCTCGTGGGGCGCGAGCTGGTCGAGGGCGAGTTCCTTTTCGAGCTTGTTGAAAACGGTCAGGTTGTGGCGCGGGGCGCGAATGACGCTGCGGGCAACGTGGCCATGAGCGCGGTTACGTATACGACGGCTGGCAAACACGACTACGTTCTGCGCGAGGTGGGCGCTGGCACGACGCATAATGGCGTGACGTTCGACGGCAAATCAATCGCGATCCACACGAAAGTGGTCGATAACGGCGAAGGTAGCTTGGTGGTTGAGCATGCGTTCGCTACGGATGATGCCAATGCTGCGTTTGTGAATACGTACGCGCACGGCACGACGAGTGTGGTGCTTGGCGCAACGAAGGTGCTGAGTGGCAAGGCCTTGGCCGATGGCCAGTTCACCTTTGTGCTGACTGCGGAAGACGGTACGGTTTATCAGGCGAAGAACGATGCTGCGGGATCGGTTGCGTTCCCCGCGCTGACGTTTGCGGAACCTGGTACCTACGTGTATACGATTTCCGAGGTGAATGACAAACAGGCGAATGTGGCCTACGATACCGCGACGTACCGAGTTGTCGTGAACGTGGTCGACGATGGTCAGGGGAATTTGGTCGCGACGGTGACTTACGACGGTGGCGCGGCACCGACGTTCAAGAATTCCTATACTGAGCCGCCTGCTCCTGCGCCCATGCCGGGCGGTGGAGCAACGACGCCGAAGAATCCGGTTGTGAAGCTGTTCTCGAAGACGGCCGACGATGCTGGATTGATGCTTGGCGCGGCTGCAGTTGCGGCTGGGCTTGCGCTGGTGGTTTGCGGCGCGGCTGCTTGCTGGCGTCGTCGCAGCTAGCGAAGGGCGAGCGGTAGTGAATGGAACGGCCCCGAGGAATCGGGGCCGTTCTGCGTTTAGGTGCCGAAGTTCTTATTGCTTGCAAGGGACGAGCGATCGTTCCGCGTTTGGGTGACGAAGTTCTTATTATGACTGAGAAGCAACTGCCTATCTGGCCTCGATTGTGAAGAACTGGTGATTGGCGGGTATCCTTGGGATTTCGGTCTTGCATTAATCGCTGGGGCTGGTAATATATTTTCTTGCCTTAAGGCACTTAACATATTGCGGGGTGGAGCAGTCTGGTCAGCTCGTCGGGCTCATAACCCGAAGGTCATCGGTTCAAATCCGGTCCCCGCGACCAAAAGTTTCAGCAGGTCAGAACGGTAAAAGTTCTGACCTGCTTTTTTATTTTCGACTCTCGAATTCGCCCCCGGGAAGAATTTGGACTTATAGAGCAAATGTTGCAATGCTTGTATGACGGATGATTTGCTCGGCTCGCTTAAAGTATCTTGTTCCCGATAATTTCGGCCACCACTGCTTACGTCGTACCTGCGTAATCTTGATGACGGCGGGCGTAAAAGCCGACGAGGAGACGGTGCAGGGTCTTTCGGGGTATGGGGAATGCGACGCCGCGATCGGGGTGGGGCTGATTGTCTTTCCGGTGACAAAGGAAGCTATACCCGCTTGTTCGGCACGAGAGTTTGCCGCTTGCAGTTGTTGGTTTACACTGGCTGTTAGCAAATGACGAAGGAGCCGCATATGCAGCAGCCCATAGTGACGAACGACGTCGTCCGATTTACTTCTACAAAAGAGAGCCAGTACTTCGATCGCAAGAGCGCCCGCAAAGACGACAAGGAGATCGCCAAGCATATAAGCGCTTTTGCGAATGCCGCTGGTGGCAAGCTCGTTATCGGAATTGAGGACGACGGCGAGGTGACTGGTTTCAGGCGCAATGGCGCTCGTGATGTCGAGAATTTCGAACGCGCCCCGATTGCCACATGCTCTCCGAGTCCTGTTGTGCGTAAAGAGCGCATTCCTGTGGTGAACTCCTCGGGTGAGGATGACGTAGTCCTCGTTCTCGATGTCGAGGCTTCGCCGAACCATGTCGTGTCGAGGGCGAGCGACGGCGAGGTGTTTCTTCGCCAGAACGACAAGAGCGTTAAGCTGACGCGTGAGCAAGTCTCGGCACTTGAGTATGATAAGGGACAGCGCGTTTTCGAGGACGAGCTCGTGTCGGACTCCTCGATCGAGGATGTCGACCACGAAGTGCTTGACCACTATAAGGAATTGCTTGGAACCGAGGCTTCCGATGAGCAGGTGCTCAGGAGCCGACGTTTCATGCGCGATGGTAAGCTAACGGTCGCTGGTGCGCTGCTGTTCGCCCAGGATCCTTCGGCCATGATGCCGCAGGCGCGTGTACGCGTGCTGCGCTACGACGGCGTGAGGATGGAGACGGGCGAGCGGCTCAATATCACAAAGGAGCGCACGTTTTGTGGCCCGCTGCCCAAGGTTATCGAAGGGGCGTATGCGCTCGTTTCCAGTATGCTTCGCGAGTTCCAATTTCTCGGTCCCGATGGCAAATTTCAGACTGTGCCTGAATATCCAGAGTTCGCGTGGTTTGAAGGCCTGGTCAATGCTGTGACCCATCGAGATTACGCCTTTCGCGGCGACTACGTGCGCGTCTCGATGTTTGACGACCGCCTGGAAATCGTGAGTCCCGGCCCGCTGCCCAACATCGTGACGCTCGACAACATGCGCGAGACGCGCTACTCGCGAAACCCGCGCATTGCCCGCACGCTCGTCGAGTTCGGGTGGGTTCGTGAGCTCAACGAGGGTATACCCCGCATCTACAGCGAGATGCAAGGAATGCTCTTGAATGCGCCGACGTATTCGGAACCCGACAATGCGAAAGTCAAGCTCACGCTCGAGAACAATATTGTGGCGAGAAGCGTCCGACGTCGCGAGGCGCTGGACGACAAACTGTCGCCAGAGTCTCTTGCCGCGCTCGGCGAATATGAGCTCGCCGCCGTGCGGCTCGCATTTGCCAACGGCAAGGTTACGGCGGCGGAGCTCGCTGGGCATATCGGACGCGGCCAGCGTACCGCGACCCGTATCCTCAAAGGACTTTCCGGTGATGGCGGGCTGTTCGAGTGGCACGGATCTTCCGCAACTGACCCAAACCAGTTTTATACGCTGGTATAGGGGGTGTCGTAGCTCTGTCATAGCTTTGTCGGAGCTTGTCGTAGCTCTGTCATAGCTTTGTCGGAGCTCCGACGCGCCTCGTGACGCATTCTCGGCAAGAAGTTGCGTGGTTGAAATCGTATTGGCATGCCCGTATGGCGATGGGTTCCTACAAAGCGTGGGGGGGGTGCGGGCGACATGACATCATGATTTCAGGTTGCCGATGCCCGTCATTCCTGTTCCTTGCGTCATATCTATAAAAAAGTAGGGTCAATAGAGGCTTCCTCGCCATGGGAATAAAGGGAGAAGAAATGACCCCCAGCAAGGTATCGGGGAGAAAATGGGGAGAGAGTATCGAATAATTCTTGTCAAAGAAAGCCCAGGTATACCGAGAAATGCCGAAAAAAGGAAGAAGCAAGGTGGTCGGCGCTGCTCTTGCAACCCGAAGGTCATCGGTTCAAATCCGGCCCCCGCGACCAAAAGTTTCAGCAGGTCAGAACGGTGAAAGTTCTGACCTGCTTTTTTCTTTTCGACTCTCGAATTCACTCCTGGAGAAGAATGCGTTCCCGTTGCGCAGGCGCGTTCCAGCTGTGTGCGTGACGTGTGGCACGATGGAGATGGGCGCGCGCCGACCTTCCCATGGGAGGACAGGCCAAACGGCAAGTCGTAACCGACCTGATGAAGTTACTCATTGTACTGAGTAAAAATACTCAGTACAATGAGTAAAAATACTCAGTACGACAAGAATGCGGGTTCTGGAATGTTTGAGCGGCATTATGTGGAAACCATCGTCGATAGAATCTCCGAAACGAACAATCCGCTTATGCAGGTTGTCGTTGGGCCTCGTCAAACAGGCAAGAGCACAATGCTCGGTCAAGCTTTGGCGAAAATCGACACGGAGCAGTTTTTCATAAGCGCAGATGACGCTATCGTTCCGAGTGAAGAATGGCTTCAGGTCGAATGGCAACAGGCTCGAAACGCCACGCGGTTGGGGTCGCGTCCTGTGGTGCTTGTCGTTGACGAGATTCAAAAGGTGCCCCATTGGTCGCTCGTCGTTAAGTCACTCTACGATGCCGATCGGCGAAACGACATGCCGGTTCGGGTTGTTTTAAGCGGCTCGTCGTCGCTTCTGCTGCACAAGGGACTGGAAGATTCCCTCATGGGGCGCTTTGAGCTTATTCATTCTCCGCATTGGAGCTATTCGGAATGCTCCCAGGCGTTCGGTTTCTCGTTTGATGATTACCTTTATTACGGCGGCTACCCTGGCGCAGCGCGATTTGCGGGCGACGATGCTCGCTGGATTTCGTATATTCGTGAGGCGATTATTGAGCCAACGATTTCGCAAGACGTTTTGGCCCTTGAAGATATTCGCAAGCCGGCGCTCATGAGGGCGCTTTTCCGGCTCGGTGCAACGTATTCAGCGCAAGAACTCTCGTATACCAAGATGCTTGGACAACTGCAAGATGCGGGCAACACGGTGACGGTTGCGCATTATCTCGATTTGCTTGATAAAGCGGGAATGCTTTGCGGCATTCAGAAATACGATGCCAAAGAGGTGAGGCGCAGAAAATCGTCGCCACGTTTCATGGTGTACGACACCTCGCTTATGACGGCATCGTCGGGAATTGAGAAATCGAGGTATTTGGGTGAACCCGATTTGCGCGGCCATTTGGTCGAATCGGCGGTTGGCGCACGGCTTCTCGCGCGGGCGTCCGAAGAGGGTCTGGGCGTGTATTGGTGGCGTGAGGGGACGAAAGAGGTTGACTTCGTCGTTTCGAAGGGCTTTGATTCGCTTTCGGCTATTGAAGTGAAAAGCGGCAAAGAAAAGGGTCAGAGCGGGATGGCCGATTTCCTGTCTGCCCATCCTAGTGCGAAGCGAATCGTTGTTGTCGGCGCGGCGTCTGGCGCATGCGGCGTCGAGGAATTCCTCAAAGATGAGGTGGAATTGTTCTATTAGCCTGCCGTTTTGTCGTTGCTTGCTGCGCCGAAACCGGCTCGTTTATCAAAAAGGCCGATTCTGAATTTCCGGAATCGGCCTTTGCTGTTGTTGAGCGATAACGCTATGCGGGTCGCATTTGTATTTGAGCGGTCGCGGCGTCTCGTTACTTCAAAGTTACCATTTCGAACATGGGCAGGGCATCTTCCCAGGTGAGATTGCTGTTGGCATAGATGCTGACCGTTGTGCCGTTCGATGCTTCGGCATACAGGTACGTGGCGCCATGCGTAGCGATGAAGCGCGTCCACGTTACGCCATTGATTTCGACTTCGTCAATCTCGCCGCCACCCATGTTGTTCTGGGCGAGCTTGGCTTCACCCATCGGATCTTTGGAGGCGGTGTACACGTCGACGTGTCCATCATTTACGGCATCGAGGCCGAATTCGGCATCGCTGTGCTTCTCGTCCATTTCGGTAAGCGTCCAGCCATCGGCGGCCTTCGCGCTATAGGTTTCGAAATCGACGCCGCCAAGGGCCTTGATTTCGTCGGCCTTTTCCTTAACTGCCTTGTATTCGTCGGTCTCGCATCCCGTGGTATCGAAGTGCATCACGCTGGGGTTGGTGCCGCCCGATACGTCATTCTCGAATTCGACGGTAATAGGTCCGTAATAGTTGTTGTCAACGACCCAGAAATACACCCACTCAACGCTTTCGCCAGGTGCGATGGTCGGATTGCCCTCTGTTTGGGCGTCTTTGCAAAGCTCCGCCGGCGGGGTTTCGATTTCTTCGACATACGCGGTGAACGTATTGAAGATACTATCGCCCGGTTCGAGGTTGCCGGGAGCGGCGTTCGTGGTGAAGCTGAAGCGGTCAAGCGGCTTGTCGCTCGTGTTTGTGATGCGTACGCGCAGCCAGAAGCCGTCTTGCTTGTAGAACTCGCCGCGATAGTACGTGCCATCGGCGAGCGATTCGACGGTGAAGCCCTCGACTTCAATCTTCTGGGATTCGTAGGCCGATTTGCTGGCGGCGGCATCGCCGCCCGATTCGCCCTGCTCGCCGCCGCCACTGCCGCATGCCACCATGGTGCATGCAAGCGCCGCGGACAGTGCGACTGCGGGCGCGCCCAGCAGAATCTTCTTCGTCATGGGTTTCATCATTCCCATCACTTCCTTTCGCATCGCGATAAAAGTGCTCTCCCTTCAGCGTCCATCGCGCCAGTTCGGCTTTCAAAGCGATTGTGCTGCGTTCGCCAGTGCGCGCGAAGTACTTTGCGGCCCAAATGGTGAGTGCGCAAAGTCCCAAACGGCCAAAAGAGGAAGCGGTGGTTTGGATCTGGCTTGCCGACGAAGCGGTCGCGCGATTCGTTGATACCCATGAAGCGCCTCTGGGTAGCCACCCTTCTCGTTCTGTTGCCGACGAGCATGCTGCATGGTCGCGCTCATCGGATTGCGGGCACTTGAGCGTATGTGTGGGGAATGGGTTCTGATACCATCCGTGAACCATGTCGCGCATTTCCCGTTGCGACATGCTTGAGAAGAGGGAGGAACACCATGATCATCGAATTCAAGGGCATGCGTCCTGATGTGGAGAAAGCTACGTTCATCGCCGACAGCGCCACGCTTTCCGGCGATATTCATTTGGCGGAAAACACTTCCGTATGGTTCGGCGCATCGGTGCGTGCCGAAGTCGCGTCCATCACCATCGGCCGCGACAGCAACGTGCAAGACAACGCCATGCTCCATGCCGATTACGATTTGCCCGTTACCATCGGCGAGCGCGTGTCGGTGGGGCACAACGCCATCGTGCACGGCGCCACCATCGAGGACGACGTTATTGTAGGCATGCATGCCACGGTTATGAATGGTGCCCATGTTGGTCGCGGTTCCATTATCGCCGCAGGCGCGCTGGTCAAAGAGCATGCCGTGATTCCCGAGCGCTCGCTGGTCGCAGGCGTTCCTGGCGTGGTCAAGCGCACGTTTACCGAAGAAGAGCTTCAGCGCCAGAAGAAAAATGCGGCGGTGTATACCGACGACGCGAGCGAGTACGCCAACAACGTCAAAATTGTAGGTTAGCGAGTTTCGGGGCGGTTTGATTCGCCGCGAATAGTGCGTCGCATCGGTCCCCAGGAGCCGAATGGTCGTCTCGCTTCGGCGTATTCGAACCGAAGCCGCCTTGTTTCGGCTTTCGTGCCTGTCCTAACGATTTTCGGCCTGTATCGTTGCTTTTTGCGCGTGTTCTGAAATTTCGGTTTGCGCTTTCGGGAACATCGGGTATAATTCGATTTCGCGCCCGAGTGGCGGAATGGCAGACGCGGCGGTCTCAAAAACCGTTGTCGAAAGACGTGCGAGTTCGACTCTCGCCTCGGGCACCATTCTGAATCTGAAAAGCCGGCTTCTAAGGAAGTCGGCTTTTTCTTTTTTAAAGAGCCTACGTCTCGGCGCGAATTCCGCTTCGGCCGCGCCCCCGTCTTCAAAAGGAGGAAATCAGCTTCCTTTTGAAGTTGGTTTCTTTTGAGGGGCCGACGATCTCGACTTAAGGGGCCTACGCTTTCGACGCCAGCATGAAATGTGAGAAACGAAGAGCAGCCCGTTATGCGAACATGGCATCGATCCTGCATGAAACGCACTTTCAGGCAGTCGAACGATGTTCAGGCGGTTGACACCTTCCCGTTCGGCGTATGAAGGCCTGTCGGAGGCGTGCGTTCCGTTCGGCATATGGGGCTTGTTGAGAAAGTGGGTCCTGTTCGCCATACGGAAGCCCGCCGAAAGGTGCGCTGCAAGGGGACTTGCCGAAAAGTGTGCCTTGTTCGGCGTATAGGAGCCTCTCGGACCTCTCGGAAAGTGTGCTTTGCTCGGCGTATGGAAGTCTGTCGGAGGCATGCATTCTTTTCGGCGTTGGCAGAAAACGCCGCAATGGGGTCCGATTGCATGGATTCGGGAACGTGCTGCCAGGAAACGTCACGATGGGGCCTTTTCTCGGGCGGATATTCTTCGGATTTCTTTCCAGAAAATTGCGTGACCTGGCCTTTTGTTGAGCTTAGTTGCTTCGTGCGGGCTTTTGCTGGCTTTTCCTTCGTAATGAGGTCTGCAGAGAGGCCCCCTTGTCGCGTTTTCTGCCATCTGGGGCTTGAGACGCTGCACGGTTTTCTTGTGATGCGTTTCGGCGTAAGGTGTCTTCGTCAAGAGATTGGAGCTGTTTTGAATATCACGTGTTCTATGGCTGTGAGCAGCAAAAGCGGAAACACCAAATTGGTGGCTGATGCGCTGCAGCGCGAATTGTCTTACGCTGGAGTGCGCTTTGCGACCTTTATCGATTTGGATGACGCGGATGCGGAACCGGCGCAGTCGGAAGGCGTTAAAGGTGCTGAAAATGTCGAAGGCGCTGAAGGGGACGAGGCCGCCGAAAATGGCCAAAGCGCCAACGCCGCTGCATCGGCGCCCGCTGAATCGACGTCTTCCACATCGACGATTGCCACGCAAGCGAGTGAGGCCGACGTGGTATTCGTCGGCTTTTGGTGCGACAAGGGCTCATGCAGCCCCGCTGTTCAGCATTTTCTTCAGAGCCTTGCGGGAAAGCGCGTTTTTCTGTTCGGCACCTGCGGCTTCGGTGAAAGCGACGAGTATTTCGCGCAAATTCTCGACAGGGTTCGCACATATTTGCCTGCCGATGCGCAGTATATTGGCGGCGCGATGTGCCAAGGCAAGATGGGTATGAGTGCGAAGCGCCGCTACGAGGGCATGCTCGAGAAAGATCCCGAGAACGCTCAGGCTCGCATGCTGATTGACAATTGGAACAAGGCGCAAAGCCATCCGAGCGAGGATGACGTCTCGCGCATCGCGGCCGCGGCGAAAGAAGCGCTCGAGGGCATTGCCGAGTAGCGCCGCGGCTAAAGCGAAAGAGGCGATCGTGAGCGTTGCCGCGCGGTGGGTTCGCTTAAAGAAGAAGGCCAAGGGTTCGTGCCCTTGGCCTTCTTGGTGTTGCATGCGTCGAGTGCCTCCTGGGGCGCTTCGCCCGCGCCCTTCGCCTACAGCAGGCTGACGTTTTCGCCCTTCATGGCTTTGTTCATGGTGCGCACTGAGCACATGGCGCCGCACATGGTGCAGGTGCTCGGGTCGTGCGGGTTGGTGCTCGCCACGTATTCTTCGGCCTTCTTGCGGTCGATGGCTTCGTCGAACATCGCGGGCCAGTCGAGGCGCTGGCGGGCGCGAGCCATGCGGTCGTCCCAATCGCGAGCGCCAGGAATGCCGTTCGCCAAGTCGGCGGCGTGTGCGGCAATTTTCGAGGCGATAACGCCCTCGCGTACATCCTGCACGCTCGGCAGGCGCAGGTGCTCGGCGGGAGTTACGTAGCACAGGAAGTCGGCGCCGTTTGCTGCGGCGATCGCACCGCCAATGGCCGACGTAATGTGGTCGTAGCCAGGCGCGATGTCGGTCACCAGTGGCCCCAGCACGTAGAACGGCGCGTTGTGGCACAGGGTTTTCTCGATTTGCATGTTGGCCGCGATTTCGTTGAGAGCCATGTGGCCCGGGCCCTCGATCATGACCTGCACGTTGCGCTCCCATGCGCGCGTGGTAAGAAGTCCCAGCTCAATGAGCTCGCTTACCTGGCCCGCGTCGGTGGAATCGCTCACGCAGCCAGGGCGCAGCGCGTCGCCGAGCGAAATGGTGACGTCGTATTCGTACAGAATGTCGAGCAGTTCGTCGTAGTGCTCGAAGAACGGGTTCTCGTTGCCCGTCATTTCCATCCAGGCGTAAATCAGGCTTCCGCCGCGGCTCACAATGTTCATCATGCGTCCGCTGCGCTTGAAACTGTCGATGCTCTTGCGGTTGAGGCCGGCGTGAATGGTCACGAAGTCCACGCCTTCTTCGGCGTGCGCGCGCACGACGTCAAGGAAATCTTGCGCGGTGATGTTGCCCAGGTCTTTTTCCAGGTAGCCGACGGCGTCGTACATGGGAACGGTGCCGATCATCGCGGGCGACATATCCACGAGCGCGCGGCGGAAATCGTGCGTTTTGCCGTAGTTCGACAGGTCCATAATGGCCTCGGCGTCGAACTCAAGCGCGGTGCGCACCTTCTGCATCTCGCATTCGTAGTCGCGCTCGTCGCCGGAAATGCCCAGGTTCACGTTGATTTTCGTGCGCAGCCCTTCGCCAACGCCATGCGCGTGCAGCGCAGGGTGGTTGTGGTTGGCGGGAATGGCAATGGTGCCGCGCGCGACGCGCTCGCGAATGACTTCCGCGTCGATGCCTTCGTCTTCGGCGACTTGCGCCATTTGCGGCGTGACGATGCCGAGCTTGGCGGCTTCCATTTGAGTTGAATAGGTTTGGGTCATGGTCGCTCCCTCAATAGACGGGCAGCCCTTGCGCCTCGCTGCGACGCTTGCGCGCCCGCTTTCCGCAACGACTGTCCGAGGTTTCTGCGCAAGTATAGCCGCTCGCGGCGCATGGGGCGAACACGCTTCGCCGTATGGCGCGAATTCTGCACCAGTTACTGCGGAAAAGGGCCCCTCTTCAAGGAAAACGGAGGAGTGTGGCGCATGGCACGAATTGTGCTGCCCGCCTAACAAAGGCACGATGAAGAAAACGGCGGAAAGAAGGTTTGCGATGAAGGAAATCGAGCAGGACGCATTGCGGACGGCGGGAGACCATTTTGCGGAAAGCCCCTCGCTCGAGGAGCGTGTTGCTCGCATCGAAGCTCGCGATCGGGTTGAAGAACTGCTCGCGCACTATGCGCGCTGCGTTGACGCGCAAGATGCGCAAGGCGTGGGCGCTGCGTTTACGGAAGATGGGGAAATGTGCAACCCCGGCATGCCTGCTTTGAAAGGCCGCGCGCGCATCACGAAGCTCTATGGGAAGTTGTTGCCGGCGTTGCGCACGTCATCTCACCTTATTGGCGCGCAGCAGGTTTTGTTTGCGTCGAGCGAGAGTGCGTTGGTCCATGCGGCGTTTCAAGCGTGGGATTCGTATAAGGCCGACGACGTCCTCGACTGCTTTTCGTTCGGGTTCTATGAGGTTGAAGCAGTGCGCGAGGCCGACGGCGAATGGCGCATGGCGGCGCTCAACATCAACTTCGCGGGGCAGCTTGAGGCGTCTGCCGACGGTCGCCTGCGTAATGGCGAGGGCGTAAACGGTCGTTTTTGTGAACAGTTCGCTCGCCCGTGGCCGCCAGCGCCCAGGGAATAGCCGTCGCGCTTGGGGCTCGATCAAGCGGCTTTTCTGCGAAGCGGGGCGGTGCTGGCGCGTGGCGTCGCCCGATCGGCCTCATGTTCAATGGGCATGTTTGAATGGGAATCTCCGTTTTTTCACGTGCCTTCGCTCGAATGGCGAATTCGTTTTCGAGCGGCCGCGCTCGAATAGGGAACTCGCCGCGGAAGGCTTCGATGGAGTCGCTTCCGAAAGTCTCGATGGAGCCGCCCGGGGGCGTGGAGCCAGTTCTTGAAATGCCCGTTTATCCTGGGGTTTCGCTGCGTTACACTGAAAAAGCATTCGTTGCATCGTTAACCTGCGAGTAGGGGATAACCCAGGAAGAGACGGTGGTATCAATGGCAGCTCCCGAGACGTTGCATGTCCGCAACATCGTGTTGGTCGGACAAGATGGTGCGGGCAAAACTTCACTGGCCGAAGCCATGCTCTACATTTCCGGCCAAACGCCGCGCATGGGCACTACGCACGACGGAAAATCGTACCTCGACTACGATGCCGAGGAAATCAAACGCAAGTTCACTATGGGCACATCGGTCGCGCCCATTCCGTATAAAGATTACAAGATCAACCTGCTCGACACGTCGGGCCACCCCGACTTCATTGGCGACACGCTCGCAACCATGCACGTCGCCGAAATGGCCATGTTCGTGGTTGACGCCGTAGAGGGCCCGCAGGTCATGACCACGAAGCTGTGGCGCGAGGCCGAAACTATGCGCCTGTCGCGCTCGGTGTTCATTAACCACATCGATCGCGAGCATGCGAACTTCGACGTTATCATGGCCGCGCTGCACGCCCGCTTCGGCGCGCGTTTGGGCGTGGTGACCATTCCCATTGGCGTTGACAAAGATTTCAAGGGCGTCATCGATATTCTGCGCATGAAGGCGCGCTACTTCGAAGGCGATTCTGAACGCGTGGAAGAAATTCCCGATGAATACCTTGAGCAGGCCCAGGTGGCGCGCGACAAGCTGTGCGACTTGGTTGCTGAAGCCGATGACGACCTTATGATGAAATACCTCGATGGCGAAGAGCAGCTCACCCAGGCAGAACTCGAGGGCCTGTTCGACAAGGCCATCGCGCAGGAGCTGTTCATTCCCGTGTTCGTGGGTTCTACCATCATCAAACAGGGCATTCAGGGCCTTATGGAAGACATTTGCACCTACTTCCCGCACCCCACAGCGCATGGCCCCATTCCCACGGCCGACGGCGGTGAAGTGAAGGTTTCCAAAGAAGGCGAGCCTGCGTGCTTCGTGTTCAAGACCTTGGCCGACCCCTATGTTGGCCGCCTGAGCTTCGTGAAGGTGCTTTCGGGCACGCTGGTGCCGGGCCTCGAGCTGCTGAACGCGCGCACGGGCAAAAAGGAGCGCCTGGGCCATGTGTGCGTGATGAAGGGCAAAGAAACCACGCCGGTGAAAAGCGCTATGGCGGGCGACATCGTGGTGGTGCCGAAGCTCGTCGAAACGCGCACGGGCGACACGCTTTCGGAAAGCGGCAGCATTGCCATTGCCCCGCTGCCGTTCCCCATTCCGCAGTATCCTGTCGCCATTGAAGCTGTGAATAAGAAGGAAGAAGACAAGCTGGGAACTTTCCTTGCGCGTGTTGCGGAAAACGATCCGACTGTTCGCATCGAGCGCCATGAAGATACGCACCAAACGGTGGTTACGGCGATGGGCGAGGCTCAGATCGATACTATTTTGAGCCGCTTGGCCGCTCAGGCAAAGGTTGAGACGAAGCTTGTTCCGGTGCGCATTCCGTATCGCGAGACCATTCGCAAGACGGCTGAAGCCGAGGGTCGTCATAAGAAGCAGACCGGCGGTGCAGGCCAGTTCGGCGATTGCTGGCTGCGTTTGGAGCCCAACCCCGGGTGCGGCTATGAATTCGTCGACGCCATTAAGGGCGGTGCGATTCCGGGCGGCTTGGTCCCCGCGGTCGATAAGGGCGTGCAGGAGGCCATGGCTGAGGGCGTTATCGCAGGCTACCCCATGGTCGATGTGAAATGCACCGTGTTCGATGGTTCATATCATCCGGTCGATTCCAACGAGATGGCATTCAAGACGGCGGCGCGTATCGGCTTCCGCGCGGCATGCGAGCAGGCGACCCCCGTGGTGCTCGAGCCCATGGCCACGATGAGCATCGCTGTAGGCGAGTCGTACGCGGGCGCGGTAATGGGTGATATCTCCACGCGCCGTGGTCGCATTATCGGCACCGACTCAAACGATGCCGGCGAGACGGTCATTATGGTGCGCGTGCCGTATGCCGAGGTCGTGAGCTACACGAAAGATCTGCGCAGCATTTCGCGCGGATCGGGCAGCTACACCATTGAGCTCGATGGCTATGAGCAGGCTCCGGCCGATGTGCAGAAAAAACTCGTCGCTGAATACGAAGCCAAACGAGCCGCCGGCAACTAACAGTCCGCGAATGGAACCTGCTAAATGCTCGCAGCGTTTAACAGCTTTTCGCGCTCGCGAGTGGGAAATGGGACAGGGGGTTTATCCCCTGTCCCATTTTTTGCGCGGGGAATGTGTTCAATGCTCGTAGCATTTAACACATTCTTTGAGACGAGGGATGAGGCAGTCTTGTTCCTTTTAACCTTGCCTTGGTTTTCGTCGCACGCAACCTGCTAAACGCTACGAGCATTTAGCAGGTTTTGGCGGGTTCTTGCGCTACCATGGGCGCACGCACTCGTCGGAAGGTCTGCCCATGAAGCTCCAACAGCTCGTTTACGTCACGAAAGTCGCGGAATGCGGCAGCATTACCGAGGCCGCGCGCAGGCTGTATGTTTCGCAGCCCTCTATCACGAGCGCGATTCACGACCTTGAGCAGGAAATGAACGTGCATATTTTCGACCGCACGAATAAGGGCGTGGTAGTTTCGGAAGAGGGCGAAACCTTCCTGGGCTATGCACGTCAGGTGCTCGAACAGACGGAATTGCTTGAGGGCAAATACAAAAATCCAGCGCAGCGCGTGCCTCACTTCAGCGTGTCGTGCCAGCACTATTCGTTCGCGGTGAACGCGTTCGTCGACGTGATTCGCGAGTTCGATGCCGCACGCTACGATTTCACGCTTCGCGAGGAGCAAACGCACGAGATTATCGAAGACGTCGCCCACATGAAAAGCGAGCTTGGCGTGCTCTACTTGTCGGCGCGCAATCGCGAGGTCATAGGGAAGATGCTTACTGCCAACGAGTTAGCTTTCGAGCCGCTGTTTCGAGCCGAGCCGCATGTCTTCGTGTGTTCGAGCCACCCTTTGGCGTCTCGCGCGTCGGTCACGCTCGACGACATGGCCGATTATCCGTTTCTGTCATATGAGCAGGGCAGCTTCAACTCGTTCTACTATTCCGAAGAGCTTACATCCACGCTCGATCGCAACAAAAATATTCGCGTGCGCGATAGGGCGACGCTGTTCAATCTGCTCATCGGCCTGAATGGCTATACGGTGTGCTCGGGCGTGATTAGCGCTGAGCTCAATGGCGCGTCGATTATTTCAGTGCCGCTCGATATCGATGAGTATATGGAAGTGGGTCTGGTCACGCGCAAGGGCACGCAACGTTCGGTATACGGCGCGGCATATGTTGAAGCGATTCGACGACATATTCCGCAATAGGGTCGAGGTGGCGCGAAGCGAAGCGCGCGCGGTGACTTGCCGCTTTGTGGCGCATTCTCGCAGGTCGCCCAACGGTGGCCCCATGCTTCCGTTCTGGTTTGCGTGACGGCGCTCTTGGGTAGCTTGGCTCGGTAGCGCCGTGGCGGAAATCTCGGCTTGCTTCGTTGTCCTGGCGGTGCGCCTTAACGCCGCGGGCCCGTGGCGCATCCCGAGAGTTGGTCCCTGGCGATTCGCCTCAATGGCGTGCTCCTCTTTGTCGCTTCCCCTCTTGCCATAGGAAAAACCTATCACAAAAGCAAAGTTATTCGTATTTCACAATCGCAAAGCAAACCCGCATACTGTTCGGCAGACATTAAACCAATTCGAACAGAGGGTTAAACATGACTGCGAATTCTGTAACTAATGCGCCGTTTCGCTGCGATATCGTCGGCAGCTTTCTTCGTCCCGACGTGCTGAAACAGGCACGCGCCGACTTCAATGCGGGCATCATCGATGCCGCCCAGCTCAAGACTGTTGAAGACGTGTCCATTCGCGACCTTGTCGCCAAGCAGAAGGCTGCGGGCCTGAAGGTTGTGACCGATGGCGAATTTCGTCGCAGCTATTGGCATCTCGACTTCATGTGGGGCCTTCAGGGCATTGAGCGCCGCGCGAGCCGCGAGGGCTATATGTTCCACGATGAGGAAACCACGGCAGATACCGCGGTGGTTATGGGTCCGATTTCTGGCGAGAACCACCCGTTCGTTGAGCATTTCAAGTTCGTGCAGGCGCTCGCTGGTGACGACCACGTTGCGCGCCAGACCATTCCTGCGCCTATCCAGACGTTTTCGGAAGTGACGCTCGATCGTTGCGATGACCAGCAGGAAAGCCTGCGCAGCGTGTATGCGACCGACGAGGAGCTTGCCGATGCGATTGCTGCCGCATATCGCCAGGTTATCGCCGATTTGTATGCCGCTGGTTGCCGCAACATTCAGTTCGACGACTGCACATGGGGCATTTACTGCGACACTGATTTCGTGGCGAAAACGGGCATGCAGGCCGTCGATATCCAAAAGGTGAGCGAGCTCGGCGTGGCATTGAACAACGCTGCTATCGAAGGTGCGCCCGAAGACCTCGTGATTAACACCCACGTATGCCGCGGCAATTACCACTCCACCTACGCGTTCGAGGGCGGCTACGATCCGGTGGCGCCGTATTTGTTCGCCCATGAAAACGTCAACGCGTTTTATTTGGAATTCGACACGCCGCGCGCGGGCGGTTTCGAGCCTTTGGCGCACGTCGCCGAGGGCAAGAAGGTCGTGCTCGGCCTTATCACGTCCAAGCAGCCCGGCTTGGAGGACAAGGAAGTGGTGAAGGCGCGCATCAAGGAAGCGTCGAAGTACGTGCCGCTCGAGAACCTCTACCTTTCGCCGCAATGCGGCTTCGCGAGCTGCGAGATTGGCAATAAGCTCACCGAGGAAGAGCAGTGGGCGAAAATCGCTCTCATCCAAGAAATCGCCGCCGAGGTGTGGGGCGAGTAACCCACGGGCATAGCTTCTCTAAACAAAGCTTCCTTGCATGGGGTATATGTATGATCAAGGCGAGCCGGGGCGCATTCCCGGCTCTCTTTTGATGCGAAGCACGCGTTGTCTCCGCGCAGTTATTTCAGCCATTTCTCGATTTTCAGTCGAATCGATCCGATTAAAAGCCCTATTCCGAAGATTATGACGACAAGGTCGATGACTTTCAGGAGATTGTCAATCCAGGTATCTTCTTCGTCGCTGTCGTAGTCGTCGTCGGGCGTATACGCATGGACGGTGATGCTGTCGGTGCGTTCTGATTCCGATTCCGATGTGCTGTAGCTTATGCCGAATGGCGATTGCAAGGCATGGAGGTTTCCTTTGATTTGAATGGATGGCGGGTCGTCGTCGAGACCATCGCTTCTTCTGGGGCCGAACGCTGGCTCGCCGTCTTTGCAGGAATACTGTATGTAGGAAGTGACGTCTGCATCAGCTGGCACCGACAGAACGAATTGGTCCGAGGTATCGGTGCCCGTGACGATCGTTGCACAATACAACGCGTCGATTTTTCCGCTGCGATACATTCCTCGCAGTGTATCGCATCCCGCGCACGTGCCTTCCTCGTGTAGACATTCTTCGCCGCTCTGGAGCTCGATGGCCTCGATATTCGGAGGAACGAAGTCTTCCGATTCTGACGCGGAGTCGGAAGATTCTTGCGAAAAGTGGCTCAACGTGGCGCCAGAGGCGTCATCGTGGAACGTATAGTCTTCTGTCGATGTCGTTCCGAATGAGCCCGTGGGGCCACTGGTGCTGGCTCTTCAAATCGCTGAGAAGGGTGGCTGGAGCCAACAGACACCCTTCCCCAAGCCGCATCGACGGGGCATGCCGCAAGGCCAAGCGAAAGCGCCAAGAGAAAGCTCGCGGCCAATGAAGGGGGCGCGGGCTTGCGGGACGATTCATTAGATGGATTCGTGGCAGTTCCTCTGTTCATTGCGCTCCTTCCAGGTTTGAACGCGTTTGGTTTCGGCATGTGTGTCGTGGCCCGCTTTTACATCAAACCCTTGTTGGTTTTATTGATAGCTGGCGCTTGCGACGATTTGGTCCAAGTCGGCGGCAAGGGCTTCGTTTGTCTCGTCGGATTCATCGGTGGCGGACAGGGTGTACTCGTACAGGTTTGCGCCGACGAGGCAAAAATACGATACGTTTTTTCTGGGAAGCTTCGAATCCGAGCTTGTCCCTTCCGCTTGCGCTTTCCAATACTCGATTCCGTTGATTTCGACGAGTTCTGCGGTTTCATTTTGAAGCGAATTTATGGTCATGCTGTTTTGTCCCAATACGGCGTCCTTGTCAAAAATCTCAACATTCGGATTCTCGCCGTATTGATTGATGTATTCGTTAACGTATTGGGACATGTCTGTCGCGTAAACCAGCAAGCCCGTGTATTTTCCGGTAGAGGGCGGGATAAGGACGAGACCATCGTTGAGCGATTTGTCACTATTGTTTCTGGTCTGGTATTCCCAATCTCCGGGGATCGCGATTTGGCTGCTTGTCCCGGGGATGGTTATTTGCTGAGGCGCGCTTTTTTGATTCTGCCGTGCTGCCGACGAAGACGAGCCTTGCGTGTTGTTTGCGACCGGTTGGGTCATCGTGTATGATCCGTCGCTGTTTGGCGTCATGTGAGGAGTGCCAGCGTACCAAGCTGCAAAACCAACCAGTGCGAAAAAATACACTATGACAACTATGTACGAGACGCCTATCCAAGGGTCTTTCTCGTCATGGCTTCGCTTGAGATTGCGATTCAAAAATATTCCGAAAATGCTGCTCACTATATTGGGATAGAAAGTTATCGCGTAGTTGAGGAACGAGATGCCCTTGCTGGAAGTGAGTCGGGGCTTTTCGGTGAAATACGATCGATAGAAGACGAGCGAGTAGATGATAACTGCGATGGTTTGAATGACGCAGGCGAGGATCGTTCCGATGCAGGAAGCGAGGATAATCCATGCGATGTCGCCAATAAGCACACCAAGCGCAGAAAAAATGGGAGCGGGTTTCCAGTTCTTGATGGCGGGCAAGTTGTCAATTTTGCTTTTCGGAGTCGGATTTGATGGCTGCGGCACCCCGCCTTCATTTTCTGGGTTGGCGCTAGGCGTTACGGCGTTTTGCTGTGACGAATGCTCCTGGTCGGGGGGGGGTAATCATATTATTGCTGTCCATGGCTGGCCTCCTCAATTGCGATGAATCACGAACAATCTTACCTCAAATTATCCGTGGCGGTTTCTCAAAGTCTTGGGCGGTTTTAATGGGTGGCTGATAGAGAGGAGTCGAAAGCGTATTTCGGTTCGCCTTTCTCGGTGAAGGCTGCCCTCTTTCTGCACTCTCTTTTCAGGTATATTGTCGGTCTTGAATCTTCTAAACTTCTCTATATCATATGATACAGAGAAGTTTAGGAAAGGGGCAGGCATGGATTATTCGGTGGGATGTGATATCGAACTTGTTCAAGAGCTGCTTGGCATGAGCAGGGGCGCTCTTGCCGATGCCTCGGGGCTTTCCCTTCCAACGCTCAATCGTTGGGTCAACGATGCAAGCCGCGCGAACGCGCAGAATGTCGAGGCGTTCTATGCTTTCGCCTATGGCAAGGGCGTGCGCTTGAATGCCATCAAGGCGCAACTCTATCGCGAAGATTATTTCGCCGATGATGTCAGCGTGCTATTCCATGGATCGAAATCGGGTCTTGAAGGGCCTATTTCCGTGCAGCGTTCAAGGGCGAACAACGATTTTGACAAAGGCTTCTATTGCGGTGAGAGTTTTGAGCAGTCGGCGATGTTCGTGTCGCGATTTGCCCAATCGTCGGTTTATGCTCTTGCTTTCGCTCGAAATTCTCTCTCGTCAGCGGAGTTTAAGGTCGATAGTGACTGGATGATGGCGATAGCCCTATATCGCGGTCGTCTTTCCAAATATGCATGCGCCCCTGAACTCGTTGCGCTGCGCAATCGGGTTGAGTCGGCCGATTATGTCGTCGCCCCTATTGCCGACAATCGCATGTATGAGATCATCGATGCATTCGCCGACGGGGAAATTACCGATGAACAGTGCAGACACGCCCTTGCGGCGACCGACTTGGGAAATCAGTATGTGCTCAGAACCGAAAAGGCTGTGCGCTCATTGCGCGTGTTGGAGCATTGTTACCTGTGCGAGCCGGAGAAGGCTGCGTACCTGCATTCGCGTGAAGAATTATCGCGCATTGGGCGTGACAAAGTAAAGGCGGCCAAGCGCGAGTACCGGGGTCGCGGGCTTTATATCGATGAGGTGCTTGATGAAAACGATTGATGCAGATGGGCGTGCGTTGTGCAAGCTTCAGGCGCAGGCGTTTGAAACGTCGTTGGGCCTATCATGCGCATCGGCCGTGTTTGTTCGCAGATTCATGAATTCCGATGTGGCGCGGCGCATGGATGATGAAGGCTTTCTTTCTGAATCGAATTCGCCCGAAGGCATTGTGGCGGAGGTGGAAGTGCAATATGGGAGAAGCGACTACGGCAGCGTGAAGTTCAGTGCTGAGGAACTTCATTGGATGGGATATCTTTATCGGTATTGGGCATGCGCTTTTGGCATGTCGAGCTGTGCGGTTTATAAGATAGTGGGCGCAAATGAACTGCGCAGTTTGTTTTTCGCATACCATTCGCTCGACCCCGAGCAGGCAATTCGGCGCATTGCGGAAAGCAAGGGAATCAAGCTCGACGAAGACCCTATCGAAAAGGGCGTCGCAGCCTTGCGCCGTATTCATGAGAAAAGGCGCTATGAATACCATTTCGTTGGCGGCGAAGGCGGCAAGAGCCTGTAAACGAGCTTCGTGGAATCATAGGGAACGCACGGAATCAGGGTCTTTCCCTCTCACACGCTGTGCTTTCTCCGATCTTTTCCTGCCGCGATGTAGTATTGCTTCTTGCTTTCATACATTTCCGCATCTGCGGCTTTCAGAAGCGACTCAAAATTCGTGTCCTTTGTGCCGCTTATCGCCGCACCGAGGGACGCGGTAGCACCCAGTCGGCTTTTTGCCGTTTCCAGTAGTTTCTGAAACGCCTGATGTGTGATGTTTGGCAGAACCGCAATGAACTCATCTCCGCCAAGCCGATACAAATGACGCTTTCCGAACACAGATTTCAGCGTCTGTGCGGTCTGCACAATGGCGTTATCACCGGCGTCATGTCCCTTTTGGTCATTTATTTCCTTTAGGCCATTTAGGT
>OLOX01001069.1_pt1 | contig 27336 bp, 39 predicted proteins | sample 1672091 | NCBI WGS metagenome assembly OLOX01 (sample SAMEA3136644, study PRJEB25190) | human gut metagenome | reverse complement strand
ACTTGCTATTGTAATTGGGGCAATTCACCACAATGGATATGGAATTGTAAGTGGTATCATATTCGGAATATCAATGATATTTTTATACACAATGTCAAGCATATATCATGGGCTTAGTCCTAAAAAATTATCAAAAAAAGTAATGCAAATAATGGACCATTGTGCAATATTTGTACTTATAGCAGGCTCATATACACCATTTGCATTATGTACATTAAGAGAATATTCACCTGCTCTTGGTTGGACTATATTTGCTATAATTTGGATTTTTGCAGCATTAGGAATAACATTAAATGCAATTGATTTAAAAAAGTATAAAATATTTTCAATGATTTGTTATTTAGTAATGGGATGGTGTATAATAGTAAAAATTAATCTATTAATAGAAAAATTAGGAAACATTGGATTTGGATTACTGTTGGCAGGTGGAATTTCTTATACTGTAGGAGCTGTTTTATATGGATTAGGAAAAAAGAAAAAATGGATGCATTCTATTTTTCATTTACTATGTGTAGTTTCAACAATATTACATTTACTATGTATTTTAATATATGTAATTTAAATAGATTGTTATCAATCTATTTTTTTCGTAATATTGATATTTTTTTATTAATATAGTAAAATATAAGAAGTTAAAAATATGGAGGAAAAAAATGTCACTAAAAGATATTTCGATTTTTGGAAATAAAATAAAAGTATATGCATTTGTTGGACCATCTGGGACAGGAAAAAGTTATAGAGCACAAATGGTAGCAAGTGAAAAAAATATTGAATACATAATAGATGATGGACTATTAATTAGTAATAATAAAGTAATTGCTGGAGAATCTGCTAAAAAAGCACCAACAAAAATAGAAACTGTAAAACATGCATTATTTTATACAGAAAACGAGAAAAGAGAAATAATAACAGCATTAAAAAAATATAAGCCACAAAGTATTTTAATTTTAGGAACATCAGATGGTATGGTGCAAAAAATAGCAGCTAATTTAGAATTACCAGAAATATCAGAAACAATATATATAACAGATGTTGCAACACAACAAGAGATGGAAACAGCAAGAAGAATAAGAGTTACTGAAGGAAAGCATGTAATACCAGTACCAACATTTGAAATAAAAAAGGATTTTTCAGGTTTTTTATTAGACCCACTTCAAATTTTTAAATCTAAAGGAAAAGGTCAAAAACCATATGTATCTGAAAAATCTATAATAAGGCCAACATTCAGTTATATGGGAAATTTTACTATTTCAGATACAGTATTTAGACAAATTGTAGAGTATATATCAAGTAAAACACCAGCAATATATAAAGTTTTAAAAACTAGAGTTGATAATGTGGGAGAAGGTACAAGTATTTATATGGAAGTAACAATAGTATATGGATTTAATGTTGTTCAGGGATTAAAAGATTTTAAAGAAAAAGCTAAGAAAGAAATTGAAAAGTTAACTGCTATGACAGTCGTAGAAATAGATGTAGTAGCAAAAAGTATATTTATACCAAAAGAGGAGGAAAAATAAATGTCATTTATAGTAGCTATAGATGGACCAGCAGGTTCTGGAAAAGGAACTGTAACAAAATTAGTTGCAGATAAATTAGGATTAGTAACAGTAGATACTGGAGCAATGTATAGGTGTGTTGCTTTAAAAGCTTTAAGAAACAATGTAAATGAGACACAGATAGAAAAATTAGAAAAGATTTTAGAAGATATTTCTATAGATTTAAAAAAACAAGGAGAAGAACAATTAGTATTTTTAGATGGAGAAGATGTGTCTAAAGAAATAAGAACAACTAAAATAGATGAGTGTGTTGCAAAATATGCTGCAGTAGAATGTGTAAGAAATAAAGTTACGCCATTACAAAGAAAAATGGGAGAAAACAATGAAATTATAATGGAAGGAAGAGACATTGGAACAACAGTTTTTCCAAATGCAGATGTAAAAATATACTTAGATGCGTCATTCGAAGAAAGGGCTAAAAGGAGATATAAGCAAGATATGGAAATGGGGCTAAAAGTAACATATGAAGAAGTTCTTGAGGGAATAAAACAAAGACATATATTAGAAACACAAAGAAAAATATCACCGTTAAGAAAGGCAGAAGATGCAATATATGTGGATTCAAGCAAATTAACAATTGAGGAAGTTGTTAATAAAATTATAGAAATAGTAAACAGCAAAAAGAAAATTAAAGGGGTGTAGACATAATTGAAAGAGTTATTAAAAAAAATAATTAGAGGAATTGTAAAAGGAGCAATATATATATATTGTAAAATAGTATATAGAGTTAGAGTTGTAGGAAAAGAAAATATACCTAAAACAGGACAAGTAATAATATGTGGAAATCATAAAAGTTTTTTAGATCCTCCATTAATAGAAGTAACATGTGGAAGGTATACGAGATTTTTAGCAAAAGAGGAATTAACTAAAAACAAGTTTTTAGCATTTTTAGGTCATGTATTTGATGCAATACTTGTAAAAAGAGATTCAAAAGAAATTGTGGCATTAAAAGAGTCATTGTCAACTTTAAAAAAAGGAGATTGTTTAGCATTATTTCCAGAAGGAACTAGAAATGGAATTGCCAAAGGAGAAAAAGTAAAAGATGGAGCTGCATTTTTTGCTGTAAGAAGCGGAGCACCAGTAGTGCCTTGTGGAATAAAAGGTGGAGAAAAGGGAAATTGGAGAGTTACTATTACATATGGTAAACCATTAGACTTTAGTGAGTATAAAGGCTCAAAAGATAAAGAAGTTTTAGATAAAGTAACAGAGGAAATAATGAGTAATATCTTGGAACTTACAAAGTAAGAGTTAAAAAACTTTTAATGACAATATTATCAGATTAATTTCCATAAAATAATTGACAGATAAACAAATTTATTATATAATTATAAGAGTTTTTTAAGAGAAAATAGACGTTTTTCATAAAAAAGCATTGAAAAACGTCTTAAGTTATGAAAGGGGTAAAAAAATGAACAATAAAAATATTAGAAACATAGCAATAATAGCACACGTTGATCATGGAAAAACAACTTTAGTTGATGCCATGTTAAGACAAAGCCACATTTTTAGAGATAATGAACAAGTTCAAGAAAGAGTAATGGATTCAAATGATCAAGAAAAAGAAAGAGGAATAACAATTCTTTCAAAAAATACATCTGTAATGCATGGTGATGTAAAAATAAACATTGTTGATACACCAGGACATGCTGATTTTGGTGGAGAAGTTGAAAGAGTTTTAAAAACAGTAGATGGAGTTTTACTTTTAGTAGATGCATTTGAAGGTGCAATGCCTCAAACAAGAGAAGTTTTAAAAAAATCTTTAGCATTAGGTTTAAAACCAATAGTTGTAATTAATAAAATAGACAGACCTGGAGCACAACCAGAAAAAGTAGTTGATCAAGTAATTGAATTGTTTATAGAATTAGATGCAACAGATGAACAATTAGATTTTCCAGTAGTATATGCATCTGCAAAAAATGGTATTGCTAAGATGGATTTAGCAGACGAAACAAATAATTTAGATTGTTTATTTGAAACAATAATCGAGACAATTCAAGCTCCAAATTGCGATGAAGAAGGACCAGCACAAATGCTTGTATCTAATATTGATTATGATGATTATGTTGGAAGAATTGCAGTTGGTAGAGTAGAAAGAGGAACAATAAAAGTTGGAATGCCAGTTTCAATTTGTGGTAAAGAAGATAAAATAACACAAGGAAGAATTGCTAAAGTATATACACATGTTGGATTAAATAAAGTAGAAGTAGAAGAAGGAAAAGCAGGTGATATTATAGAACTTGCAGGAATTTCAGATATTAACATAGGAGATACAATATGTGACTTTAATAACCCAGAAAAAATTCCTTTTGTAGATATAGACGAACCAACAGTATCTATGACATTTAGTGTAAACAATGGACCATTTGCTGGAAAAGAAGGACAATTTATTACATCAAGACACATAAGAGATAGATTATTTAAAGAATTAGACAGAAATGTTTCATTACGAGTAAAAGAAACAGATTCACCAGACTCATTTGAAGTTTCTGGAAGAGGTGAGTTACATTTATCAGTATTAATAGAAACAATGAGAAGAGAAGGATTTGAATTATTAGTTTCAAGACCAAAAGTTATATTTAAGGAAATTGATGGTGTAAAATGCGAACCAATAGAACTTCTTGTTGTAAACGTACCAGATGATTGTGTTGGAAATGTAATTGAAAAATTAGGTAGAAGAAAAGCAGAAATGGTAAATATGGAACCAGCAGAAACAGGACATACAAAAATAGAATTTAGAATTCCAGCAAGAGGATTAATAGGTTATAGAACAGAATTTTTAACAGATACAAAAGGCGAAGGAACAATGAATCATATATTTGATAGCTATGAGCCTTTTAAAGGAGACATTCAAGCTAGAGTTAGAGGAACAATTGTTGCATTTGAAAATGGAAAATCTGTAACATATGGATTATATAATGCTCAAGATAAGGGAGAATTATTTATAGGAGCTGGAGTAGATGTATATGAAGGAATGATTGTAGGACTAAATTCAAGAGGTGAAGACTTAGCAATAAATGTATGCAAAGAAAAACACTTAACAAATACTAGAGCTTCTGGTTCAGACGATGCACTTCGTTTAGTTCCACCAATTCAAATGTCACTTGAAAAAGCAATAGAATTTATTCAAGACGATGAATTAGTTGAAGTTACACCAAAATCAATTCGTTTAAGAAAGAAAATATTAGATTCTAAAGAAAGAGAAAGAGCTAATAGAAATAAATAGAATAAAAATGAGACAAGGAGACAGTCCAAAAATGTCTCATTTTTTATATTGATATTTTAAATGTGAAATTTTGACAATAGTAAAAAGAATATTTTAATTTTCAGAAGGAGAAGAAATGAATAATCAAGAGTTGGAAAAAATAAAGAAAAAAGCATTAGAAGAACATATACCAATTATTATGGATGATACACTAGAGGTAATAGAAAAAGAATTGAAAAAAAATCCACCTAAAAATATTCTGGAAATAGGTACAGCAGTTGGATATTCGGCAATGTGCTTTTCAAAGTTTTTAGAAGACGGAGGAAAAATAGATACTATTGAAAGAGATGAAGAAAGAGTAAAAGAAGCAAAACTAAACATAAAAACTGTAGGTGTAGAGGATAAAATAAAAATATATGAAGGAGACGCAGTTGAAATATTACCAAAATTAAGTGAAAAATATGATATGATTTTTATTGATGCTGCTAAAGGGAAATATCCAATTTTCTTAAAGGAATCTTTAAGAATGTTAAACAAAGGTGGAATTATTTTTGCTGATAATATATTATATAAAGGGTATGTTATGAGTGACTATAATAAACATAAACAACGTACTGCTGTTAGGAATTTAAGACAATATATTCAAGAAGTAAATAGTAACCCTTATCTTGAAACTCAAATTTTAGAGGTAGGCGATGGGCTTGCTATTAGCAAATATAAAAAATAAAATAGATTGTAATGAACTATGTTTTTATAGTTTGTTACAGTCTATTTTATTTTTATTCAATTTCAATTTCATTATCATAATCTAAAACTTCAAAAACAGTATCATTAGAAGCTCTTAAGTGAATTAAATCTTCATATGATTCATTTGGCAATATGTGTTCTATAGAATATTTCAAACTTGGCTTCCATGTTGTTGGTGTAATGGTTCCTTTATTATTAAAAGAAGTTACTAATATATAACTTGGAAATAGATCAGATAATTCTATGTTTGGATTTTTTACTAATCTTGATAAATCATCTTTTGATGATTTATAATTATTATGTGATCTTTTTGAATTTGGATTTTTTGTATCTGATTCCATTAATTGAGTTCTTGCTTGGATTTCCTCAGAATAAGTTGTTTGTTGTTTATTTAATTTTTTATTGAAAAACATTTTAAGAAAAGTTAAATGTATAGAGGAATATCCAGAAGGTTTTGGTGATTTTATATAATCTTTATATCTACCTTGAGCAATTTGCATGGATTCATTTTCACCAAAATCTGCTTTTGAAACTATATCTGAAATATATTCGGTCATATTGTATAAATCTTTTATAAGAAAAGGTTCATCATACTTTTTCAAAATAAGATTTTTTATTGGTATAATTCCAATAGAAGGGTCTTTTAAATAAGCTTCATTATCTATGTTTATTATATTATTAGAGGTTACGTTAATAGTAGAACCATCTGGTAATTCAAAAGCATCCCTTAGTAATGTTAAAGAGCCATCTTCATTAAAATCTAGAGTTTTGTCATCTTTGGTTTTTATGTTATTTATATTTATTTCTTCTTTTTTTCTATGAATGGTTGTACTAATTCTTGTATCTTTTACTTTTTTCGAAGAGTGAATATCTTGAATTTGTTTTATTAACTCAGGGTCTTTTAGCTTTATGGGTGTTTCTACCAATACTTCATTTCCTTCTGGGGTTTGAATATATAATTTATTGTTTTTAAAATGGCAATCAGAAATATTAAATCCAGTAGATCTTGTTATTAATCTATATGCATATATATCGTCACTCAACCCAAGGTAGAATGTTAATTTTTCTCTAGACTTTTTATCTAATTGTTTATAAATTATATTTAGCTTGTTGTTGCTACTTATTGATTGATTTTTTAGTATTGCTTGCAACTCATTAGAGTCACTAATTGTTTTTAAAACAGTTTCTATATAAGTTTCTAACTGTTTTCTTTTTTTAGAATCTTCTTCTTTATCATAATTAAAGTAACAATACAATTTATCCTTTGTTTTTTTACAAAGACTATATTTTGATTTAATACGACCTTTTAATGCAAAATCTGAATTTGGAAATTTTTCTTTTATTAATTTATATATATATTTTAAATCCTTTTCAAAAAAAGGCCAATAATCTTTAGAAAATTTGTTATATCTTGATAAGAATATGTTTGGATCTATATATTCGCTAATATTTTTACAATCTTCTATAAATTTTTTTTCAACATAAGAATATGGTTTATAATTACTCATAAAATTACTCCTTTAATCTAATTTACATAAATATTATAACATAAATTATGCAATAAATAAATAGTTTTTGGATATATTTGGTATAAAATAAGAAAATAGTTAAAAGATTATTTAACTTTTAACTATTTTAATCTAATAAACTATTTAAAATGTTTGGGTATATACTAGTTGCATTTGCTTTCCAATTATCTACAATTTTTTTGGCTCGTTCACGTGAACCTGCTATTGTTTTTACTTCAAATATTGTTTCATTATTTTCTACTATTTTGCATTTAATTACGTATTCGTTTTCGTTTTTGGGTATAAATTCTGCTATTATTGATGATTCTTTTTCTATGTTAGATAGTTCTTTTTTAAATATATTGTCTGCTTTTAATTTTAGTATTCCTGGTAATATATCTTGTGTAAGAGACAATGCTGTTTTTCCTTCTGATGTTATTTTTACTAATTGTTCGTTATCTTTAGTGTATATACCTACTAGCTTTGACTCAATTAAATCATTTAGATTTTGTTTAAAATAAAAATAGTTGATATTATCAATTGATGAAATTATTTTAAATAAAGCATCTTGAATAATATCATGATTAATTTGTTCAAGTATATATAAAATTAATACTTTATTTTCGGCCAAAGTAGTATTATTTGATTTTGTTACCATATATAACACTCCTTACCATTTTTTAGAATTATATCATAAAAATATAATAAAGTAAAACTAATTAAAAAATTTTCCATAAAAACTGTAAAAAATATAACAATAGTGATATAATGATAAATGCAAAAAAATATAGGAGGGATATATATGAAAAAAGGAAAAGTTGTATTAGTAGGAACAGGTTTTGTTGGTATGAGTATGGCATACTCTATGCTTAATAGAGGTGGTGTTAGTGAATTAGTTTTAATAGATATAGACAAGGATAAAACTGTTGGGGAACAAATGGATTTGTCACATGGACTTCCATTTGCACCACAAAAAATGGTTATTAAAGCAGGAGATTATGATGAGTGTAAAGATGCTCAAGTTGTAGTTATAACAGCAGGAATTGCACAAAAACCAGGACAAACTAGACTAGAACTTGCAAAAACTAATGCTAAAATAATGAAAGATATAACCAAAAATATAATGGCAAGTGGTTTTAATGGTGTTATAATAGTTGCAAGTAATCCAGTAGATTTAATGACATATGTAGTTTCAAAAGAATCTGGATTACCTAAAAATCAGGTGTTTGGTTCTGGAACCGTTTTAGATACAGCAAGACTAAGATATATAATGTCTAGTTATTTAAAAGTATCTAGTAAAAATATTCATGCGTATATAATGGGAGAACATGGAGATTCTTCTTTTGTACCATGGAATCATGCTTATATTGGATGCAAAAAAGTGAAAGATGTTATGAATGATAACAAATACCCTATGAGTGACTTAGAACAAATTCATAAAGATGTAGTTAATGCAGCATATGAGATTATAAATAAGAAAAAGGCTACATATTACGGAATTGGTATGGCATTAGGAAAAATTGTAAAAGCAGTACTTGATAATGAAAATACAATTTTAACAGTTTCAACATATTTAAAAGATGGACAATATGGACAAAATGATATTTATATAGGGGTACCTGCAATTATAAATAGCCAAGGAGTAAGAGAGTTATTAGAATTAGAATTAAATGAAACAGAACAATTAAAGCTTAATAAAAGTTGTGAAATAATAAGAGAAATGAGAGACAATTTAGATATTTAATTATTCAAGGCACATTTAGGACAAGTCTTAAATGTGCTATAATATTGTTAAAAATAAAAATGTTTTTAAAATATATTTGGCATTTTAATATAGTAAAAATTTAAAATAAATTCAGAGAAAATCACAAAAATCAATAATATTTGTTGACATATAATGAAAAACATTGTATAATAATAAAGCATGAGTTTTGCGTTGAAGCTAAATGTGGCTACACTCTTACGGAAAGTGGAGTGGAGGGAACTTTAGTGGAGTATGTCATGGCAAAGACCAGGCGGTAAGTTTAAACATATAAAGTTATGTGTCATAAAAGTACACTTATCCCAAAATCATCATGCGTGTTTGGGATTTTTATATTGGTAATATTAGAAACACCAGAATGCGTTTTAACTTGCCACGGTAATTTAAGTAGCAAATAAGCTACAAACGGTAAAAACCGTAAATTAAATTTTAAGAAGGAGGGAAAATTACAATGGCAAACACAACAGTAATAAGTAGCGAAAAAATAAGAATAAGACTAAAAGCTTATGACCATGTAGTTTTAGATCAGTCTGCTGAAAAGATAGTAGATACTGCTAAGAAAACAGGAGCAAAGGTATCAGGTCCTATTCCATTACCAACACAAAAAGAAGTCGTAACAATATTACGTTCTCCACACAAATACAAAGATTCAAGAGAACAATTTGAAATGAGAACACATAAAAGAGTTATAGATATTCTTTACCCAACACAAAAAACAGTTGATAGTCTAATGAAATTAGAATTACCAGCAGGTGTTGACATTGAAATAAAATTATAGTTTCAAACATCAAACCAAGCTGATTTGGCAAATATGCTAATACAAAAATCAGCCAATAGTAGGAGGAAATAAAAATGAAAAAAGGAATAATCGGAAGAAAAGTTGGAATGACACAAATCTTTGATGAAAAAGGAAATGTAATTCCAGTAACAGTTATAGAAGCTGGACCATGTGTAGTAGCACAAGTTAAAACAACTCAAACAGATGGATATAATGCTATACAATTAGGATTTGGCGAAATAAAAGATAAACATATTAATAAACCAGAAGCTGGACATTTTGCAAAAGCAAAATTAGCCAACAAAAAACATTTAAGAGAATTTAGATTAGAAGATATATCTTCTTACAAAGTTGGAGACGAAGTAAAAGCAGATGTTTTTGTAGCTGGAGAAAAAATTGACGTTCAAGGAATATCAAAAGGAAAAGGTTTCCAAGGTGTTATAAAAAGACATGGACAACACAGAGGACCAATGGGACATGGTTCTATGTATCATAGAAGACCAGGATCAATGGGACCAACTTCAACACCAGGTAGAGTATTTAAAGGTAAAAAACTTCCAGGACATATGGGAAGAGTTACAGTTACAATACAAAACTTAGATGTTGTAAAAGTAGATTTAGATAAAAATGCAATCTTAGTAAAAGGTAGTGTACCAGGAGCTAAAGGTGCAATATTAAAATTAAAAACAAGTGTAAAAGCATAAGGAAGGAGGAAAGTTAAATGCCTAGTATAGATGTATACAATATAGAAGGAAAGAAAGTTAAACAAGTAGAACTAAAAGAAGAAATTTTTGGTATAGAACCAAATGAAGCAGTTGTACATAGTGTTTTAGTTAACTTTTTAGCTAACCAAAGACAAGGTACACAAAGCACAAAAACAAGAGCTGAAGTTCGTGGTGGTGGAAGAAAACCATGGAGACAAAAAGGTACTGGTAGAGCTAGACAAGGAAGTATAAGAGCTCCACAATGGATTAAAGGTGGTATTGCATTAGGACCAAAACCACGTTCTTATAAATACACAGTAAATAAGAAAGAAAAAAGACTTGCAATTAAATCAATATTAAGTTCTAAAGTTTTAGAAAATGAATTAGTTGTTGTTGATAGCTTAGATTTAAAAGAAATAAAAACAAGTAAAATGGCTAAAGCTTTAACAAACTTAAAAGTAGAAGGTAAATCATTAATAGTATTACCAGAAAAGAACGAAAATGTTCAAAAATCTGCAAGAAATATTGAAGGAGTAAAAACAAGTTTAGTAAATACAATTAATGTATATGATTTATTAAAATATAAAAACTTAATAATTACTCTAGATACTGTTAAAAAATTAGAGGAGGTGTACGCTTAAATGTTAGCAGAAGATATAATAATTGAACCAGTTATTACTGAAAAAAGTAATGATGGATTACAAGAAGGAAAGTATACCTTTAAAGTAAATAAAAAAGCTACAAAAGTTGATATAGCAAGAGCTGTAGAAAAACTTTTTGAAGTTAAAGTATTAAATGTAAATACAATAACTGTAAAAGGAAAAGAAAAAAGAGTAGGTAGAAGTGTTGGAAAAACATCAGATTGGAAAAAAGCAATAGTTACAATCGATACAAATCCATCAGATGTAACTTACTTAGCAGAAGGCGGAAAAACAAAGAAAGTTTCTAAAAAATATAAAGATTCAATAGATGAATTTATGGGAGCTTAAAAATAGATCTTAAAAGATTTATATTTATAAAAGATATCTAGTTTTAATACTAGGAAAATAAAATTAAAAAAGGAGAGAATGAAAAATGGGAATGAGACATTTTAACCCAACAACTCCATCATTAAGAAACATGACAGTTTCTACATATGACGAAATAACAAAAACAACTCCTGAAAAATCTTTACTTGCAAAGAAAAAGAAAAATTCAGGAAGAAATTCATATGGTAGAATAACAGTACGTCATCAAGGTGGAGGAAACAGACAAAAATATAGAATAATAGATTTTAAAAGAAGAAAAGATGATATGGTAGCAAATGTTATAGGAATCGAATATGATCCAAACAGAAGTGCAAACATCGCTTTAATAGAATATGAAGATGGTGAAAAAGCATACATCTTAGCACCAGTTGGATTAACAGATGGTGACAAAGTAATATCTGGAGATAAAGCAGATATTAAACCAGGAAATTGTATGAAAATTGAAAACATACCAGTAGGTACAATGATTCATAATATAGAATTAAATCCTGGTCAAGGTGGAAAATTAGTAAGAGCTGCAGGTCAAGAAGCTCAATTAATGGCTAAAGAAGGAAAATATGCTCATGTAAGACTTCCATCAGGAGAAATGAGATTAATAATGGCTGTATGTAGAGCTACAATAGGAACAATAGGAAATACAGATCATGAAAATGTTAAATTAGGAAAAGCTGGAAGAAGCAGACATATGGGTAAACGTCCAGAAGTTAGAGGATCTGTTATGAACCCAGTAGATCACCCTCATGGTGGTGGTGAAGGTAGAGCACCTGTAGGACACGCAGGACCAATGACACCTTGGGGTAAACCAGCTCTTGGATATAAAACAAGAAAGAAAAATAAACAATCTGATAAATTTATTGTTAAGAGAAGAAAATAAAATATTTATCCGGAAAACAATTTCATTACGGATATATCTAAAAAATAAAGTGAATCTAAAAGATTTGCTTACCAAAATTAAAATAAGGAAATTCCTAGAAGAAGGAGGGAAATAATACTTATGTCAAGATCTAGTAAAAAAATACCATACGTAGCTCCAGAACTTATGAAAAGAATCGAAGCTATGAATGAATCAGGAAAAAAAGAAGTATTAAAAACATGGTCAAGAGCTTCTACTATATATCCACAAATGGTTGGACACACAATAGCTGTTCATGATGGTAGAAAACATGTACCTGTTTATATATCAGAAGAAATGATAGGACATAAATTAGGAGAATTTGCTCCAACAAGAACATTCAAAGGTCATGCTGGAGAAAAAACAACAAAAAAATAAAATAAAACTACTTTAAGGAGGGAAATAAAGTGGAAGAAGTAATGCAAGAAATGGTACCAGAAGCAGTAGCTACTCTTAAATATGCTAGAATTTCACCTAGAAAAGTGAAAATAGTTGCAGATTTATTAAGAGGAAAAAATGTTGATGAAGCTTTAGCTATAGTTAAATTCACACCAAAAGCTGCATCTGAAATAATAGAAAAAGTTTTAAAATCAGCAATTGCAAATGCTGAAAACAATCATAATATGGCTCATGGTAAATTATATGTTGCTGAAATTTATGCAAACCAAGGTCCAACATTAAAGAGAATTAGACCAGCTGCAAAAGGTTCAGCAGTTAGAATTAGAAAAAGAACAAGCCATATAACAATAGTATTAAGAGAAAGAGTGTAAAAGAGAAAGGAGGATTTATTTAAAATGGGACAAAAAATGGATCCACATGGATTAAGAGTTGGCATAATTAAAGATTGGAGTTCAAAATGGTATGCAGACTCTAAAAATTTCGGAGATTATCTTGTAGAAGATAACAAAATCCGTAAATATGTAAAGAAAAAATTATATGTAAGTGGAATTTCAAAAATTGAAATTGAAAGAACACCTAAATTTGTTAAAGTTAATGTATTCACAGCAAAACCAGGACTAGTAATAGGAAAAGGTGGAAATCTTGCTGAAGAATTAAAAAATGAATTACAAAAAATGATTAATAAAGAAGTAAATTTAAATATAGTTGAGGTTAAAAATGTTGATACAGATGCACAATTAGTTGCAGAAAATATCGCAGGACAACTAGAAAGAAGAATTTCATTCAGAAGAGCAATGAAACAATGTATGCAAAAATCTATGAAAGCAGGCGCTTTAGGAATTAAAACTTCAGTATCTGGTAGATTAGGTGGAGCAGATATGGCTAGAACAGAATTTTATAAAGAAGGTACAATACCTCTTCAAACTTTAAGAGCTGATATTGATTATGGATTTGCAGAAGCAGATACAACATATGGAAAAATCGGTGTTAAAGTTTGGATTTATAAAGGAGAAGTTCTTCCAGCTAAAAAAGCTAAAGTGGAAGGAGGAGACAGATAATGCCATTAATGCCAAAAAGAACAAAGTATAGAAAACAACAAAAAGGTAGAGTAAGAGGAAAAGCAATGAGAGGAAATAAAGTTACTGATGGTGAATACGGTATTCAATCATTAGAATTAGGATTTATTACTTCTAATCAAATAGAAGCAGCCCGTGTTGCTATGACTCGTTATATTAAAAGAGGTGGAAAAGTTTGGATCAAAATTTTCCCAGATAAACCAATAACAAAGAAACCAGCTGAAACTCGTATGGGTAAAGGTAAAGGTGCCGTAGAATACTGGGTAGCAGCTGTAAAACCAGGTAGAGTAATGTTTGAAATTGCAGGAGTTCCAGAAGAAACTGCAAGAGAAGCTTTAAGACTTGCTGCAAATAAACTATCTGTTAAGTGTAAATTTGTTAAAAAGGAAACTGAAATAGGTGGTGAAATAGATGAAGATAAATAAAATAAGAGAAATGTCTTCACCAGATTTAGAAAAAGAATTAGGAGAATTAAAATCAGAACTATTTAAATTAAGATTTAGTTTAAAAACAAATGGTTTAGATAATCCTATGAAAATTAAAGAAGTGAGAAAAGACATTGCTAGAGTAAAAACAGAATTAAGAAAAAGAGAAATTGAAGAAGTAAAATAGTAGCAGGAACTATTAATTATAAATTGTATTTTAATTTAATCCTGACAAATTTTGAGGAAGGAGATTAATCGAAATGGAAGAAAGAAATCTTCGTAAAGTTATGGTTGGTACAGTTGTTTCTGATAAAATGGACAAAACAGTTGTTGTTGCAGTAGAAACAAGTGAAAAGAACAAAACTTATGGAAAAATTCAAAAAAGAACATATAAGTTAAAAGCTCATGACGAAAAAAATGAATGCCAAACTGGAGATAAAGTTAAAGTTATGGAAACAAGACCTTTATCAAAAGATAAAAGATGGAGAGTAGTTGAAATCGTTGAAAAGGCAGTTATAAAATAATTAATAAAAGATTAAAGAAGGAGGTACTAAATAATGGTACAGCAACAATCTATATTAAAAGTAGCTGATAACACTGGTGCAAAAGAAATTATGTGTATCAGATGTCTAGGTGGATCTTATAGAAAATATGCTAGAATTGGAGACGTTATTGTTGCTTCTGTTAAAACAGCTACACCAGGTGGCGTTGTTAAAAAAGGTGAAGTTGTTAAAGCAGTTGTAGTAAGAACTAAAAAACCAACTAGAAGAGCAGATGGATCATATATTAGATTTGATGAAAATGCAGCTGTAATTATAAAAGAAGACGGAAATCCAAAAGGAACTCGTATTTTTGGGCCAGTTGCAAGAGAATTAAGAGATAAAGATTATATGAAAATATTATCTTTAGCTCCAGAAGTTTTATAATTTGTAAATATTAATTTATGAATTTTAATATAAATATTTTATATGTATTTATATTAAAACTTAAAAATGCAAGATTAAAATAAATTCTTGTGATTTGATAGGCAAATAAAATTACCGAAAAGAAGAGGTGAAATATAAAATGTTAAAAATAAAAAAAGGTGATACAGTTAAAGTTTTATCTGGAAATGATAAAGGTAAAACTGGAGAAGTATTAGAAGTAATACCAAAAACAGAAAAAATAATTGTTAAAGGTGTTAATATAAGAAAAAAACATGTTAAACCTAGAAAACAAGGAGAAGAAGGCGGCATTATACCAGTAGAATGTGCAATTCATTCAAGCAAAGTAAATGTAGTTTGTCCAAAATGCGGTAAAGCTGCAAGAATAGGTTTCGAAATTCAAAAAGATGAAAAAGTACGTGTTTGTAAAAAATGTGGTGCAAAAATAAAATAAGAAAGGAGGTCTATTGAAGACTTATGGAAAAATTAAGAGAACAATATGAAAAAGAAATTATACCAGCAATGATGAAAAAATTTAATTATAAATCAATTATGGAAGTTCCAAAATTAGAAAAAATAGTAATCAATATCGGTTTAGGAGATACAAAAGAAAATCCTAAATCATTAGAAAACGCTGTTAATGATTTAATGTTAATAACAGGTCAAAAACCAATTATTACAAAATCTAAAAAGGCGATTGCTGCTTTTAAATTAAGAGCAGGTGTTGATATTGGATGTAAAGTTACATTAAGAAAAGGAAAAATGTATGATTTTGCTTACAAACTATTTAATGTAGCACTTCCAAGAGTAAGAGACTTTAGAGGAGTATCTGCAAATTCATTTGATGGTAGAGGAAACTATTCAATGGGTATAAAAGAACAATTAATATTCCCTGAAATTGAATATGATAAAATAGATAAAATAAGAGGAATGGATATTATATTTGTTACAACAGCAAATACTGATGAAGAAGCAAGAGAGTTATTAACTCTTTTAGGAATGCCTTTTAAACAATAGATTTCACAAAACAAGGCAAAGCAAAAAAATAAAACACTTCTCAAGAGAAAAATATAAAGCCAGGAAGATGTGAAGAAAATCTAAAAAATTGGTCTAAAGACACTTTAGTCGAAAAGGAGGAGAAGTATAAAGAATGGCTAAGAAATCATTAAAAGTAAAACAACAAAAAGAACAAAAATTTCAAACAAGAGAATATAATAGATGTAAAATATGTGGAAGACCACATGCTTATATTAGAAAATTTGGAATATGCCGTGTATGCTTTAGAGAATTAGCTCATAAAGGTGAAATACCAGGAGTAAAGAAAGCAAGCTGGTAAAATAGAATTGTTTAATATAATATAAAATAATATATAAAACGGAAGATTTAACAAAAAAAAGGAGGTAAGAGAATTGATTACTACTGATCCAATAGCAGATATGCTAACAAGAATAAGAAATGCAAATAGTTCAAAACATAAAACAGTAGATGTTCCAGCATCAAATATGAAAAGAGCAATTGCTAATATCTTATTAAATGAAGGATATGTAAAGGCAGTTGAAGAAATAGAAGGAAATGCAAATCAAGGTGTTTTAAGAATCACTTTGAAATATGATGAAAAAGGTGCAAGAGTAATTGATGGTTTAAAGAGAATTAGTAAACCAGGATTAAGAGTTTATGCATCTAAAGATGAATTACCAAAAGTATTAAACGGACTAGGAATTGCTTTAATTTCAACTTCTAAAGGAATTAAAACAGATAAAGAAGCAAGACAAGAAGGTTTAGGTGGAGAAGTATTAGCTTACGTTTGGTAATAAGCTTTTTAAATATGAAACTAAAAAGGAGGGTAAAAAATGTCAAGAATAGGAAATAAACCTATTACAGTACCAGATGGTGTTGAAGTAACATTAAATGGAAACCATATTACTGTAAAAGGACCTAAAGGAACTTTAGAAAGAGATATACATAGTAATATAAAAGTTTCTATAGTAGACAAAACAATTAAAGTTGAAAGACCAGATGATGAACCACAAAACAGAAGTTTACATGGTTTGACAAGAACTTTAATTAACAACATGATAAATGGTGTTTGTAATGAATATAAAAGAGAATTAGAAATAAATGGTGTAGGATATAGAGCACAAAAAAAAGGTAACAATTTAGTAATGAATTTAGGATATTCACATCCAGTTGAAATGGAAGCTCCAGAAGGAATTACATTTGATGTTCCAAATCCAAACCAAATAATAGTAAGAGGTATTGACAAAGAATTAGTTGGTCAAACTGCTGCTGTTGTTAGAACAAAGAGACCACCAGAAGTATATAGAGGAAAAGGAATCAAATATGCAGAAGAGCATATTAGACGTAAAGAAGGTAAAGCTGGTAAGAAATAATAGATAAGAAAAAGAGGTGAAAAAAGAATGATTACTAAGACAAATAGAAAATTAGAAAGAGATAGAAGACATTTAAGAGTTCGTAAAAAGATAAGCGGTACAGCAGAACGTCCAAGATTATGTGTATATAGAAGTAATAATAACTTATTTGTTCAAGTAATTGATGATACTAAAGGTAACACAATAGCTTGTGCTTCTACTCTTGATAAAGAAGTAAAAGTAAAACATTCAAATAAAGAAGCTGCTAAAGAAGTTGGAACTTTAATAGCAAAAAGAGCAATGGATAAAAATATAAAAACTGTTGTTTTTGATAGAAGTGGATATGTATATCATGGTGTTATTAAAGAATTAGCAGAAGCTGCAAGAGAAGCAGGTCTTGAATTTTAATAAAAATAAAATAAAAACTAAAATCTTATAAATTAGTTAAAGGAGGGAAAAAGCGTGCAACAAGAAAATACATCAGAATTAAAAGAAAAAGTTGTAGCGATTAATAGAGTTGCTAAAGTTGTAAAAGGTGGTAGAACATTTAGATTTAGCGCAGTTGTTGTTGTTGGTGACGAAAATGGTCATGTTGGTGTAGGAAATGGAAAAGCTTCAGAAGTTCCAGATGCAATCAAAAAGGCAATAGAAGATGCTAAAAAGAATTTAGTAGAAGTTCCAGTTGTAGGAACAACAATACCACACGAATATATAGGAAAATTTGGTAGTGCTAGCGTTATGCTAAAACCAGCTGCAGAAGGTACTGGAGTTATAGCAGGTGGAAGCGTTAGACCAGTACTTGAACTTGCAGGATACAAAGATATAAGAACAAAAGTTATTGGTACAAACAATCCAAGAAACGTAGTATATGCTACATTACAAGGATTACAATCAATGCAAACAGTTGAGCAAGTTGCTAGAAAAAGAGGTAAAAAAGTAGAAGATATTATTTAATTTTATCTTGCATAATTAAATTAGATATAATATACTTATGCTATAAAAATAATGTAGACTTAAAAATTTAATTAAGGAGGTGTAACCGCATAATGAAAATAGACGAATTAAAACCAGCACAAAACACAAAAACAAGAACAAGAGTAGGACGTGGAATCGGTTCAGGCCTTGGAAAAACTTCTGGAAGAGGACATAAAGGACAAAAAGCAAGATCAGGCGGTGGAGTAAGAAGAGGTTTTGAAGGTGGTCAAACACCATTATATAGAAGATTACCAAAAAGAGGTTTTACAAATATCCATGCTAAAAATTACACAGAAGTAACTTTAACAATGCTTAATAAAGCTACTACAGAAGAAGTTACAGCTGAAAGCTTAATGGCTGATGGAATCATTAGTAAAATTAATGATGGTATTGTAGTATTAGCTACAGGTACTCTAGAGAAAAAGTTAGCTGTAAAAGCTAAAAGATTTACTAAAGCTGCAAAAGAAAAAATAGAGGCTTTAGGTGGAAAGACAGAGGTGATTTAATTGTTTAACACCATTAAAAATGCTTTAAAGACTCCAGATGTAAGAAAAAGACTATTATATACATTAATACTAGTTGTAGTATTTAGATTAGGTTGTTATATTACAATACCAGGTGTAGATACAATAAAACTAGCAGAATATATGGGATCATCTGCAAATGGTATACAAGGATTAATTGATATGATCTCTGGTGGAGCGTTTAAAAGACTTTCACTATTTGCTATGTCTATTAGTCCATATATTACAGCTTCAATCGTAATTCAATTATTAGGTATGGTTATTCCATCTTTAGAAAAATTAGTTAAAGAAGGTGGAGAAGCAGGAAGAGCTAAGATAAATAAATATACAAAAATTCTTACAGTTGTACTTGCATTAATTGAAGGACTTGGTATATTCTTATCTTATAGACAATATAATATCTTTGTTGATAAAAGTTTTATGACAGGTATTGTAGTTGTTATATCATTAATGGCAGGAACTGCATTATTAATGTGGCTAGGAGAACAAATTACTAACAAAGGAATTGGAAATGGAATTTCTATGTTAATATTTGTAGGTATAGTTGCAGGACTTCCAGATGCTATAGTATCAATTTGGAATAATGAAATATTTACAGGTGGAACATTTACTACAACAGGATTATTAACAGCTTTAGGTGTTTTAATATGTGCTATCATATTGATTACTGCTGTTGTATTTGTACAACAAGCAGAAAGAAGAGTACCAGTACAATATTCTAAAAAAGTTGTTGGAAGAAGAATGGTTGGTGCACAAAGTACACATATTCCATTAAAACTTGCTATGGCAGGTGTAATGCCAATTATATTTGCATCATCATTTATGACTTTTCCAGCAATGATTATCCAAATGTTTGTAAGCGATATAGCAACACAAACTGGATTCTGGGCTTCTGTTTATAAATTTTCAATTGCAACATCATCATCTAGTGTTTCAATTGGATATTCTATAGCTAATGCTGTAGTGTACTTATTACTTATTGTTGGATTTACATTTTTCTATACATATGCTACTTTCAATCCAGCAGAAGTTTCTAACAATATTAAGAAAAATGGTGGATTTATACCAGGAATTAGAGCTGGTAAACCAACAACAGAGTATTTATCAAAAATAATAGCAAGACTAACTTGGTTTGGTGGAGTATATTTAGCAATTATTGCAATACTTCCTATGCTAGCTAGATTTACAAAACTAGATTTAGCTTTTGGTGGTACATCTATACTAATCGTAGTTGGTGTAGCAATAGAGATGATACAACAATTAGAATCTCAACTTGTAATGAGACATTATAAAGGATTTTTAGAATAATATTAATATATAAAATAAAAATACAAATGATTTGGGGTGAGGCATTGGAGAAAAAAGCCATGCCTCAAATCAATTTTTTTTGAAAGTAAAAATTGATTAATTTGAATTAATGAATAAAACTTGTTTTATAAGGAGGAAATTAACAATGTATATAATAATGCTTGGAGCACAAGGAACAGGAAAAGGAACTGTTGCAGGATTAATTAGTGAAAAAACTGGTTGGCCACAAATTTCTACAGGAGATATTTTTAGAAAAAATATTAGTGAAAAAACAGAACTTGGAATAGAAGCTGACAAATACATTTCACAAGGAAATCTTGTACCAGATGAAATAACAGTTCCAATGGTGATAAACAGTTTAAATGAAGATTCTGCAAAAGACGGAGCTATTTTAGATGGTTTTCCAAGAACAATAAGTCAAGCCGAAAAATTAGACGAAATATTAGGAAAATTAGGTAAAAAAGTAGACCTAGTAATTAATTTGACTACACCTAAAGAAGAAATTATAGATAGAATGCTAACAAGAAGAGTATGCAGTAATCAAGATTGCAAAGCAACATATAATGTTAAACTTCACCCACCTAAGGTTGAAGGAATATGTGATAAATGTGGAGCAAAACTAAAACAAAGAGAAGACGATTCAAATCCAGAAGCAATAAAAAGAAGATTAGAAATATATGAAGAAAAGACAAGTCCTTTAGTTGAATACTATAGCAAAAAAGGAGTATTAAGAACTGAAGAAGTAAGTGTTTCTATAAATAGAATGGGAAAAGACGTCGCAGATGATGTTTTAGATTATATTAAAAATAGATAGAAGGTAATGTAAAGTGGTAACAATAAAATCAAAAAAAGAAATTGAATATATGAGGGAAGCTTGCAGAGCTACAGCTTTAGTACATAAAAGAGTAGAAGAAGCTATAAAACCAGGAGTTACAACAGCATATTTAGACAAAGTTGCAGAAGAAGTTATTAAAGAACTTGGAGGAATTCCAGCTCAAAAAGGATATCCAAGTGGAGTAAGAGGTGTTATGGCATTTCCTTCAACTTTGTGCATATCTATTAATGATGAAATAATTCACGGTATACCATCAAATAAAGTTTATATAAAAGATGGTGATGTTGTAAGTATAGATTTAGTAGTATATAAAGATGGTTTTAATGGTGATGCTGCAAGAACTTATGTTGTAGGAAAAGGGTCAAAAGAAGCAAATAAATTAGTAGATATTACTAAACAAGCTTTCTTTGAAGGAATAAAATATGCTAAAAAAGGAAACAGAGTGGGAGATATTTCTCATGCAATTGGAGAATTCGTTGAAAAAAACGGATATTCTGTAGTAAGAGAGTTTCAAGGTCACGGAATTGGTAGACAAATGCATGAAGATCCAGGAATACCAAATTATGGAAAAGCTGGAAGAGGAATGAGGCTAGAACCAGGTATGACACTTGCAATAGAGCCAATGGTAATACAAGGAAAACCGGATATTTTAGAGCTTGATGATGGATGGACAATTATAACAGAAGATGGAAGTCTATCAGCACATTATGAAAATACAATTTTAATTACAGAAAACGAACCAGAAATATTGACATTATTGTAAAAATGTTATATACTATAAGAGCTATTGTTTCGCACATAACAATAGTTATGTTATTATTATAAACTTTAACATATTGTATATGGAGGTAAGAAATGTCAAAAGAGGATGTTATAGAAGTTGAAGGTACTGTTATCGAAACTTTACCAAATACAAATTTTAAGGTTGAGTTAGAAAATGGACATCAAATTTTAGCTCATATATCAGGAAAACTTAGAATGAACTATATAAAAATTCTTCCAGGAGATAAAGTAAAAGTAGAACTTTCTCCATATGACTTAAACAGAGGAAGAATAACTTGGAGAGCAAAATAAAATTGTAAATATTAACATATTTAAGTATGAGGTGCGACGTGAGATGTATCGATTTCATTTAGCCTGTTATCTTGTAATACATCTGACTTCACACATCATACTATTATGTTTGAATATGAAAATATAGAGTAATGCAAGTGAAAATTACAGGAGGTGTAGTAATAATGAAAGTAAGACCATCAGTAAAAAAAATATGCGAAAAATGCAAAGTAATCAAAAGAAAAGGCAAAATCAGAGTAATTTGTGAAAACCCAAAGCATAAACAAAGACAAGGGTAATTATTTTTTTGGTATTAATACAAATCTAGTTGGCGGCTGTAAATCTTTTTAGATTTATATATTAGGTTTGTATTTATATATATGTCTAATATTAAGTTAAAGATTTATAAAATATAAAAAACAATCCAAAAATATTTTGTAAATGCATTTCACCTTTAGTTAATAGAAGACAAGTATAAAATTTAAATTTTAAGATTATTATAATGTAAAACATTTTGGAGGTGCTAAAAAATTATGGCTCGTATATCAGGAGTAGATTTACCTAGAGAAAAAAGAATAGAAATAGGACTAACTTACATATATGGTATAGGACTATCAAGTTCTAAAAAAATATTAGAAAAAGCTGGGGTAAATCCAGACGTTAGAGTAAAAGATTTAACAGATGAACAAGAACAAGCAATCAGAAAAGCTATGGAAGGTTACAAAGTTGAAGGTGACTTAAGAAGAGAAGTAGCATTAAATATAAAAAGACTTACAGAAATAGGATGCTATAGAGGATTAAGACATAGAAGAGGTCTACCAGTTAGAGGGCAAAGAACAAAAACTAATGCTCGTACAAGAAAAGGACCTAGAAAATTAGTAAGTAAAAGTAAAAAATAGGAGGTAAAACTTAAAATGGCTAAGAATGTAACAAAGAGAACAACAACTAGAAGAAGAGATAGAAAAAATATCGAAAAAGGTATGGCTCATATCCATTCTAGTTTTAATAACACAATAGTTACAATTACAGATGTTCAAGGTAACAGTATATCTTGGGCAAGTGCAGGAGAACTTGGATTTAAAGGTTCAAGAAAAAGTACTCCATTTGCTGCAGGAGAAGCAGCAGAAACAGCTGCAAAAGCAGCAATGGAACATGGTTTAAAATCAGTAGAAGTATTTGTAAAAGGACCAGGTTCAGGACGTGAAGCAGCAATCAGATCATTACAAGCTGCAGGTTTAGAAATAAGTAGTATAAAAGACGTAACACCAATACCACATAATGGTTGTAGACCACCCAAAAGACGTCGTGTATAATAAAAAATATTAAGGAAGGTGAAATAGAAAAATGGCAAGATATAAAGATGAACAATGCCGCATTTGCCGTAGAGAAGGTCAAAAATTATTCTTAAAAGGTACAAGATGCTATTCAGATAAATGCAGTATTTCAAGAAGAAATTATGCACCAGGACAAAATGGACAAAAAAAGAAAAAACTTTCAGAATATGGAACTCAATTAAGAGAAAAACAAAAAACAAAAGCTTTTTATGGAGTAGGTGAAAAACAATTCAGAAAATACTTCGAAATGGCTTCAAACAGCAAAGGAAAAACTGGTGAAGTATTACTTCAAATATTAGAAAGTAGATTAGATAATGTAGTATATAGATTAGGATTTGCAAGTTCAAGAGCACAAGCCAGAATGCAAGTAACACATGGTGCTTTTGAAGTTAATGGAAGAAAAGTAGATATACCATCATATTTAGTAAAAGCAGGAGATGTAATAGCTGTTAGAGAAATAAGAAAAGATAATGGAACAATAAAATTAAGTGTAGAAGAAAATGCATCAAGACCAGTTCCAGCTTGGTTAGAGAAAGATGTTGAAAAATTAAGTGGAAAAGTTGTAACTCTAGCATCTAGAGAAGATGTAGATTTACCAGTTGAAGAACATTTAATAGTAGAGCTTTACTCTAAATAATAGTTATTAATAAAAAAAGGAATATATATTCCATGTTTGTGTTATTAGGAGGTTAAAATGATAGAATTTGAAAAGCCAAATATTAAATGCTTAGAAGTAGACGAAGGTAGCAATTATGCTAAATTTGTTTGTGAGCCATTAGAACGCGGATATGGCGTAACAATTGGAAATTCACTAAGGAGAATATTACTTTCTTCATTACCTGGAAGTGCTATAACTAGTGTAAAAATTGATGGGGTAGTACATGAATTTTCTACTATTCCAAATGTTGTTGAAGACGTTCCAGAAATAATTATTAATTTGAAAAATGTTAGATTAAAATTAGATAAAAATGAAGAAAAGGTTTTAAGAATAAATTTTAAAGGTGAAGGAGAAGTAACTGCAGGTGATATTATCACAGATGGTACTGTAGAAGTATTAAATCCAGATTTACATATTGCTACAGTTTCTGAAGGTGGTTCTCTTATTGTAGAAATGACAGCTGATATGGGTAGAGGTTATAATACAGCTGAAAAAAATAAAAAGCCTGAACAATCTTTAGGAGTTCTTCCAATAGATTCTATCTATACACCAGTTAAAAAAGTAAATTATTCAGTAGAAAATACAAGAGTTGGACAAATGGTAGATTATGATAAATTAACAATAGAAGTTTGGACAGACGGAAGCTTGAAACCATATGAGGCATTAAGTCTAGCTGCTAAAGTTATGACAGGACATTTAGAGTTATTTATTGATTTATCAGAAGCAACAAAAAATACTCAAATAATGATAGAAAAAGAAGAATCTAAGAAAGAAAAAGTATTAGAAATGTCAATTGAAGATTTAGAATTATCTGTTAGATCATTCAATTGTTTAAAAAGAGCTGGAATATCTACAGTTGAAGATTTAACAAATAAATCTGAAGCTGATATGATGAAAGTTAGAAATCTAGGAAAGAAATCTTTAGATGAAGTAACAAATAAATTACATTCATTAGGATTAGATTTTGCTAGAGAAGAAGATTAGTATATAATAATTGCTAAACATATTTTTATACTTAAGTAATAAGGAGGGAAAACAAAGTGGCAACTAATAGAAAATTAGGAAAAACAACTGATATAAGATTAGCTATGCTTAAAACTCAGTTAACAGATCTTATTTTACACGAAAAAATCGAAACAACAGAAGCTAGAGCAAAAGAAGTAAAAGCTATGGCTGACAGCATTATTGCATTAGCAGTAAAAGAAAAAGATAATTTCGAAATGGTAGATGCTAAAATATATAAAGCTAAATTAGATAGCAAAGGTAACAAAGTTACAGAACTTGTAAAAAGCAAAAATGGTAAAGAATATTTAAAAGTAGTTAAAGAAGAAACTACAGAAAAAAGACAAAAAGATATGCCTTCAAGATTAAATGCAAGAAGAAAAATGATGACAATGGTAAATAAAGTAACTGATTCTGAAGGAAATAAAGTAGACTTAACTGCAAAATTATTCAATGAAATAGCTCCTAAATATGAAGGAAGAGTTGGAGGATACACACGTATTATTAAAGCTGGACCAAGAAGAGGAGATTCAGCAGAAGTTGCTATATTACAATTAATATAATTAATTATAAATAAAAAAGAGATGAACTACTTGAATGTAGAGCATCTCTTTTGTTTTGACTTATATAATTTTTTATGGTAAAGTATTATTTGAAAGGAATATAGAAATGTTAGAATACCAAATAAAATACTCAAAAATAAAAAACATCTACATACAAATAAAAAACGGACAAATAATAATAAAAGCACCCAAAAGAGTAAGCAAAAAAGAAATAGAAAAACTAATAGAACAAAGAACAGAAGCTAAGAAAAATAAAAACTTCCAATTAGCAGATGAAATAAGACAACAATTACTAGATAAAGGTATAGTCCTTGAAGATACAAGATTTGAAATTCCCGAATCGGGTATGTATTCGGAAACATTAGAGCCTGTACATTATGATTATAAAGGTGAAATTTCAAATGATAATATCGAAAAGTTTGAATTAATATCTGATTTGCCTGATGGTGTAATATCCGAATCGGTAAGCGATTCAAGTGCTCAGTTAGTAATAGACAGCAAAACGGTAGGCGGACACGAAATAAAATATCGTGCAACTACAGAAAAAGGAAAAACAAAAGATTTTACAGTAACTGTTGTCGATGAAGATCATATAGAAATAGAGGGAAATGACAATAAAAAGTATAAACCATATGAAAATACAGGAATAAAAGAAGGAGATACTATAATAGAAATAAATGAAAATAAAATTACATCAACGCAAGATTTAATAAATAAAGTAAATGCTTCTAAAGGAAATAATGTAAACTTAAAATATGTACATGACCAAGAAACAAAGGCTTGTAGTATTACTCCAATAAAAACCTCACAAAATGATTATAAGTTAGGCTTATGGGTTAGAGACAGTGCTGCGGGAGTTGGGACAGTTACATTTTATGAACCAGAAACAAAATCTTTTGGAGCTTTAGGACATGGTATAACAGATATTGATACTGAAGAATTAATTAATATTGAATCTGGAGAATTTATAACTACAAAAATATTAAATATAACAAAAGGAGAAAGTGGAACACCAGGAAAAATACAAGGAACTGTAGATAATCAAAATAATATAGGAAGAATTTCTAAAAATACTAAATTTGGTATTTACGGAAAAGTAAATAACTTATCAAGTCTTAATATAAATAAGTCCAAAGGAAGGATTATATATGAAAGAATTAGATATAAATAAAGAATATAATAATGGTGGGAGTTTATATCTAGAAAATGGTTATTTATATAAGGTTTATGATGAAATAAGTTATTTTAGAGATGAGAAGGAAAGAAATATTAAGTTTTTAATGAATAATAGTATTCCTAATACTCCTAAAATATATAAGATGTTATATAAGAATAATGAATTTAATGGTTATATAATGGAATATATAGAGGGGTCTATGACTTTTAGAGATGGGATGAAGCAAGAGATTAGTTTTAGTGATAAGATTAAGGCTATTTTAGATGTTTATGAGACTTTAAAAGTTTTACATAGTTATAATATCTGTATAGGGGATATTCACTTATCTAACTTTTTATATAAAGATGGTCATGGATATGTAATAGATTTAGATGAAATAAGATATCCAGAAGATAACTTTAAGTTTCGAGAAAGATATTTAGTTAAAGAAAGTATTAAAAGTGTACCTAGTAAACAAGCAAGTTTTATTACAGATAATATTAAGGTTTGTATATGTTGTTTGTCATTTTTATATAATATAGATTTAGAAAATATT
>OLOX01001059.1_pt1 | contig 27498 bp, 18 predicted proteins | sample 1672091 | NCBI WGS metagenome assembly OLOX01 (sample SAMEA3136644, study PRJEB25190) | human gut metagenome | reverse complement strand
AGATCATTTTTGCGGCAGCAGATGTTTCCGAGCAGATCTCCACAGCAAGTAAAGAGGCTTCCGGTACAGGTAACATGAAGTTCATGCTGAACGGTGCTCCGACACTTGGAACCATGGATGGTGCTAACGTTGAGATCGTACAGGAGGTTGGCGAGGAGAATGCATTTATCTTCGGTATGAGCTCCGACCAGATCATCAACTATGAGAACAACGGCGGTTACGATCCGGACTTCATCTACAACACAGATCCGGAGATCCGTCAGGTACTGATGCAGCTGATCAACGGAACCTTCTCCAGCGATACAGAGATGTTCCGTGACATCTACAATTCACTTCTCGACAAACGCAACATGCCGAGACCTGACCAGTACTTCATCCTTGGCGACTTCCGTTCCTATGCAGAAGCACAGAAACGTGTTGAGGCAGCATACAAAGATGAGAAACGCTGGGCTAAGATGGCACTTCTCAATACAGCATGCAGCGGTAAGTTCACATCCGACAGAACTATCCAGGAGTATGTAGATGATATCTGGCATCTGGATAAGGTTATCGTAAAAGAGAACTAAAAAACATTTGATTTGACAACACCTGACTTCATTTGTATAATGAAGTCAGGTGAATAATTGAATGAAAGGAAGCTTTCAGGCGAACAGGTGAGATTCCTGTACAGGAAAATGCGTTGTCGTACAGTCGGCGGGCCGGAGCTTTTTTTAAAAAGATAGTGACTACAGAAGTCAGTTTGCGCATAAAGAACGTCTATCAGGTAACAGAAATCCCGTAAGGGACTTTTTCTGTTACCTTTTTTGTTGCCCTCGTGGCATCATGATCTTTCAATTAAAACAGCAAAAAAGAAAGCTGTCACCGAAAAATCAAAAGGAGGAAAGGTTATGAAACGCAAAAAAATTCTCAGTATTCTTCTTGCAAGTGCTATGATCGGCACTGCTCCGGCATCTGCCTGGGCCGCTGATTTCACAGACACAAATGTGGTTGACGCAGAAGAAGTAACAGAGGAAGCTACAGAGGAGGACGTTCCGGAACAGCAGGAGGATGACGCAGAAAGCATTGATCTGGAAGCAGATGACGCAGAAGATCTTTCACAGGATGAAGACGCAGCAGCTGTTTCCGCACAGGAGAGCGAAGATCCGTTTTCCGCAGGAGAGGCTGTAGCAGCATTTGCAGATGGTGAGGAAAGCGGAGATCTGACACTGGCAGGAACCGGTACAGAGGCAGATCCGTACCTGGTTACATCCACAGCTGACATTCAGGCAGTTGCAGATTATGTAAACAACGGAAAAGGTACTTTTGCAAACCAGTATCTGAAATTTACAGAGGATATCACACTTCCGGAAGGATGGACTCCGATCGGAATAAAAACATCCAAATTCCAGGGAAATCTGGACGGAGACAACCATCTGCTGACAGTACCGAAAGGGGAGAAATGTCTTCTTGGTTATGTAGCAGATTCTACTCTGAAAAATCTGAATATCTATGGAGAGCAGATCGCGTCTGACGGTGTTGTCTGTAATTATGAGGTTGATCACAGTTCCAGAAACCCGATCAAGATCGACAATGTAACTTTAAAAGCAGGAACACAGACTTTGAAATCCGGATTTATCGGAGGATATGCATCCGGACAGAACCAGATCACCATCACCAACAGTACTGTAGAAAAAGGTGTTGTGATCGGATATGACAAAGCACAGTCCAATATCGGTTCCTTTGGTGGTGACTTCAACGGAACTATCGAGAACTGCGTAAGTTACGCAGATGTCTACGGAACAAAATACGTAGGCGGTATCAGCGGAAACAAAGGTCAGTCTATGGGAACCTATGCACTGAAAAACTGTAAGTTCTACGGAACCGTAACTGCAAGCGGAAATTACGCAGGTGGTATTTCCGGCGGCGGATACGGCGGAACACGGTGGGGTGAATCTTCTGCGCCGAACACACCAGGTGTAACGATTCAGGACTGCTATTCCAACGGAACGATCACAGGAAATGACTATGTAGGTGGTATCCTTGGTTCTGAGACCGGTATGGTACAGTGCTGGGACAACGGTATCCAGTATATTCAGAACAACTCCTTTGAGGGAACGGTAAGCGCAACAAACGGAACACGTGTCGGCGGTGTGATCGGTTACATCAAAGGTATTGATAAATACAACATCATCGAGAACAATGAGTATACCTGTAAAGATGTAAAAGGAATCGGAGCGATCGATTTCATTGATACAAATTATGCAAATCCCACACCTGTGGAAGGCGTAACTTATTACAATTCAGAAAACGGAAGACCAAGTATTTCCGGTGCAACGAAAGCACAGCATAACCGTACCGATGATCCTCTCGGTGCAGATGCAGATAAGCTTACCAAACTGGTAGTGCCGAAGATCAAAGTTTCCCTTACGATCTTAGGTGACCAGGTTCACGACAGTGATAAAGATCATCAGTATCATACCTACTATGCAGGAAATCTGGAGACCTGGCTGGAGCAGAGTGAGTATACCGTTGTAGAAGGCTCTACGGCAAAAGATGTCATTGACGCAGCATTACTTGCCAACAACATGACATGCGAGAATCCATCCGGAAACTACATTGCGTCCATCACAAAAGGTGATGTTACACTTGGCGAGTTTACAAACGGAAAATACAGCGGATGGATGTATACATTAAACGGCTCTTATCCGGATCTTGGAGTTTCCGAGCAGGAAGTAAAGAACAATGACCAGATCGTTCTTCATTACACAGACTACTATCCGGAAGAAGAGAATCATGTCTGGGAGACAGCATGGACATTTGACAAAAACGCCCACTGGCATGAATGTGCAAATTCCAAAAACGAAAATTCCTGGTGCAACATCTCCAGCAATGAGAGAAAGAACGGATATGCAGCACATACCTATGACAAAGGTAAAGTAATAAAAGCAGCTACCTGTACAACAGCAGGTGTGAAAACATATACCTGTACAGTCTGCGGCGCAACAAAGACAGTAAGTATCCCGAAGACAAGACATACTTACACCTGGAAAACAACAACAAAAGCAACCGTATTCAAACCGGCAGTACAGACAAAAGTCTGCTCCAAATGCGGTTATAAAACAAAGACAACCAGACCTTACGGCAAAAAACTGACTCCAACCCTGAAACTGAACGCAACAAAGATCACTCTGAAAGTAAATCAGTCCACATCCAGAGTGAAAGTAACAGGACTTGCCAACGGTGATGCTGTAAAGGCATGGGGAACTACCAACAAAAAAATCGTAACTGTAAGCAGCAAAGGTGTGATCAAAGCCGGAAAAACAGCTGGTACAGCAAAAGTTTCCGTAACCTTAAAGAGCGGAAAGAAAGCTTATATCACAGTAACTGTTCAGAAATCTACAGTAAAAACAACAAAGATCACAGGTGTAAAATCTGCCCTTACTCTGAAAAAAGGAGCAAAGACAACCCTGAAACCGGTACGTACACCGTTCACATCCGGTGAGAAGATTACTTACACTTCTTCCAATAAGAACGTGGCAACCGTAAGCAGCATAGGTGTGATCACAGCAAAAAAAGCAGGAACAGCAGTGATCACCGTAAAGAGCGGAAGCAAAAAAGTAACATGCAAGGTAACAGTTAAATAAAGCTGTTATCCCCTGAAAAATAAAAGCGGCATTTTTTCACAGAATGAAATGTGAAAAAATGCCGTTTTTGATCATTTGATCATAAATATTCAACTTTAAAATCAAATTCCTTACAATACTCATCTACTTTGGAACCTTTATAACACCGGATGGTACAGGCACGGTTGATGATCCATGGCCCGATAAAATCGGGATCGTGTCGGATCTCCAGATATTTCATACGGTTACATCCGTGGAATACCCATTTGCCGATATAATGGATATTTGTGGGAAGACAGACATAAGTAAGATTCATACACTTAAAAAATGCGCTTTCGTCCAAAAATTCCAGGGACTGGGGAAGATGAAGTTCTTCTATGGCACAAAAATAAAAAGCCTCTTTTCCAATACGTTTCAGACCTTCCGGGAAATCCACGGAACGGAGATTTTTACAGCGGTAAAAAGCACGGTCCTCGATGAGGGTAAGTGCGGAAGACAGCTGAAGGGATTCCAGGGAGGTACACTGTGAAAAAGCTTCGGAGCGGATCCGGGAAATCTGTGAATCATGGGGAAAGATCACACATCCAAGCTTTCGGTTCTCCTGAAAGGCGGCTCTCGGGATAGAAGAAAGTGCCTGAGGAAGAATGACTTTTTTCAGGGAATTACATTGAGAAAATACGTTGGATCCCATATTTTCCACCTGGGTGGGAAGCAATACTTCTTTCAGAAGAGTGCAGCCCTGAAAGGTTCTGGCGCCGATATTTTTAAGCGTGTCCGGAAAACAGACAGAGGAGATCTTGGTCTTTTTCTGAAAAGCTTCCGACGCGATATATTCAATTGGCGCAGGGATCTTTACATTTGAGGAAAGATAGTTTCTTGCGTTGTTTTTGGAAATGACACGACTGGATCTGTAATAAGTACCTGACATAAAAAAGTCTCCTTTAACATAAAAAAAGACACCGCATCACAGGCAGATACGATGTCAAAAAAGAATTCTCCATTTATTTATCATACGTGTAATAGCCGGCAGTATTTCCAAGCAGATCTCCTGACTTATGCAGTCACGTTTATCCCCTTCTCATACGATAAAGTACAATGGTTCACGGATAAACTAAGCAAATACAGTAGCACGTCTGTTGAGGATTCTCACCTTATTCCCTTTTAATCCGGTTTTCTGCAGGAAAAAACCGGAACTTGAAAACGTCTATATTTAATATTTTTGGGTGTCTGATTATTATATCACAGAAAAAGGACAGATACAATTGTTTTCCGGGTTTTCGTTTGACAGACAAGAGGAAATAAACTATAATTTCAGTATAAAATTTCATAGAAAAGAAAGACGTGCAAACAGGTGTGATTCCTGTACTGTCCCGCAGCTGTAAGGCGGAGCAGATTTTTTTTTGTCACTGGGTAACCGGGAAGGCAAAATCTGCGTTGAAGCTAAGCCAGAAGAACTGCCTAAAATAAAAGCCATAGTTTTCTGCGATCGACAGAATAGGCATGCACTGGGATAAGTACGCCTTTTTGCTGATTGCAAGAGGGTGTTTTCTTTTATGTTTAAGTTGTTTAGTAATGATGGCTTGCCAAATAAACCTTTCGTTTTTTTCGTTAGTGCGTTAGTGGGAGTTGTTATAATAGGAGAAATCGTTTATTGTGGTTTTAAGTTTGATACAGGGGAATTGTTTCATAGAAAACCACAACCAATAGATGTCTCAGTAAAGAATTATAATACTGACAGGCGTGAAGTTATTCTGAACTTTGAACGCACTCCTGAAAGAATTATAGCTTATCATCAAAATAATATTGAGATACTAGATAAATTTGGCGAAAGAGATAGAATTATTGCTTCGGTTGGACGTTTTATTATTCCCCATGATGTTAAGCAGCAAGAAATTGACAGACTTATAAACAAAATACCTTATTATGGTCAAAATGGCATTGATAAAGAAACAGCACGCTACCTGAATCCAGATTTCATTATGGGTTGGCCGTCTTCTTTTGGTAAAAGAGGAGTTTGGTCGCTGGGAGATACTGACTATTGGTTAAAGCGAAATGTTAATTGTTACATGTCCTTGCAGCAGAAAGACGGAAAGCTTTATGAAACGATGGATGGTGAATATCAGTACATATTAGACATAGGAAAAATTTTAAAAAAAGATGCTGAAGCAATGCAAATTGTTTCTGATATCAAAAGCGATGTTAATAAAATTCTTTCTGACAATCAGCATAGAAAACAACAAAAGGTGTTGATTTTAGATTTTTATGGTAATACCATAAGTTCCTATGGAGAAAATCGCTTAGCAGGCAATATTGTGCAGGCTTTAGGCGCTAGTTTGATAAAAACTAATAGTAAAATTGGCAAGGAAGATATTTTGCTTGCTGATCCTGATGTGATTTTCCTTATTTATAAAACAGATGCTGATTTAGCATTTAAAAACAAATTTATGCAAAACGAAGAATTCAGATCATTAAAAGCTATCAGAAAAGGAAGAGTATACATGATTCCTATATCATATATTTATAATAGCGGCTTGCGATTATCTGATACTATTCACTTGATTGCCGCAGGATTGTATAATTAGTTTTCAAATTGAATCGATTTACTATAATCGGTTTAATTTAAAAAATATTAAAGGAGTTGTATGTTATGAAGAAAAGGATGTTAGCCTTAGCGGTTATGTCAACAGTTTTTAGCGTAGGGTTTGTTATGAGTGCAAATGCTGCTGAAAATGCTGACCAAAAACTGAGTCAATATAGTGTTGACGAAGTTATTGTAGAAGGTAGTAGAGACCTGTTGCCTGGTGGTTTTGTAAAGAGCACTTCCAATGTAGGTATTATGGGCAAAAAATCTATTATGGAGACACCGTTTACGAAAGCAAATCTTTCCGAAAAAGCTATTACTGCTTTTGAAACACCTGGTGAAGGCTTGACTAGTGCTCTGTTGAACGTTCCATCTGTTCGCTCTGCTTCTTCCCCGATGTATAATGATTTTTGGATCAGAGGCAGCCGTATTACCGGTTACCAAATGTATATTAATGGTGTACCTGGCTTGTTGGCTCAAACCAATATTCCCACTAATTTTGTTGGCAGCATTGAAGTTACTTCCGGTCCTGTAATGGGCGTTACCGGTACTACTGTAAAAGAATCTGCTGGTGGTATGGTAAATTTAGTTTCTAAACGTGCAAGCGGAGAAGATATTACCAAGTATAAGCAGACTTTTTCCGGTAAAAGCGTTTTTGGTGAATATATTGATGTTGGCAGACGTTTTGGCGAAAACAAGTCTTGGGGTTTAAGAGTAAATGCTCAAAACTCTTCTGGCGAAACAGCAATACCGGGTGAAAAATTAAATACCAGAGACATCTTTATCAACTTGGATCATGTAGATGCAAAAAGCAATACCAATTTGTTAGCAGGCTACAGATTTGTAAATCATAAAAATGGTGTAAGATGGTTCCAATATGGTGGCGGTGTTACAAAATTACCAAGTGCTCCTGATTCCAAGAATAACTATAGCTTCAGAGGCCAGGAAATGGAATATGACACTTGGCTTGCAACATTGAATCACGAACAAAAACTGAATGATTCCTGGACTGCCTTTGCTAATATTGGCTATAGTAAATATGATCTTTATAAAAACTATAATGCTGAAAGTAGCTCTTATTTGGTAACTAATAACAATGGTGATTTTAAAGCTAAGAGCTGGAGTAAAACTTTCCCAGTTGAGAGTTATTTTGGTCAATTAGGTATTAAAGGCGAATTTGCCACTGGTGATGTTAAACACAATGTTTCGTTAGCTGTTGATAAAGCATGGTACAACAGTGGTGGTGCACCGAGTGTTTCGTTTAATCAATCAGTATTTGGTAATCTTTATGATAAAACTAATATTGTTGGGGAAGAATTACCTGCGTCGAATCTTGGAGGATATACTGCTAGAAATGAATATTGGGGTATTTCTTTAGCTGATAGCATGAAATACGGGAAAGCCGAATTGTTATTGGGTGTTCACAAACACAATGTCAAGGTTGATTCTTATAAATGGGATACCGGTGCACATACTGGTTCTACTCAGAAGAGTGATTCTACTAGTCCGACCTTTGCTTTAAGCTATAGCCCTGATGACAAGGTAACTGTATATGCAAACCATGCAGAAAGCTTTGATAAGGGTGCTCGTGTACCGGGCAGTGCTAATGGTAATATTTTAGAAAATCACGATGAGATGCTTTCTCCGACTAAGACAAAGCAGAATGAAATTGGTGTAAAATACCAAAATAAGGGTATTCTTACTACTTTGAGCCTGTTTGATCTTAAGCAAGCTGCCAATATGGATGTGCAAAAAGATGGCAAATGGTATAGAGTACAAGATGGTGAAAATGAGTTTAAGGGTATTGAATTAACCGTTAATGGTAAAATTGCTGATAAATGGAATGCAATGGGCGGTATTACTTACTTGAATGGTAAAGTAAATCGTTCTGCATCTGTTGCTTCCGGTACTAAAATCAATGGTACACCTAAATGGAATGGTGTAATGTCTTTAGAATACCAGGCAAATGATGATTTCAGCGTATTGGGCAGAGCCTTGTATTTTGGTGATTGCACTATCCAAAATGAAAGATTAGAAGTTCCTTCTTATCTGACTTTTGATTTGGGTGTAAAATACAAAACCAAGGTTTCCCATACTCCTGTAACCCTGTCTGCAATGTGCTATAATCTCACTGGTAAGGATTACTGGATTACTTCTGGTAATACTACTATCTTGTCTAATCCTCGCACCTTTATGTTAAGCGCAGAATTTGATTTATAATTGTTTTTAAATAGAGTTAGCAGTATCTTCGGGTACTGCTAACTCTATATCCATCTTTATTTAATATTTTATTATATTGGAGAATGCTTACAGATGTCAGTGCTTCTATTAATTATATTGTTAATATCAATCATTATATCAGCTATGTTTGGCAGCGCTCCTCTTGCACTTGAAGATGTAATGGAAGTCATAAAAACAGGATTGTTTTATAGAGATTTAGATATAGCTGAAAATATGTTAACTACTTTTGATATAGTGTGGTTATTAAGGTTGCCGAGAATTATTTTAGCTATATGTATAGGAGCAGGCTTGTCTGTTTGTGGTGTAGTTATTCAGGCGATTGTACAAAATCCTTTAGCTGATCCATACATTCTGGGAGTATCTTCTGGTGCGTCTTTAGGAGCAACAACGGCGATAATGCTAGGCTTGGGTGTATTGTTAGGCGAAAATGCTATAGGTACATCTGCTTTTATCGGAGCTTTTATAGCCAGTGTTTTAGTTTTGGTTTTGTCTAATATCGGCGGAAAGGCAAATTCGGTAAAGCTTGTACTGGCAGGGACAGCTTTGAATGCGGTTTTCAGCGCTTTTTCCAGTTTTATTATATTTTTTGCAAACGATGCGGAAGGTATGCAAACCATAGTATATTGGTTGATGGGTAGTATGTCCGGTGCTAAATGGAGTTCTTTAGTAGTGATATTTCCTGTGACAGTATTGTTAATCGGATATTTCTGCAGTCAATCACGTATATTAAACTTGATGTTATTAGGTGATGATGCTGCAATAACATTAGGGCATAAATTAAATGGCGTTAGAATATTGTTCCTGATGCTTATTTCAATTGTTATTGGATTAGATGTATATGCAGCCGGTATAGTTGGCTTTGTAGGATTGATTATTCCTCATATTTCAAGGATACTGGTTGGAGTAGATCATAAAAAATTAATACCCTTTAGTGCATTTTTAGGTGCTATATTTCTGTTATGGGCTGATGTTTTATGTAGAGTTATTATATCAAGAACGGAATTACCCATAGGAATATTAGTTTCATTGGTCGGAGCACCTACTTTTATTTATTTGATGTTGAAAAAATCCTATGGATTTGGGAGTGAGTAATAATGAAAATATTAGCTGAATCCATTAATTTATCCTATAGTAGTAAAAAAATTCTCAAGGATGTCGGGCTTAGGCTTGATAATAAAGAATTTTTGGGGATAATCGGACCGAATGGCAGTGGTAAAAGCTCATTTTTAAAGTGTATATATAGAGTTATTAATCCCAATTCCGGAATTATATATTTAGATGAAAAACCTTTGGATGAAATCAGTTATCGTGAAACTGCTTTGAAAATGGCAGTAGTCAGTCAGCATAATCCCTGTAGTTTTGATTTTTCCGTATTGGATATGGTACTTTTAGGCAGAACGCCTCATAAAAAGTTTTTAGAAAATAATAATGAAAAAGATATAAATATTGCTAAGAATGCTTTGGAAAATGTTGGCTTACTTAATTTAGCAAATAGAAAATTTTCTACTTTAAGCGGTGGTGAGCAGCAACGTGTGATTCTTGCTAGAGCGCTGACGCAAGATACTGAATGCCTGCTTTTAGATGAGCCGACAAACCATTTAGATATAAAATATCAGCTGCAAATTATGGATATAGTAAAAAAAACGGGAAAAACGGTTGTTGCCGTAGTACATGATTTGAATATTGCAGCTATGTATTGTGATAGAATTATCGCTATGAAGAAAGGAGAAGTAGTTGGTTGTGGTACGCCTAAAGAGTTACTTACTGAAAAATTTATATATGATTTATATGGAGTTAGAGCTGTTGTGAGTAATGACTTAGGGATTCTTAGTATTCGCTATATGCCACATTACTTAGTAAAATAACAGAAAGAACTGAAGGAGTGTTTAATTTGAAAAGAATATTTTATATACTGCTGATGTTAGTAATGAGCTTGTTTTTGATAGCTGGTTGCGGTAGTGAAAGCAAGGGTGCAAATGTCAAAGTACATACTATATGTGATAGCGTAGGAAGAAATGTTGAGATTCCTTATCCGGTTACCAAAGCGGCTGTTGCGAATGCTTATAATGTAGAGCTTATAAACGCTGTTGGTGCGCTTGATAATGTTGTTGGTGTTGATTTTAATATTTACAATGATCAGGCAGGTTTTAAAAATAAATTTAAAAAAGAGCAGATAATAGGTAAAAACCAAAGAGAGCTGAATTACGAAAAAATTATTGAGATTAATCCACAAGTTTTAATATTAACAGGTAATGGTGCTGTTGAAGAAGCAGAAAAAAAGTTAAAGCCTTTTGGTATCAAGGTCATTGTATGTGATTCTTATTATACAGAAGACTTTGAGAAAAACTGCAAGCTTATTGGTTCTATTTTTGGCAAAGAAAAAGCAGCAGATGAATTAGCAACTTATTTTATGGATAAGCTTGCATATATTAATAAGCAGCTTGCTGATGTAGAAAAGAAAAAAGTATATTTTGAATATAGAAGGATAGGTAATACTACCATTCCAGGGAATTATTTTTATAAAATGGTTGAATATGCCGGTGGCGCGAATATTTTTAGCGATGCCAAAAATGTTAATGTTGATCCGGAGTCTATAATAGAAAGAAATCCAGAATATATTATCAAGGTATCGAATGTTAATGTTCAATCTACATATGAGCCTCCGACAGCAGATGAACATAAAGCAATTTTGGCTGAGATTAAAAATCGTCCTGGTTGGGATAGTATTGATGCTGTAAAGAACAATAAAATTTTGCTTTTATCTCATTATGTTCATGGAGGAGCATCCAAACTGGTTGGTACTATGTATGTTGCTAAGTATTTATATCCTGACAAATTGCCCGAGCTGCATCCTGAACAGGTCTTTAAGGATTGGTTAGAAAAATACCAACACCTATCTTATATTGAGGGGCATACCTACCCCAAATTTAATTTGAACGATTGAGGTGGCTGTTACTATGTTGGAGCAACAATATGAGCGAGAGTGCAGAAGAAAAACAGCTTATATTGCAGTAGGCTTGGTGATGATAGTCTTTTTCGCTTTTGCTTTCTCGGTTATTGGTATGGATGTACCTGTTTTTCAATCAGTAGTTGCTTTAAAGGCACTTTATACTGGGAATATTAATGACGGCACTTATGCTGCTGCAAATAAAATCATCGTTTTATTACGTATGCCTCGAATATTATTGGCTATCATTGCTGGCGTTGGTTTGTCTGTAGCTGGTTCAATAATGCAGTCTATAACAAGAAATTACCTTGTCAGCCCGTTTACTTTAGGTGTATCTTCAGCTGCTGCTTTTGGCGCATCAATGTGCATAGTTTTCGGAACAAGCTTATTCTTTCAAAGTGAAATAGGAATTATTTCCTGCGCTTTTTTAGCTTCTTGCTGTTGTGGCTGTATTGTTTATGGACTGGCAAATAAGATTGGAGTAAAACCTAGTACATTAGTTTTGGTTGGTATAGCGTTAAATTATTTGTTTAGTGCTATGACGGCAACAATTGAGTTTTTCGCCAAGGAGCATAAATTGGAGGCTGTGGTACAGTGGACTTTTGGTTCTTTTAATAAAGCAACTTGGGAAAATGTTTTGATATCATTTATTGTTGTTGCGATAGCAAGTTTTGTTATCTGGAAATACTCTTTGATTTTGAATGTTATGGCTAGCAATAATGATGAAATGGCTAGAAGCTTAGGTGTAAATACTGATAGAATTCGTACTTATGGTGGCTTGCTTGCTATACTGATTACATCTACAGTAATAAGCTTTACTGGTGTTATTGGGTTTGTTGGTCTTATTGCTCCACATATGGCACGTTTTATAATTGGAACTGACCACAGATTCTACATTCCTTTTTCTGGAATTTTGGGAGCGATATTATTACTTGTTTCAGATACTTTTGGTAAGCTGATTTTGTATCCGGTAAATATTCCTGTAGGTATAGTTGTTTCCTTCTTAGGTGTGCCTCTTTTTGTACATTTGGTTTTGCATAAAAGCGGAAATTATTGAGTAGGTGGCAATTATGGAATTAGTGGTAAAAGATATATCCTTTGGATACAACAAAAATGTCAACGTTTTAGATAAAGTTAGCTTTAGTGTAAGAAGTGGAGAAGTATTAGGCATCTTGGGGCCTAATGGTACAGGCAAAACTACTTTGCTGAAATGCATTAATAATATTATTAAGTATAGAAGTGGGGATATATACTTTAATGGTCAAAGCTTATCTGGCTTGAATCAAATTGAGATGGCAAAGATTATTGCTTATGTTCCACAGTATATTAATAATATGTTTCCTGCAAGTGTTATCGATACTGTTTTGATGGGGAGGTTACCTTACTCTAGATACGGATATTCTGAAGAGGATAGAAAAATAGCTTTTGATACGATTCGCATTATGAATTTGGAGAAGTTTGCTTTTCGCAATATCATGGAAATGAGTGGTGGCGAGCGACAAAGAGTGTTAATCGCCAGAGCAATGGTACAGCAACCTAAAATAATCACCTTAGATGAACCTACAAGCAGTTTGGATTTACATAATCAATTGTTTATTTTGAAGCTTGTATCTGAAATAGCTAAAACAAATAATATAAGCATAATTATGACAATCCATGATTTGAATTTGGCATCGATGTTTTGTGATAATTTATTGATGCTAAAGGATTCTCACGTTTTTGCTTATGGTAAAAGCCAAGAAGTAATTAATGAGAAAAATATTAGTGAAATGTACAATGTAAATACTAAAGTAAGCTTTGTTGATGGTTTTAAACATGTAAGGCTTTTAAAAGAATAAAGATTATTTTAGAAGTTGCTTTTTCTAATTTTATCAAACAAGCATATATATACATAAATACCTAATCAGCCGCCAGCAGAGGAAACTCCTACCTCCACAGGCGGCTTTTTGACGTATGCACTTGTAGAGATGTGCCTGGTGTTATATAATAAAATGTGTATGCATGAAATATGCACATGTTTGTTGACAGTGGCTCAATGGAGGGCTTATGGACTTTAAATTTTTTAGGAACAGAATAAAGGTATCTCTATACAGCATAGGCATCTTCGCCTTCTTCCTGCTTGTTTCCCTGGTGAGCCTGTATATTGTGCGCGAAAAAATATTGGATAATTCGCATATTATGGGACAGCAGCTGGCAGCCCGCTTTGCCACAAGGGAAACAGGACGCATAAAAGCTCAGGAAATTCTGCTGCGCAGTGCCGCGCAGAACCTTGCACATATGCTGGAAATGAAGCCCGATATGACGGATACAGAGCTGGAGGAGGCTTTGACGCATTTTACTGACTACATGGAAAAAAATGCGGATGTAGGCCGCTTTGATATGTGCGCTGTAGTACATGGGCATCTTATTGGCAAGCGATTGGAGGGACAGCCGACAGATGTTGCTTCGCTGAAATGGTATCAGGCAGCGCTGAGCAATAAAAGCGGCGTAGCCTATACTAATTTATATCAATACGGCAAGAATAATGAGCGCCTGCTGACGATGGCAGTGCGCTTTAGCGATAACAATGTACTGGCGATGAATCTTTATCCGGAGCGTCTGAATGGCCTTTTGAGTGACAATAAGCTACCGAAGGACAGCTATTACTACCTTTGCGATCCGTCCGGTAATATTATGTTTACCATCAATGACCGCAATCTGTCGATAGAAGAAGAGCAGCCTTATGTAGATAAAATCTTTAAGGAAATCCGCAATTCCGGCAGTGATGTATCTTATATCACCGACTACGATGGCAATAAGCGCGGTGTTTACTACAAAGTTTCGGAAAAGGGCTGGATATCTATCGTAACAATTCCTTATGATTTCCTGATGGGTGATTATAAGGATTTGATGCAGTGGTTCAGCCTGACGCTGGCTATTTTCCTGCTGCTGGCTGCCGGTTTGGCACTGCGCGAGCATGTGCTGAACAGGGAGCTGCAGAGCATTAACGAGGTTATCCGCGTTATGAGCAAATCATTCCTGGCTGTGTTCAGAGTTAATTATATTACAGGACGCTATTATATGCTGAAAAGTACTCCGCCAGGACCTCAGGAGCCTGAGGGCGATTATGATGAGCTGCTGCAGGAGCTGATAAAGAATGTGGAGCCGGAGGCTACCGAAGAATTTGCGACCAGCTTTGCGCGTGAGCATATCAAGGATCTGGTGGAGCGTCATATCAATGACTTCGGCGGTGAGTTCCGCTATCGCTTCGGCAAGGAATACAGATGGCTGAATGTCCGCCTGATGCGCGATGATTTGCTGAATGAGGATGAAGCAGTTTTCTTCTTCCGTGAGGTAGAAGCTGAAAAGCAGAAGGAGCTGGAGCATCTGCAGCTGACGGAGCAGGCGCTGCAGGTAGCACGTGAAAATGCCAAATCCAGAAATATGTTCTTCTCTGCACTGTCGCACGATATGCGTGCGCCTCTCAACGGCATTATCGGCATGGCGGAGCTGGCAGAGCTGCACAAGGATGACTGCGTGCAGGTGAAGGAATATATCCGCAAAATAAGCGCCGCAGGGCAGCAGCTGCTGACCTTGATTAACGATATCCTGGAAATGGCGCGTCTGGACAACGGCAAGGTGGAGCATGTGCAGGAAACCTTTATGATTGCCAAGGTAGCGCAGGATACAAGCGATATTTTTGCGGCGCAGGCCGAGCTGGAGCAGAAGTTCTTTGACTCTCAGCTGATGCTGCAAGAAGATGAAATGGTGAGCGGCGATTTGCAGGGCTTGCAGCAGATTTTGAATAATATTTTGTCGAATGCGATTAAATATACTAAGGCACATGGTAAAATCAGCTTTTTGGCGCGTCGTGAGCCGGGCAATGAGCGCAACCGCGTGCATTATACCTTTGTCATTAAGGATACCGGCTGCGGTATGTCGGCCAAATTCCTGGAGAAAATTTACAAACCGTTTGAACGCGACAGCCGTTTCGGTGTGCCGCGCGTTACCGGCACCGGCTTAGGCATGACGATTGTCAAAAGCTTGGTGGAGCGTATGGATGGTAGCATTCATATCAGCAGCCGTGTTGATGAAGGCACCTGCGTAATTATTTCTCTGCCGTTCAATATTGTGAAAAAGGTGGAAAGCAAGCCTCAGGATGCAATGCCGAAGCTGGAGGATTTTGCAGGCTGCAGAATTCTGGTAGCAGAGGATAACAGTATCAACATGGAGATTATCAGCGAGCTGCTGACGATGAATGGTCTGGAGGTTGTGCCTGCCTGCGACGGCAAGGAGGCTGTGGAGCTGTTTGAGGCTTCGGACGAGGGCAGCATCAGCATGGTGCTGATGGATATGCAGATGCCGGAAATGGACGGCTGCGAGGCAGCCAAGGCCATCAGAGCGCTGCAGCGTGATGACGCGCACACAGTGCCGATTCTGGCACTGACCGGCAACAGCGACAGCAGTGATGTGGAACGGGCGAAGGCTGCAGGTATGAACGATTTTATGGTGAAGCCCGTACAGATGAAGCTGCTGGCGCAGATGATGAGTGCGTACCTGCAGCATTAAAAGCAGAAGGGGGTGCGATGCTGTGCGTTTACAGGAAATATCACAGTATGTGGCGATTGATATCAAGGAAGCGCTGGAAGAGCGCTTTATGGAAAGTGAAGAGATGTATGTGCGCTTTTTGCGCAAGCTGCTGACAACAGATGATTACAGACTGCTGGAGGAGGCTGCGGAGGCAGAAAATTGGCAGGATGTGCTGCGCTATGCGCACAATCTGAAGGGCGTGTGTGCAACGCTGGGACTGACCGGCCTGCAGGCGCAGTTTGCCGATATTGTGAGTTTGTTGCGCAGTGAGGAATATACCGTGGCGCAGCTGCAGGAAAAGCTGGTTGCGGTGAAGCATGAATGGCAACGCACGCTGCAATATATTGAGCAGCTGGAGAATGCATGATGGAGATACTAAGCGTAGCTGTGGGCGGTGCTTTGGGCGCAGTGTGCCGTTATCTGCTGGGGAATTTTATCAGCAGGATGAGCGGCAGCGCCCTTCCTTGGGGAACCTTCGCCATAAATATCATAGGCTGCTTTTGCATGGGCCTTTTGATGACGCTGATTGTGGAGCGCGGTCTGCTGCCTGCGGCCTGGCGCCTGTTCTTGTGCGTAGGCTTGTTGGGCGGCTTCACCACCTTTTCCTCGTTCGGCTACGAAAGCCTGATGCTGCTGACGGAGGGGAATATCGCTGCCGCGGCAGCGTATAGCGGCGGCAGCCTGCTTTTGGGACTTTTGGCTGCTTTTGCAGGTGTCCTTGCAGGAAAAGGGGTATAGAAATTTTGATTCCTCTGCACTATAATTAAAAAAAGACGTATTGCCGAAGGCTTCGTTGCATTTGAAGCCTTAAGCAATACGTCTTTTTATATTATTCCTATGCTCTCCTGATATTCAACACCGCAATCGCCGCAAATATCAGTCCCATGCCGATGATTTTCACCGGCGTCAGTGTTTCTGCAAAGAAAATAACACCGACAACGGCAGCGACAAAGGGCTCAATCGTTGCCAGGATGGAGGCTTGTCCTGCTTCAATCTGTTCCAGTCCTTTGGTGTAGAGCAGATAAGGAAGTACGGCGCAGAGCAGGCCCAGGCCTAAAGCGCTGCCGATTGCCTGCAGGTCGATGGCTGCAAGACGCTGATAATCGAAAATCCGCCAACGGCCATGAAGCTGCGAGTGCCAGATAAAAGGTGTAGGCGGTAATGGTGAGTGATGAATATTTGCGCACAGCGTACTTGCCGAAAATGCTGTACAAAGCATAGCCGAAGCCGCTGCCTAAGCCATAGAGCAGGCCACTGAGCGTAAGCGTAAGGCTGCTGCCGAAAACGCCGGTGACACAGGCGCAGCCGCTGAAGGTGAGCAGCAGAGCGAGTGCTTTGGTGCGCGTGAAGGCTTCGCCGAAGCACAGCAGTGACATGAGCATAACAAAGACAGGCGCGGTGTAAAGCAGTAGCGCTGCCACTGCCAAGCTTGTCTGCTGCATGGCGTTGAAGTAGCAGTAGTTGAAGAATACCAGGCTGCAGATGCCGGTGCCTACGAAAAGCCAGAGGTCACGCAGTCTGATGCGCAGGGCGGCAAGACCTGAGCGCAGCAGCGGCAGCGTGACGAAGATTGCCGCTGCCAGCGAACGCAGGGCAACTATTTGCATGGAGCTGAAGCCTTGTGCTGCCAGCGTTCTGACGAAAAGCCCGATTAAACCCCAGCAGACAGCAGCGGCGATGATATAAAGATAGGCCTTTGTTTTCATTGCTCAGCCTGCTTTTTGCCACGTCCCCAGAAGGTGTGGAATTTTTGCAGCAGCTCCTTGCCGGGCTTGGGCGGCCACAGCTCCTGCCTGTCGCTGTCACGCATGGCTGCCGCCAGATGCTCGTAGATTTCCGGATACTGCGCGTTGAGCGCGGCGATATGCTCCTTGATGTCCTGACGCATGGTGTGACCGTCATAAGGACAAGGATTTTTGATAGGCTTCAGGCCCAGTTTTGCCACCAGCTTGCGGATTTCCTGCTCGCGGTAGTAGAGCAGCGGGCGCAGTACCGTGATGCCGGAGCGCGACAGCGGCGTTACGGGCAAGAAGGTACGCAGCTGGCCGCTGGTCACCAGATTCATGAAGAAGGTTTCTACGGCATCGTCATTGTGGTGTGCTAACGCCACTTTGTTGAAGCCAAGCTCCTGCGCGCGGCGGTTGGTAGCGGCGCGACGGAAGTAGGCGCAGGTGAAGCAGGGACTGCCGCCTTTCTTTTCATGCGCTGCCATTACGTCAACATCGTCGCTGTAGTGCTCAAGACCGAACTGCGCGCAGAAGGCCTCCAGCTCCGCCTTGGGAAAGTTGGGTGCAAACATGCCGTTGACAGTGTAGCAGGCAAGGTCGAAGGGAATAGGCGAATATTTTTTGATTTCCGCCAGCATGGCTGTCAGAAGCATGCTGTCCTTGCCGCCGCTGAGGCCGACGAGGATGCGGTCGCCGGGCTGGAGCATGTCGAATTCTATAATAGCCCGCCACAGCTTGCTCAAATCCTTGGCGGGAACGAAGGTGCTTTTCTTAGTCATCTGTATAATCTCCTTTTGTATTACATAGCCTTATTTTAACACAATGTAGCTGCGTTTCCTAGCATCTCTCTAGGCAAAAGCGGCTGCTTTTCTTCTGCTAAGAGTCGCGTTTTGTGATATAATATTTAAGTCAAAAATATTTTTACCCAAGCAGAGGATGCAGGTGCATCCGTGAAATATTATGGAGGCTAACGACTGATGACCGATACAATGCAAGGACTCAATAAACAGCAGCTTGATGCAGTACAGACTATCAACGGACCGATGCTGATTCTGGCAGGCGCAGGCAGCGGTAAGACCAAGGTGCTTACCTGCCGCATTGCCCACCTGCTGCAGCAGGGTGTGCGTCCCTATCGCATTTTGGCGATTACCTTTACTAATAAAGCCGCCGCGGAAATGCGCGAGCGTGTAGACCGTATGGCAGGCGCTGCTGCCAGAGATGTGTGGCTGTTCACCTTCCATGCCTTCTGTGCGCGTCTTTTGCGCTACGAGCTGGAAAATCTCAACGGCTACGCTAATAATTTTGCTATTTATGATACGAGCGACAGCAAAAACCTGATTAAGCAGGTGCTGAAGGAAATGAACCTTGATGAAAAGCGTTTCCCGTTGCCGGCGATTATCAGCAATATCAGCAATGCGAAAAATGCTTTGCTGCTGCCTGATGCCTACGCCCGTGAGGCCTCCGGCTATTATGAGCAGCAGGTGGCAAAAATTTATGATGCTTATCAGAAAAAGCTGCAGGCCAACAATGCCGTAGACTTTGATGATTTGCTGCTGCTGGCGCTGCGTCTGCTGCAGGAAAATCCTGCGGTAAGAGAAAAATACCAGCGCAAGTTTGATTATTTGATGGTTGACGAATATCAGGATACTAACCATGCGCAGTACCTGCTGACGAAGCTGTTGGCTGCAGGCCACAGAAACATCTGCGTTGTAGGCGATGCTGACCAGAGCATTTACGGCTGGCGCGGTGCCGACATCCAGAATATCCTTGATTTTGAAAAGGATTACCCCGATGCCAAGCTGGTAAAGCTGGAGCAGAACTACCGCAGCACGCAGGTTATTCTGGATGCCGCCAATGCCGTTATTGATAACAACAGCGGACGCAAGCCGAAAAATTTGTGGACTGCCAACGGCAATGGTTCGGAAATTGTTTACTATCAGGCGAATGATGAAAGAGATGAAGCACGCTATGTGATTGAAAATATGCAGAAGCTGCAGCTGAATGAAAGCGCCAAGCTGGGCGATATGGCAGTACTGTACCGCACTAACGCGCAGTCGCGCGTATTTGAGGAAATGCTGATTAAAAGCGGTATTGCCTATACGATGGTCGGTGGTACGAAGTTCTATGAACGCAAGGAAATAAAGGATGCGCTGGCTTATCTGCGTCTGATTTTCAACCCCAGTGACAGCTTGAGCCTGCTGCGTATTATCAACGTCCCGCGCCGCGGTATCGGTGATGCTACGCTGGCACGTCTGCAGGAGCATGCTAATGCTACTGGTCAGACGCTGTTTGAGGTAGTGACTAATGCAGCTGATGTTCCGGGACTTGCCAGCCGTTTTGCCGGTAAGCTGGACGAGCTGAGCGAGCTGCTCTTTGAGCTGATGGGCGAGGCCGCTGATGTGCCGCTAAAACAGCTTCTAGATGATGTGCTGCTGAAAACCGGTTATCTAGAGGAGCTGCAAAGCAGCAAGGATCCGCAGGACGAAAGCCGTGTGGAGAACCTGAAGGAAATGCTGAGCGTAACCGAGGACTTTGCTGTCAAATGCGAGCGCAACGGCGAAGAACCGACGCTGGAAAACTTCCTGGCCGACGTAGCGCTGGTTGCCGATATTGATGATGCTGAGCTGGGTGAGGATGCAGTTACACTGATGACGCTGCATTCTGCCAAGGGCCTGGAATTCCCCAATGTCTTTTTGGTAGGGATGGAGGAGGGTATCTTCCCGCATTCCCGCACATTGATGAACGATGATGAGATTGAAGAGGAACGCCGCTTGTGCTATGTAGGCATTACGCGTGCGGAAAAGCATTTGTTCCTGAGCAACGCCAGAACACGCACTATCTACGGCCGCACGCAGTATTATACACCGTCCCGCTTTCTGCAGGAGGTGCCGCGTAATCTGGTGCATGTGATTAAACGTCAGTCACCGCAGCGTCCGGCGATGACGCAGCAGGTGCATAAGACGAGTGCAAAAGAGGCTGCTAACTGGTTTGAGCAGCACAAGGCCAGCTTCTTCCCGAGGGAAAGCAGTGCGGCGGCAGGCTGCAGCTTCCGTGTCGGCGATAAGGTTATGCATAAAAAGTGGGGAGCAGGCACGATTGTTACTGCCAAGGCTGCGGATGACGGGCAGGAGGTTACAGTTGCTTTTGCCGGCGGTGGTATCCGTAGCCTGCTGACGAAGTATGCTAAGCTGGAAAAGCTGTAAGCCGTTTTTCAGATAAAAATCTTGGAGGATAAAGCAATGGCAGAAATGGATTTATTTGCTGATGAGCGAGCGGCGGATTTGGCTGAGGCTGACAAGCTGCGCCAGGAAATCCGTCATAACGAATATTTATATTATGTATTAGACGCGCCAGAGCTGACTGACGCTGAATATGACAGTCTGATGGCACGACTGCGTGAGCTGGAGGCGCGTTATCCTGACAGCATTCCGGCTGATTCTCCTACGCAGCGCGTCGGCGGCCGTGCCTCCTCGCAGTTTACCGAGGTGCGCCATCTGGAGCCGCTGCTGAGCCTGGGCAACGTGTTTTCCGCCGAGGAGCTGCGTGCCTTTGATGAACGTGTTCGCAGCGGTCTGCCTGCAGGCAGCAAGGTGGAATACGTTATGGAGCCGAAGATTGACGGCCTGGCCTGCAGTCTGATTTACGAAAACGGTAAGCTGGTTCGCGCCGCTACCCGCGGTGACGGCGTAGTGGGCGAAAATGTTACGGCCAACGTGCGCACTATTCGCAGCATTCCGCTGACGCTGAAGGTGCCGGAGGGCGAAGCAGTGCCGGAGCTTTTGGATGTGCGCGGTGAGGTCTATATGTCGCGTCAGGCGTTTATGCGTTTAAACGAGCAGCGCGCGGAGCGCGGCGAGAGCGAGTTTGCCAATCCGCGTAATGCGGCGGCGGGCAGCCTGCGTCAGCTGGACCCGCAGGTAACGGCAAGCCGTAGCCTGAGCTTTTTTGCTTATTATCTGGTAGGCGAGGGAGCGCAGCCCAAGCACAGCGAATCGCTGGCTTTGCTGGCACGCTACGGCTTTAAGGTGAGCGAAAATTATAAGGTTGTCGAAAATATCGACGAGGCGATTAAATATATCGGCGATTTCAACGAGCTGCGTCAAGGCCTGTCCTACGATACCGACGGCGCTGTTATTAAGGTCAACGATGTTTACCAGCAGCGTATTCTGGGTGCGACAGGCAAGGATCCGCGCTGGGCTACTGCCTATAAATATCCGCCTGAGCAGGCGGAAACTACGCTGGAGGATATCGACTGGCGTGTAGGACGCACAGGAGTGCTGACGCCGACGGCAGTGCTGACACCGGTAAAATTGAGCGGCAGCGTTATCAGCCGTGCAACCCTGCATAACGAGGATTTTATCCGTGCCAAGGATATCCGTATCGGTGACAGGGTTGTTATCAACAAGGCCGGTGAAATTATCCCCGAGGTACTGCGTGTAGTTGTTGAAAAGCGCACCGGTGACGAAAAAGAGGTAGAAATCCCCAATGTTTGCCCGGAATGCGGCTGGCGTGTAGAGCGTCAGGGTGAGGAGGCAGCTATCCGCTGCACCAATCCGCACTGTCCTGCGCTCGGACGCGAGGGCCTCATTCACTTTGTCAGCCGTGATGCGATGAATATCGACGGCTGCGGTCCTTCTGTTATCAATGCGTTGCTTGATGCAGGCCTGGTGCGCGATGCTGCGGATTTGTACAGCCTGCGCAAGGAGGATTTGCTGAAGCTGGAGCGTATGGGCGAAAAGTCGGCGGATAATCTGCTGGCGGCGTTGGACGAAAGCAAGAAGAACGAGCTGGACAAGCTGCTCTTTGCTTTGGGTATCCGTCATGTGGGTGCCAAGGTAGCGCGTGTTCTGGCAACGGAATTCGGCAGCATGGAAAAGCTGCAGCAGGCACAGCCGGAGGAGCTGGCGCAGATTCGTGATATCGGTGATAAGATTGCGGAAAGCGCCGTTACCTGGCTGAACGTACCGGCGAATATCGACCTGGTGGAGCGCTTGGCGGCAGCAGGACTGACGATGACATTTACACCACCTGCCAGTCAGGAGGATAACCCCTTCTTCGGTAAAACGCTTGTCTTTACAGGCACAATGCCTACACTGGGACGCGCCGAGGCCAAGACGATGGCGCAGGATGTGGGCGCTAAGGTCAGCGGCAGCGTCAGCAAAAAGACGGATTACGTCATTGCGGGCGCGGAGGCCGGCAGTAAGCTGGAAAAGGCACAGCAATTGGGCGTAACGGTTATTGATGAGGCTGAATTCCTGCGGATGCTGAAAGGTGAATAGAGTATAAAAATAGCGTGGCTGCGAGTAGCGGCCACGCTTAATTTTTTAGTGATGATATTTGTTTTTGTGTTCCTTGGCTAAAGCATCCCAAACAGGCAGCTGCAGGCCGGCGATTTCGGAGGTGAACGGAGTACCGTCGTTCTTTTCGAAATGCTTCCAGGCACGCAGTACATATTTAAAGCCGATATATTGCAGCGGTAAGTTGCAGTATACCATGAGGATGTTGGCGAAGTCGCTTAATTCCCACAGTGCGCCTAAATCCATACCGGCGATGTTGGTGATAACGCCGAAGGAAATAACGATGAGGCACAACACGCGGATGGCGTTGATGAAGGATGTCTTACTGGAAATGCGGTTAGCGCACATTTCGGTGAAGGACATGAAGCCCAACAGGCAGGTGAAGGCAAACAGGCCGAAGCAAACGCTTAAAAGCAGCGTAACAACGCTGTAAAGAGTGTCGTTGCCACCGGTCAGAGCACCGCAGGAGGCTAAGAATTTATCCAGCTTGCCCATCTCGAACCAGGCATTGGCATCAGATGTGAGCCACATGCTGCCCATGATAACGACAAAGCCTGTCAGGGTGCAGATAACGATGGTATCAAGGAATACGCCTAAAGCCTGCACACAGCCCTGCTCACAGGGGTGTGCAACCTCTGCTGCCGCTGCCGGCATGGTGATGGTACCCTGGCCTGCTTCGTTGGACATCAGGCCGCGCTTAATACCCTGGCTGAGCGCCAGACCGAAGGCACCGCCGAAAACAGCATCAGGCGCAAAGGCCTGCGTGAAAACGGAGCTAAAGAACAGCGGGATGCGCTCAAGGTTGCCGACAGTCAAGGCAATGACGGTGAGCACATAAATAACTGCCATAACGGGAACGATGCGGTCGGTAACCTTCGTTACCTTTTTAATACCGCCGAAGCTGATAACAGCAGTGATAACAATAAGCACTGCAAAGGAAATCCAGTAGAGCGAGGAATTGGTGGGGATATTCACACCGGTGATTTTGCTGGCGATGGCACCTACTGCGGAAATAGTGTTGAAGCCCTGTGCGGGGAAGCACAGCAGCGCATAAACAATGTACAGCATGCTGAGCGCAACGCCGGCAGCGGCGGAATCGTTCAATAATTTGCGTGCGTAAAAGGGCAGGCCGCCGACATATTCGTTGTCGCGCTTTTCCTTGAAAATCTGCGAAAGCGTGGATTCGGCGAAGGACGTTGCCATGCCGAAGAAGGCGGAAACCCACATCCAGAACAATGCGCCCGGGCCGCCGATGGAAATTGCGCCGGTTACGCCCAAAATATTGCCGGGGCCGACACGCATGGCGGTGGAAAGCAAAAAGGCTGTGAGTGAGGAAATACCGTTGCGCGTATGGTTGCGCTGCATTAGCACCTTTATAGCGAAGATGAAGTTGTGTACCTGTACAAAGTGCAGGCGGAAGGTAAAGTAAATACCTGTGCCGACCAATAAAATAATTGCCAGACTAAAGTTTCCCAGAATGGGGATAGAACCGTACCAGTCAAGATTGCAGGGGAAATCCCAGAACCAGTTGGAAACAATCTGGATTTTGGCGCAGATTGCGTTAACTGCATCAAATAAAGCTTGCATAAGACCTCTCTCCTATAGCTGTAAATTTATTTTGCCCTTGCGTTAAGGCGCAGCAAAGGCAGCTTCATTATCTATATCTTAACCTTTTTTATATTGCTTGGCAATGGGTGTGGGGAAGTATACAATATATGGCGGAGCCCATGTTCTCTGCAAGAAAAACTTTTTGTGTTGATTTCTCATACATAATTTACAGACAAACAGCGCGATTTGTACTATAATATAAAGTTAGATAAGTAACATCTGCTGTCTTTCGCACAGATGTCTATATGTAATTTAGAAATGAGGGAATATGATGAAAGAGTATAATTCCGTATCAGAACCGTTTTTAGCGGATGTGCGCGCCGTAGTAGGTGACGCCAATGTATTTACCGAGCCTGAAAAGCTGGAGCAATATAAAACCGACGAGGAATATGATCCGCGCCGTTTCCGTGTGCCTGAGGCTGTTGTGCGTCCTGCCAATGCCGAAGAAATTGCCGCAGTTGTGAAGCTGTGCAATAAGTACAATGTGCCGCTGACTGTCCGCAGCGGCGGTACCAGCCTTGCCGATGGAGCAATTGCTGTCTGCGGCGGTATTGTACTGCTCATGGAGCGCTTGAATAAAATTATCGAGATGAATACCGAAGCGATGTATGTTGTCGCCGAAGCCGGCGTGCGTACAGTTGATATTCAGAAGATGGCCAACGAAGCAGGCTATCTTTACGCAGGTGACCCCTGCAGCGCCGAAAGCTGCCTGATCGGCGGCAATCTGGCAACAAATGCCGGCGGCAGCAAGGCTGTCCGCTATGGCGTTACCCGTAATCAGGTTTACAGCCTGGAGATGGTTACCCCGACCGGCGAAATCGTGGAGGTTGGCAGCCGTCTGAAAAAATGCAGCACAGGCTATTGCATGGAGCAGCTGGTAATGGGCAGCGAAGGTACTTTGGGTATTATCACCAAGGTGACTTTGAAGCTGCAGCCGATGCCTCCGTATCGCTTTGACCTGCTGGCAGTATTTGACGACCCGTTCAAGGCTCTTGATGTAGTGCCGAAGATTATGCAGGCCGGTCTGAACCCGACGAGCATGGAATATATGGATAATTCCTATGTGCGTGCCTGCGCCGATTATATTGAATTTAAGGGCGCACCGCATTATGAGGACGGTATTTACGTTATCATTACGGTAGAAACCTTCAGCGAGGATGAGCTGGACATGAAGATGGAGCAGCTTGACGAGCTGTGTGAAGCAGCAGGTGCCGTTGAAGTTCTGGAAGCGGATGACCGTATCTGGGCAATGCGCCGCAACTGCCAGGAATCTATCAGCCTTGTAAGCAAGGTTTCCCTGACCGACGATGTTGTTGTGCCTGTAGACCGCATTGCGCCGACCATTAAAGAAATTATGCATATCGGCAGCAAGTATCCCTTCCCGATTCCGGTAAAAATCAATGCGCATATCGGTGACGGCAATCTGCATATCGTTCTCTGCAAATGCGATTTGGATGATGCAACCTGGGAAAAAATCGTGCATGACTTCCATGAAGAGGTTTATGCCTATGCTTACGCTCAGGGCGGCCGCTTAGCCGGTGAGCACGGCATCGGTGCCAAGAAGCTGGCTTATATGGAAGAGTTTACGCCTGCCGGTGAGCTGGAGCTGATGCGCAGAATTAAGCTGGCTTGGGATCCGAATTTGATTTTAAATCCGGGTAAGGTGTTTAACGCATAAGTAAGAGCGCATATAAAGCACCATCTGCGTCGGGATGGTATCTGGGAGTACGTGGAAGTACGCCGGCGGTGCCTGTTCTTCGCCTCTGATACCTTCTCGTCAGCCTTTAGAAAAGGTAGTGTATTATGAGCAATTACAATTCTGTAACTCCTGAATTTATTGATGAATTAAAAACGCTGTTGGGCGAAAAATATGTCAAAACCGATGCTGATACGCTCGACCGCTATAAGACGGACGAGGAGGCGGACGAGCGCTGCTTCCATCTGCCGGATGTAGTGGTAATTCCGGCAAACGCCGAGGAAATTGCCGGCGTGGTGAAGCTGTGCAACAAATACCTCATTCCGCTGACCGTGCGCGGTGGCGGTACAGGTATCGTTGACGGCGCTATTGCCGACAAGGGCGGCGTAGTGCTTTTAATGGAACGCCTCAACAAAATTATCGAGCTGAATAAGGAAGGCTTGTACATGGTAGCACAGGCCGGTGTGCGCACGCTGGATATTCAGGCAGCGGCGAAGGCGGAGAATCTGCTTTATGCAGGTGACCCGTCGAGCAGCGACAGCTGCCAAATCGGCGGCAACCTGGCGACGAATGCCGGCGGCATCAAGGCTGTGCGCTACGGCGTAACGCGCAATCAGGTCTACGCTGTGCAGATTGTTACGCCTTACGGCGACATTGTTGACCTGGGCTCGCCGCTGAAAAAGTGCAGTACAGGCTACTGCATGGAACAGCTTGTTATCGGCAGCGAGGGCACGCTGGGTATTATTACACAGGTGACGCTGAAGCTGCAGCCCTTGCCTCCGTATAAAATCGATATGCTGGCAATCTTCCATGACCCGATGGCGGCAATCGGCGTTGTACCGCAGCTTGTGAAAGCAGGTATTGACCCGACAAGCATCGAATATATGGATAACCCTAATGTGCGGACAACCTCGGAATATCTTGAGTTCCCCGGTGCACCGCATGTTGAAGATGGCATTTACGTTATCATTACGATAGAAACATTTAACGAAGATGAGCTGGACATGAAAATGGAGCAGGCCAGCGATATCTGCGAGGCCGCAGGTGCTGTGGATGTTCTGGAGGCTGATGAGCGTATCTGGTCAATGCGCCGCAACTGTCTGGAATCTGTCAGCCTTATCAGCAAGGTGTGCACGACGGATGACGTTGTTGTGCCGGTTGATGAAATGAGCGATATGATTCAGTACATCATTAAAACTGTAGCAAAATATCCCTTCCCGCTGCGTATCA
>OLOX01001054.1_pt1 | contig 27555 bp, 34 predicted proteins | sample 1672091 | NCBI WGS metagenome assembly OLOX01 (sample SAMEA3136644, study PRJEB25190) | human gut metagenome | reverse complement strand
CCAACTGCTCCGGTTGTCATTACTAATATGGCTGCTACTGCCATTGCCTTTCTTACGCCTGTTCTTCTTATCATATATTCCTCCATTCTTAGCCTGTAGCTATATTCAAATTTTATCTTCCTCTTCTTCTCTGATGAATTGCCTCATCAATACTAGCTGCTTCATTCTGTGCGTATTTTCCGGGTGTTCCGTCATAATCAACATATCTACTCAGATCATGTACAGCACCTATATCTGTCTGATGTATTCTTTTAAAACACTTTTCCATGTATGGATGTTGCATAATCATCTTATGTATAATGTAACCAACTATGTACACTGATATTGGTTTTTTACTCATATATACGCTGCCCTGCAAATGTACCCATCCCTCTTTAAGCATAAAATCATATATTTGTCTATATATATTCCTATATGATGGCCCTAAAATCTGTTCTGCAACCTTGGTATCAATGTCAAATGATATCTGTCTCCGCTGTAAAATTCCACGCCTTAACATACACCTCCTGATTCAGTTTCACATAATCCCAATTCAGCCATACTCTGCGGTTCCTGATTCATAAACCAACTGATAGATGCTGTCTTTGCATCAGATATCTCATATCTGTTATACATTTTCCATTTTGACAGATATTTAAGTATCTGTATGTTGCCATAACATATCTTTGGCACAATCATAGTCAGAAGTGCAAATGCATCCTTTCCTGCACTCTGAAAGATGCCCGTTTTAACTTCCTGTATCCCATTATCTTTTGCAAACGTCCTCATAGGCTGCAATAATACATCTGCTGAAAGATTATCCATTCGCAGCTTTACATCATCGAACCTGAATACAAGTGTATATGTATCTTCGTTCTCTTCAAGTGCGTAATGTATATCCTCGTCTGCGGCATCATATCCTATCGGTAAATAATCTTGTGAGCTTATCATTTTCAAACACTCGCCACCTTTCATATTGCATATTATACCATATTTAGTAATAATTAAATACTATTTTTTATATGTCAGCTTACCTGTCTCATTGCATTTTCACAAATCATTAATGCCCTGTCCATCATTGAAGAATAACTGATATCACACCATGCAGCATTATTGGTGCTTACATCATCGGCTATTGCTTCCGAACACCTTGCATATATCATATCAATACGCTTCTGTCCGTCTTCCCTTGTAAGCTTACCCCACACTTCCGGATGAGCAAGTTCATCCTTCATTGCGGCACTTTCACACACATCAGCAATTACTTTCTCCCTCAATGCGTACGTACGCTTTCTCTTAATCATCTGCTCCGCTGTTTCATTCTGCATACACTGTACCTGCCTTTCATCTTTTTAATCTGTCCCTGTTGTTTCTCTCATCGCTAAATATGTTTGTTACACAGTCAACAATATCTGCTGTATTCTTATATTCCACAAGCCGCGGCAGCTCCCCTGGATCAACATCATTATTCCATCTGGAATATCCGTCTATGATATATTTACCTTTGATACTTTCATATGCCTGCTCTATCTTATTACCATCAATAGAATTGCAATATTTGTCTATAAGCTGTGGCTCAAGATAGCGGCCCGTTGATATGAAGCGGTCGAGCATGCGTCCTAAAGCTTTTTCTCTCGTAAGCTCTACATAGTGCAGATAAACACTGTAGCCTTTTGATTTTGCATAATTGATTGTTGCCTCAAGTTTTTCTTCATTTCCTCCAACTCTTGGTAACACGATATTCATGCCATCATACATTGCGCCATACAGTTGTTTGTATGATATTCTTTTGGATTCTTCATGTACAACGCTTGCTCCCCATCCATTGTTATATTCAGGAAGCATCTTTTTCGCTTCATCGTTATCAATTATTATTGAATTAAATTCCTGTGAGATTGCATCCGCTAATGCAGATGACTTGCCAGAACCTGGCAGACCGACAATAATGTCAAGACGTGAACCTCTGTTCACAATGTTATTATAACATACTGCGCCATCATTTGCAATATTTGCAGCACCTTTTTTCTCAAGTTTTTTTAGAATATGCTCCCTGAGTGCTTCTCTCCCGGCAAGCATATATGTAGGCTTGCTGTCTGACAGAATTGTGTTGGCAAGCACTATCTCAGGGCACTTGTCAATCTGTTCCTGGCTTACATATCTGCCGGCAGCAAGATTTTCAAGAACAGACTTAAGCTCCCGGCTTATCGGTTCACCTGTAAGCTTAAAGACCTTCTCAGCTGTATCTGTGATGTTTTCCATATGGGCCTCCTTTAAGTTATTATGTATATAGCTTAAAGAAGCATCACCGGATTTTTTATGGACTATGTGCCAAAAATAAAGCCGGATTTCTCCGGCTCCTATCTATCTTGTTTTTTGCTTAATCTTGTAAGCAGGTACACTTTCCTGAATTAATTCATTCGCTCTGAGATATGCAGGATATAATAACTCGTTGAATCTTACATCAACAGATTCAATATATACCTTTTTTCTGTTAATTGATATAATATCAAATTTCTTATACTTTTCAGGAATATTCTGAATCATCTGCCTTATATCATCTAATTTTTCTTTGATTTTAGGAACCATTCTGACTATAGCCATCTGCAAATCTGTATTTTCAAGCTTAAGCATCTTCTTTGCTGACATTACATTACCATTAAAATCATATGCAGTTCTTGAGCCTGCATATTGTTGGTTTCTGTGTGGATCATTTAGAATAGCTTCAAGCTTTCTTTCGTTCGTCTTATTTAGAAACGAATTTCCATTATCATATACTGGTGCAAGTGTGTATTCATCTGCCTGCTCATCGAATAATACTCCCCAGTTTCCGCTGTTTCTGTCGTTGTTATCAATCAGTATATCAACAATGACCATATTCCAAAAATATTCCTTAACATCTCTGCATTTTAGCAATACAGGATTGTTATCCAAATGCAGCATAAGTTCATTCAGATTGACTCTTTCGCCTGTTGATGAATAGTGCATTTCATGCTCAAGTATGCTTTCCAACTGCCGATTTGCAGCATTCTTAATTGTCCTCATCTCCATAAGCTGTCCTCTTGTTTTGCAAAAATCTTTGCATGCCACCACAAGTTTATCATTACGCATACCTAGAATAGTGTCATGAACAGGAATACCCAAAATATCATAAATGTGACTTCCGATATATTCAGATAAAGTAGATGTTGTGTATGACATATCTATAGAGTTCTCAAACTCCCTTGCCGCTTTTGGATATTTTATAATCCAATACTCACCATTTATCAGTATACCATCTTTATCCCCAGCCATTCCGCCATAAGAGCCATGTCTGTTACTATATGGTGCATTTGTTAAATCATATATTTTAATCATATTAATCCTTTCCGTTTATCGGATATTTCCAGCTTATTAAATCCCACTGCCTCTCTGTTAATTTGCCAGCACCTACATAATTTTTGCACAGGACATCAATAGCATCTGCGACGCAGAAATATTCCAGATTGTTCTGAAGATCAAGCTCTTCTGCCTCTTTCATAGTTGCTTTTATAAGATCAGGTATTGGAAAATCTAACTCTATCTCTTCCCTAATATAATTATAATGTACAGTTGCCATTAATTAAACCTCTCCAATACGATTTTGTATTCATATATATGATATATTGGCTTTAAGGCAAATGCAAGTGCTAAAAAAGTGTGCCCAATGGACACACTTATACGACCACAATATTATCTGCCTTTCCGTCTATTGCTTATATCTCTGTCATCATCCAATATATATGCAGCCATATTCTTATTAACTGGCCTGTAGGATTTTGCTGCAAGTTTTATCATTCCAAGGTCTTCTCCTAATTGAAATCTTCTGAACAACTCTATCTTACGTTCATATGCTTCTGATATCAGAGCTATCCTCTTTTCATCCATCTGTGAGTCCAGGCTGTATATATCTTCCAAAAATGATTTTCCAGGTAATCTGGCAATATCTACAAGTGACCTGTCTTTTACAAGCCTGAGCATTTTTATTTCATCTGATGCAAAGCTTGTTGTGGCTATACTTAGCAGTCCATTTTGTGTAGATGGAATGCTGTCATTTACAAACATACTCTTGCCACTGTCATATATAGGCGCTGCTTTCACGAATCTTAGTGTATCAGCATCCCTGAGTATTCCTATATTGTTAAGATGCCTGTCTCTTCCTGAAAGTATAAAATCTGTCATAATCAAATAATCCATGAAACTTCTCAGACTGTCTCTGTCAAGTCCATGCTTTGCACATACATTTATAAAATGCTCATAATTAGATACATCGTTAGGCTTTTTTTCCGAACATACTATATCATATGCAGACACAAGTTCTGAATGCTGTGAAGTAAATATTGGTGAATAACATCCATAATCATACATTTTGCCTTCAATTTTTCTAAGGTAATACTTTGTATAATTACTAAATTTCTGCATTTCATGCAGCTTGCATGCAATGACTTCATTTATGCTCTCTGCTGAGAGGTTATCTCTGTTGCCTTTAAGCAGACCTCTTTCACCATTTACTATAACCCAGCTCTTCTCCAGGCTTCCCTGCAATGAGCTGTTAGGCGTATAATGACACTCTACACCATCTGCATTGCTGTCTAATTCGCCAATTAAAATGTTACCTGCAAAATCATTATCAAACAGATTCACATCTTCCCATCTTAAATCCGAATCCACAGGGCATATCCAGTAATAATCTGTAAGAGACAGTCCAAGATTTTTCAACAGATATTCTTCCGAACCCAGCAGACCTTTACTTTCAAGCATTTCCTTTATATTTCCCTGACTTACCGGGACAGCTCTTCTCTTCCACCATTTTTTGAGCCAGTTAAAGTCATCAGGATTATGAAGAGGACTGACTGCATTATCAATTGCGTTATTTTCTATTTTATAGACATCACCATCATCAGTAAAATCAATAACTGTAATTATTTCATTTTTTCTTTTTAGATAATATTGCATGCCACACCCCTTTTCTATCTCCCAATTCTCCTTATATGTTCAGGCTGGCTCACCTGAAAAAACTTTGATGTATCAATTTGGAATGATTGCATTCGTTCCTGCTCTGAATACATCAGCTCTCTTATAAAGCCTCCCATTCCTTCTATGTCATAATCTGCAAGCATATTCATGTAATCTGATCTTCTTTCCTTTGGTATGACAAACGGAGCATACCCATTTTCAAGAGCCATCTTATTAATCAGTACTCTTCCGGTTCGTCCGTTTCCATCAGAAAAAGGATGTATCCTTTCATACCTGATGTGGAACTCTGCAAGATCGCGTATAAAATCACCACTCTTAAATGAAGTATAAAGAAGCTCACTGATAAGGCGTGGTACATCTGCTGCAGCCGGAGGTATGTGCTCAGCTCCGAGAATAAGCACCGGACCTGTACGGAATGAGCTTATCTCATTAATGTTTTTATTCACTATTTTACCAAGTTCAATAATATACGATGGCGTTACATCTTCATCAAGATGTCTGAATATATAATCCATTGCATATTTAAGATTAATGGCTTCATATAAGTCACGCGGTTTTACATTGGAAATGCTTTCATTAGATGAGCAGTTGAATATTATCTGATATGTTTCATAATAAGACAACGTATTTCCTTCTATGGCATTGGAATGATATACACTTCTGGTTACATAATCTTCAAAGTATCTGTCATTTCTTCTGATTGCGTCAATCAAAGTTTTATTCTTTATACTCATGCTGCACCTCCCCATTCAATGCACTATTTCATATTTTATATAATATATTTGCTTTAAGGCAAATGCAAGTGTTAAAAAAGTGTGCCCAATGGACACACTCTAAATAACAAATACATGGGTATATGGCTTACTTATCTTTCTTATCTGACGCAGATACATGCTCCATATAAGCGCGTGCTCTGTTGGTCTGTTCCTCAATTGTTGTTCCGGCGGCTTCTTTTTCGATAACTGCATCGACACCTTCAATTCTTGCTGAGTAATCTGACATAACTGTACATCCTCCTTCCTCTTTAATTATTATCAAGACTGATTCTTACCGATGACTTTTCAAGGAGTCTGTTAAACTCAGTAAGTTCGTCACTCTCAATCCAGATGTTAAATACCGTAGCTGCTGTTTCTTCACTTACTGATGCACCATCACTGCCATATGCTCCCGCAACATAGACATGCTCATATGATCCTGTCTCTTCACCTGTCTGCTTATCAAGCATTTTAATTGTGATATAATCACCGGCACGTACTGTTCCGGCTACACCTCTGTCGATTGATTCAACCTTAAATCCTGTCTCTGCTTTATTCTTGTAATTATGTTCCTTGTCACTGATACGGTTAAGGCACTTATTTGTAAGCATGCTGTTCTTTGTCATGTCATTACTGATATATGCGGGCAGCTCTTTATCAACATCATCAAGTGTCTTATATGCTCCTTCCGCTGCTGCATCCTTATTAACTTTGATAACCTGAAAGTAATCTCCTGCCTTGCCTTTGTCAATAAATGAATTATCTGCAACCGTGCTCTTTGTAACTACAACATCAACAGTTTCAGGACGCTCTATAAGGCTGTTCTGCAGTGATACTAATCCTACAAATACAGCAGCGCCTACAGCAACCGTAGCAATCATAAGCAGCACCCCTGACTTCTTCTTTTCTTTCACTGCTCCGTTATCTTTCTTACCAAACATCAAATTTCCTCCTTAATGTCATGCTCACCCGGATTATCCCTCCTGATGCCGCATGTTAAATCAAGATATGCATTCATCTTCTCATTTTTGTATATGCGTATTGTATAATCAACTCTGGCATATACACATGTATCTGTAACAACTTTTCCGGTAGGAGTTGTTACGGAACCATCTGCTGCGGCATTTCTGTAAATATTATGTGCCACACGCCCGGAAGTGTTATATACATATTCCTCAACATCTCTGTGTAATCCGCCATCTGAAGCTCCTGTAACATTGTATACACGGAACTCCGTAACCTGCATGTCCCCAATTGTAACATTGCCTGATACGCTGTTAATATTGTTGCTTACAGCAGAACTGAATGAGTTATATGCCTTGTCCGGATCAACTGCCAGCGAGGCATATCTGACTGCTTCATACCCGTTATCTGCAAGGTCAAAGATTGACTTATATGTCATGTCTTTTTCATTCAGCAGCGCTCCGTACTCAGATGCCTCAAGGGCATTGAGCACATCTTTTTTCGCTGCATAAACCATCTGCACCTTAATGGTGACAACTGCAATGAGCATTACAGCGAATATCATCACAAGCATGAATGCAATTGAATTAGCGCTTCCTTCTTCTTTTTTCAAAATCTTCATCAATTTCTGCTCCTGCTTTCTTCATAAATCTGCGATGTTACGTACCTTGTTGTCTGCCTGAATGCAAAAATATTATTTGAATCCATTGAAAAGTCACTTGCCGGCATCTCAAATGTTACTTTCAGATATACCGGGCTGCCGTAATCTGCTTTATTTACTGTCGAGCCAGCATAATTGATATTACGGCATCCCAGGGCTGAAAGGGAAGCAGTGAGCTGATTCTGCATCTGGCTTGTAAGATACCCTGTATCATCCATCTGCAGAATCGTTGTTCTTGCAAGGTTATCAATCTCGACCTTTCTTTTACTGTCACCGGAAAATCCAATTGATACAGTCATGATTATTACACACACAAGAATTGCGATAAGAATTGATATAAAATCTCCAAGTGTTCCTTCTTCCTTTTTCATATCTGCCTCCGAATCTTAAAATCCTATGGTGTTCCAAGCATTGATGTTATGGAATTTTTAACAGCAGTAAGACCCTGCGTAATAATCTCTCCTGCACCTGTCTTAAATGCAGCAATAACTACAACAACTACAACAAGGATAAGGATAATCTCGACAACATTGCTGACTCCCTGCTTCTTTACTGATACTACCTTTCCTGTAATCTTCTTACCAAATTCCTTTAACTTATTCATCCTAATTCCTCCTGAAATTTACTATATTTTCATTATTTAAAATACTCCGATTGAACCCTTAATGCTGATAAATACGCCATACAGCAGCATTACAACTACCATCATGAGAATCAGTACCTGGATTATAGTTACTTTTGTGTCCATCGCAGACTGCTGTTTTACATGCATTGCATGTTCTACATCGGACAGCTGCTTTGAAATATCTTCGAGAAGCTTTACCGACTGTCCTGAACGTAACGACTGCTCGATTGTGGTTACAAGTGAGTCAATATACTGGTTCTTGAACTTGACAGAAAATACAGCTAATGCGCCTTCAATATCATGCTTAGTTATTATCGTGTTTGTCAGCTCCTTAAGGGCATTTTTGAGCCTCTTATTACGTACCTGACGGTAACACTCTGTCAAAGAATCACTGATAAATACTCCTGCCGTAGACTGAATAATCATTGTCTGATAGATTGTTTTGATATCCTCAAACATATCATCATTATCTTTTTCATTATTGCTTCTGATAATTGTATCAAACAGCAGATATGCTGCAGCACCGATAAGAATTGCTACCACTATGTTTGATGCTCCGTTTCCAAGCAGCAGATATGCAATAAGTCCGACTATTGATGCAAAAATCAGCTTGAACGCTATGTAGCCCTGTGGCGTTATGTTATGTCCGAGAATGTATGGTACTCCATAGTTACTGATGAACAGCTTCATTTCGTCAAACTTTCTCTGCATGGAATAACTCGAAAACTTCATGTTAAGGAGTCTTTCGCGGGCAAGAATTGCTTCCTCTTCGGTTTTATTCGCAATGCTGCTGTAAATTTTGTAAAAGAGTACCGCTGTAACCGTAGACAGTATAAACGCAAGAATCAGTATAAGGTATCCGACATTCAATTTAATCACCTCCCCTTATTTCCAAATGACATAAATATATAAACACAAATTGCTATAACTACTGCCAAAGCGCCAAGTATAAGCTGTCCTGGCAGTGTTGTTGTGAGCGTGTTAAAAAGGTCTACTCCATCAAGCAGGCCGTTTACCATGTACATAATTACAGCTCCGGCACCAAGAAGTATAATAAGCTGTCCTCTTGCTGATGATATCATTGCCTTTACTTCTTCCTGGTTACGGATGTACTCTCGGATAATCTCGCGGATGGCTGCTATGATTTCGCTGTAATTTGCCTCATGGCGTGATGATATCTCAATATTTCTTATAGTCATCTTAAATAATGGATGATTAATCCTTGCTTCAAGATGTAATAATGCTGACGAGATATCGCCTGTCATCTGTGCTTCGTCGTAGCACATTTTGACTGCGCTCTTAAGCGGATCATTAAGATACAGGTACATATTTCCAAAAATTGTAATAATATTATTGCTTGTTGCGCTGTAGCTGCCGACAAGATTAACAAACTGCAGTATGTCTTTTTCCGTGTTCTTATAATTGTTTTCTGCCAGAATCTGCGGCACAACATATGCAACCGTTATAGCTGCAAGCATGCCTGCTAGTCCTATAAGCCATCCTCCTGCGGCACAGCACACTGCAAAAACAATTACTGCGGTCACTCCGGCTGACAGAATGTAAAGTTCTGCGTTGACGGATGGAATGTATTTCTTAATGCCGCTCTGCTCAAGAATAAGATCTATTGCATATAAAACATTCGTCTTTTCCTGCTCACCTTCAAGCTGTCTTAACTGTTCTTCCCGGATACGTCTTGATTTTGAGCTGTCAGATGTAACTGTAACAATTCTGTTCTGCAGCGTATGCGTAATAAACAGAGCCTTTATTATAAGTCCTGAAACTATGCAGCATGCCGTAAAAAGCAGGATATTCAATACATGTATCATGCACATTCACCCCCTTTCTTAATATTTTCCATCGGAAAATCAACAATATGTGTTATGAGCTTCTGATTAACAAAATCATAGCCATCTATCTTACATATTTCCTTAACTTTGAAATGATCAAGATATACTACATATGATATGCCTCCAAGCATTCTGAAACATTCCGACAGTGCATATCCTGTTGCCTGGTGCACATAATCAGCGAGCTTATATATTCCTTCCTGGCTGTTTTTGCCATGCACACTGCACCAGCACTGATGTCCCGTATATGACGCCATCATGAAATCAGCAGCTTCATTGCCTTTAATCTCTCCGATAATGTAATAATCAAGATCAAATACAAGTCCCTTACGGGCCAGATCAGCAAGTGTATAACTAATCTTTCCCTCACCGGAATTTTCAACGATGTGCATGCACATCATGTCAGGATGTCCTCCCTGACTGACAGGATATGTAAATATTTCTTCATTTTCCTGCATCACTGCAACGGATCTGTTATGTGGTATTTTTTCAACCATCGCGTTCATAAGACTTGTCTTGCCGGATGCTCCTTTACCTGTAAAAAGTACTCCTGACGCATTAACCGCAATATCATCAAGGAATTTTTTCTGGGCAGGTGTCATCATTCCCTTTGCTACAAGATCATCCATTGAATATTTGTGCTTCGGTATCTTACGAATAGACAGATATGCCTCATCTATGTCTGACACATATTTTGTAGCAATACAGAATCTCAGTCTTGCATTAGGATTACTGTCCTTATCAGTAAATGTAAGCAATGCATTAACATCTGCAAGGGATTTTTTATTCTTGACTGCAACCATTGAGACAAAGCGTTCATAATCTTCCTGCGACTCGAACTTTACATCTGCTGTCTCCCTGTCGCCAAGACGCTTATCCTGGATGTGATCGCTCCCAATGCATTTGATATCCGACACTTCCTCATCATTTATCAGATCATCAAGTATGTAATATCCCCACATATATTTTGCAAACATATCCATCACATCATCAAGAAGCTTACCGGAGTAGCCATGCATCTGCAGCTGATATTTTGCAGCCGCCGTAAGCTCCTTCCTGCTATCCTCCTGAAGATAGTTTGACAGTGCCTGGCTTTTATTTGCAATAATATAGTCGAGTGCAAGATCTATGCCTTTTTTTATGCTTTTTTCTGTCTCCGTTGTCTCAGGCTGCATATTCCAGAATGCCATCAGTCTGCACCTCCTGTCTTTTCGTAGAAATTAGTATTAAGCAGCTTATAAAGCTCATTATCTTTATCAAATCTGTTATCAACAGGCAGGACTACATTCCCATGTTTTAATAACCCTGTTCCTGGCTCTGCACTGATTACATATCTCTTAAGCTCATCAGTAACGCCGCCAATAAAGTCGCATATACGGTCCGCATCAGCATTACTCTGCTGCTTTAATATATAGAAGAACTGAGAGTTATCGAGCATTGTCCTTGCCGTTGCTGACTTTAACATTTCGTCGATATTCTGTGTCATACCGGTGTCGATACAGCCAAGCTTACGGTTTTTTCGCCAATATTTGTCCAGGCTTACTGCTACATATTCATTGCGCATCGGCTCATGAAACTCGTCTATATACAGCCAGGTTGCTGTTTTCCTGTTAAAATTTTCAAGTATTTTCCTATCTATGTATGTAAGCACTATAAGCATTGTCATAGGAAGTAATTCTTTTGGTGTATCACGTATTGAGAATACAATCATTCTGTTATGTGCATCTATATTTGTTTGGTGGTTGAAGAAATTCATCGATCCATCAACAAACCTTTCGAGGCATAGCACAATATCCTGCGCCTGGGGCTCTTTCATCTTTTTCAGTTCATCACGGAAATCACTTATAACAGGTATATATCTTTTTTCCAGTGTCATCTTTGCAATATTTCTATACATATTTCTTACAGCACGATCAACGAGTGACTTATGTCTTCCGTCAAACTGCCCTTCCAGCGAAAACGCACATATTGCTGTCATAAGATCGTTCTTTTCAGTGATAGTCTGCTCAAGTTCCTGCATTGATTCATATACGGATAAATCTATATCAAGAGGATTAATATAGTTGGCATATCCTGATTCTGCTCCTTCCCTACCAATAACAATGACTTCACCACCATATTCCTTTACAACCGAAATATACTCATTACTTGGGTCTATGATTATAATGTCATCATTGGTTCCAAGACGCACTGATGACATTTCAAGTTTCGCATCAAGCGATTTTCCTGATCCGGGCATGCCAAAATAGAAACCATTCGGATTAGTAAGCTTCTTCCGGTTTCCAAAAATTGCACTGTTGGACAGCTGATTCTTGCCGTAGCATATTATGCTTCCGTCTGCGTGCAGCTCCTGAATATCAAACGGCACAAATCCTGCAACGTTTCTTGTCAGCATTGTTCTCATATGATCCATCTGCATGCAGCCAATTGGCATTACTGTATTAAATGCCTCGCGCTGCATGTATCTTGCAATTTCAAGCTTTACATTACGTCCTGCAGCGTAGGAACACACCGATGCCGATATAGCATCAAGTTCATCTTTACTGTCTGCAAATATGCATACAAGAAGACCAGCGAGAAACTGGTTCTGGTCATTTTCGGCTACATCTGTCATATAGTCCTCGATTGACGCTTTTTCAACTCGTTTCTTATAAGTAATCTGCGAAGAATATGCTTCCTGTTTATTATGCCGTTGCTGCTGGTTTGCAATGTCATTCTCAATGCCCATGTAATTGTGCTCAAGCAGCTTTGTCGTTACCTCTCTTGACACCGGTATAACATCGAGTGAGGCTATAATGCTTACCGGGCGTGTTACCAGGTCGACAAGGAATGTATCTGTCATTACAGCAGGATAGTCTGCTGCATATAACACCTGCGCATACTTGTCGCCTACAGTGAAATAAGTACCATTCTGATTGTGCTCAGGATCAAAATCCATTCCTTTAGGGTTGGCAAGTTCAGATTTGAATCCATCACCATTTTTTATCAGCCTGTCAATATCAATTGCTGAATCATTCCTGCAATCTATCCGGTATATTGACCGCAAAACTTCAAGCCTCTTCTTTGAATCATATCTGTCAACAGAACTGCCAAATGAAGACATGCCTTTTATCAGAGCTTTTTCAGAGGCATTAAGCAGATCTTTTGCATCTGCGTATGATGATGTATACGTTGACAGTGTAATGTATTTATGCTGTTCATATCCCTTATTGCCTTCGTACATTTTTTCATTGATATTGTCATTAAGTATGTCACGATATTTATCAAGATTATCGCCACGATGCCGCATAAACATCTTTTTCTGCATCAATGTCATGTCAGATGGCAGATTGGTTATCGTAATCTTGAATGGGTCCTGCAGTGAATTAATCAGTGATGAATACGAATCATACACTACAGCCTCCTGCCCTTCATCACTCATGATTCTGTAATTTATCTCTGACATCTCATACATCCGGGAATACTTGTTTTCCGCAACCTGGAAGTCTCCATCTCGCGATATTCTCATAACGTCAATACACTCCTGAAAGGTATGCGGAACTTTAACAAATGGCTCATCGATTTTTGCTGTCTGCGCAAGATCGACACCAACACGTTTTGATTTTTTCATTTGACCTCCTATTCATCTTCAACTGTACGTATCGCATTTATAAGCTTAAACTCGTAAAACTCAACAATTTCCAGCAGTCCGTCAGCGGCAATAAATTTTTTAGAGCGTTTGTCCAACAGCCTTGCAGACTTATTGTGATTATCTGACTGCATCAGGTAATATCTTTTATCACCTACGCTGACGCCTATTCTCTTGACCGGAGCAATTGCAAAGCAATACTGTGATACAGCCGAATCTATGTTTTCGACTGCATATAGTGATATATCTTCTCCGGCATTGCTTGTTTTTGAGACAATGAATTTTACATTATTAAAATCCGGGATTAATGACCGTCTGTATTTATCCGGAGACAATTCAGGAGATGAAGCTTTTTCTTCCGGATAAAATAAATAATCACCAATATCTTCCGGCTCAGATGTAACAGTTTCGGGGGCATTTACTTCTCCGGTTTTATTGCTATCGTCTTCTTTACATTCCGCAATGTCATTTCCGGATAACCGTTCATTAACAATATCATCCGGAAATAACATAATCCTCTGCTCCAGTTCATTAATATATATTGCTATATCACTATTAGTGCTTATGGTTTCTGCATCGGGAATCTGTATCATTTCTTTCTCATTATCTATAAGCTTCTGCGCTACCTTCTGGATGTATACCGCATCCGTTTCTGTCACATTTCCGAAACATTTAAGTAACATCCTTAATTCAGCTGCTATTCCCAGTGCTCTGATTGCAATATCAGTTTTACTTTTGGCAATATCCTTTGCAATCATATACAAATGCGCATAGTAACTGTTAAACTGCAGTATTGCATCCGTATCACATATGTTATTGTACATAGACAGTTTTATTACATCAGTCATAAAGCTGTAAAATGACGGCAATGCGGTAATTACAGATGGCTTATTAAGGCATAAATCCTTAAAATCATCATCTGTATACTTAACTGTAATAAGCATTTCGTCACATTGGCTTATATGTATATCAAATATTTGTCCTGATGCCTTACTGCCATTAACATTTGACTTGTGTATCAGATAATGTCTGCCGGATTTATCAATATAAAGTGCGAAACCCTGTATGAATGGGCATGTGCTGCAGGGTATGAGCCCTCCGGCACTTTCTATGACTTCACAGTTATACTCTCTGATATCGCAATTATCTGATATCCGATTGTTAACATCTGCTTTTTTAGCAGCAAATCGTTGAAACAGTTTATGATATCCTGTTCTATCCGGTTCAATCCTGTTCCATGCCTCATCTTCCGATTCGGCAAGGACCAGCAGCGGAAGTTCAATCTTCATTCGCCCTGATGCTTCTGCATCCCGCTTGACAGAATCTATGTCCGTAAGCAGCCTTGAGCGTTCTTTCTCGGCTATTGCTGCCTTTGCTGCGTAATCTGCGCATTCCTTTTCTTTATCTGATAAGGCTTTAGCAAGCTTATCCTCGTTAATTCTGCAGCGTGATAGCTCATACTCTAACGACCTCACCTGCTCTGTCAGTTCACTTATTTTTTTTGCGTCTTTATATTGAGTATTAACTTCTGCTGGCACATCTTTTTCCTGAATTAAATCTTTTTGCTCATCTGAATCAGCAATGGACTTCTCAAGAAATTCTATGTACTTTGTAATCGTATCCGAGTATTTTGTATATGCAGCAAATATTCCTTTGTTGTCATCAGCACTTGCAAGGAAACTGATAGTTCTGTTAATATTATCTTTCTCATCTTTTATAAGATTAAGAAAATCAGGTGACACCGAATCAGTGAAGCTACGCATTTTACACATTGTTGCAAGCTCAAGCCTTGCAATCTGCGCATGTGCTACAACCTCATCACTGAGGTTGTCTGAGCGCAGATTTACATACAATGCTTTTATTTCAGATATAAGCCGGGCAGCATAATCACTTCCCGGCTCATTGCCGTCTCTGACCTGTACATCAAGCTTATCAAGTTCAGCAAAATGTCTGTCAGCTGTCTTTTTATCAAAAATAAAATCCTGCTGATAACATTTGCCTGATGTATCCAGCTTTGTAATATACTCAATACGCCGGCATGTATCAGCTACGCTGTCATATATGTTTTGCTGCTGTCTGCCAAATAACATATTTCCTCCTTAAGTGAGCCTTATTATAATAAAAATCACTAATGTAATGAGTACTATTGCAGCAAGTATTCCTGCAATAATCATCTTCCTGATTGTTCTGTCAAAAACATCTTCCTGCGCTCTCTTGTCTGTTTTTTCAAGCCGTCTCAAAAGCTCCTCATTCAGACCGGTTCCATAAGTAAGTCTGCCGCAAGCTTTGATTTCTCTTTTTTTGAGCATGATATCTATCTTTGTCATTCCGGAATCATCAGGAAATCCAGCTATTACTATCGGAGCTGCAAATGGCAGTGCCGCATACATTGAAATAACAATATAGATATGACAGAACACAGTAAGTATTGTAATAATCACCGCCATTACCACCATGCCTGCGAGCATATGTAATGACTGCCGCAGCGGAAATCCCATGAATAAAGATTCTTTATACGATTCCACTTTATATGCCATAGGTATCTGCATATTATCGTTCCTTTCTTTTACATATTTCCAAGACCAAGCGCATGCTTTGGAACATCCTTTGCTGCTGTCACCGTCAAAGTAAAGAATGCATAACAAGCTATAGCATTCAGTAGCAGAAACATTACATACTCAAATCCTGATAAATTCTCCGAACATCCAAGTAATCCCAAAAATGTTGATGTATTCCCACTATTAACAAAAGCAAAGAATAATCTTACAGCAATTACTATTGCTGCATTTTCGAGCAACAATCCCAAGAAGGATTTGATATAGCCTGGTAAAATTGATCCAATTGAAGAATTTTCACGCGCTCCAAACGTTGAGAAGGCGAAAGAAGCGAACGGCAGTACCGTATAGATTTTAAACAGCCTTGAAAATCCTGTGAATATAAAGTACAGGCCTGCACCGGCAAGGACCAGCAAGGCAATAATTGCAAATATAAGATATACAATTGATTCAAAAAACTTTGCATTTGATACAATTTCTGCAATTTTGTCTATGTAGCAGAGGTCTGACAGCATATCGCCAACCGGCTTATCTATGCCGCTGAATAATGATGTGATTGGTGCTCCATAGCTTGTCTGTCCGGTATAATATACGTTTCCTGATATAATATTCATCAGTGCATTCTCTGATTTAATAAATGCCGCAAGAAAATCCATTGAATATGTAATAAGTACAGAACACATACTCATCTTTATTAACATTTTTATTACATTTACAAGGCGCATATCATTTTTTACGTCAACAGATGACATGCAGAAATCTACAAGGAAAAGTATTGTTGCAAATGATATTCCAATCGTTACAAATATCGAATTAAGCCCTTTTGCAAATCCATACATGCTGCCTCCTGCAAATGACTCAATATCCATTGTAATAAAGCCATATCCCGTATTAAACAACGCTTTTGCCAAGGCATTTGCAAAAGCAATTATCTTATACCCTATATCTCCCATTACGCATCTCCTATTTTATGAAAATCCAAGGAACGCCAGCACTGCACCGATTGCAGCCATGATGAAACCTCCAAATATACCTAACAAAGCGGTCTGCACTGTACTAGAGTCACGGTCTTTCAGCGCACTTGACAAATGCATTACATTTACCGCAATGATAATTACACCTATTACTGATACACCTGCCAGTACAAGTGTTTTTACCATATTTAGCGGATTAAGCACTGCATCCACACTTGCATTTGTATCTGAGGCAAGTGCCGGAGAACACATTGCAAGTGTGATATACGCCGCAGATGCTATCATTCCTGTAATCTTTCTTACAACCTTTCTGATTCTTTTCATTAATTAAAAAGCTCCTTTCACTAAATTTTTTTCTCTCAGGTTCTGCCCTGATGACATAAATTTAATGTAAGAAGCCGCTTTTTCTTATGGACTATGTGCCACTTTTTTATTTAGTTGTTGTAATATGCCATTGGATTAATATAAGCCCCATTATAAGCAAAATCAAAATGCAAGTGTACACCAGTCGAATCACCTGTTGTGCCCATGTGGCCAATCAGTTGTCCACGTGTAACATTATCTCCGACTGTTACACATAAATCTGTCATATGCAGATAACGTGTATACAGACCTCCATCATGGCTGATTGCCACATATGTACCTGCAGTTGCATTATTCCATTGTGCAATTTTTACCTCGCCATCAGCAACTGCGTAAACCGGATCACCTGCAACTCCATAAGCCGTAGGTGCCACATCTACTCCTTTATGTGGCTTTCCCCTGTCTGATGTATCTCCATATGGTGACGTTATCGTATTAGACAGTGTCGGCCATGTAAGTGATATATTAAGATCAGGCACATATCCTGATACCATATTATTTCCACTTAGTCCTCCACCACCTGGCGTCACTATCTGCAGTCCATCAGCATTTACCAAGCCCCCGGAAAGCTGCGATATAATCTGTAATGTTGCCTTCTGCTCATCTGTAAACTCATATTCCTTAACAGCCCACGCCAAGTTATGTCTTGTGACCGTGCAGCTTACCACCTCAGGCTCAGGTTTTTTTCCGTTTTTATCAGGCGTATCATCTTCAGGTTCTTTTGTATCCATCTCATAATCACACATCGTGTAAAATATATTTTTAAGTATTTCTTTATCATCCTCAGTGAAGTCCTGATTCTGCTTATCAAAGTCAAACGTAATACAGATATATGTAACTAATATGTCATTAATATTACTGACATCGTTGTCATACACAGGTATTCCATCTGCTTCGCGGTTTATTTGTGCTGTAAAGCTTTGCTGCAACGATGCAAGATACTCTGATGCAGCAATATATCTTTCGCTCGATGTCTGCGCAACTTGTGTGTTACCTCCGATAAACCAGCTTATATCGAACTTGACAATTATTGTGCATAAAAGAACAATTACTATTAAAATAATTAGGACAATCCAACCGCCCGAGGCAATAAGCAGCTCAATTGCTTTAGTTATAAGCTGAGCAGCTGTCTTTATTATTACTTTTGTAACTTTTGCCATTGCCTTTATAGCAGCTTTAGCTATCTTGCTTATTGTACTTCTCACGGTTTTTCTCACCACATGCCGCGGATAATAAGTTATTGTACTATAAGTTTTCTTCCCGACTTTCTTTGCTGTCTTTCCAACTTCTTTTATAGCAACTCCTGTTGTTTTGTATGCAGCCTGGGTTCCATCATCATTACTGTCAGCATAAGTCCTTATTAAATCAACTGCTGTATTAATGCCGCTCCTGACATTGTTTTTTGCATCTTTTACCGTATTCTTACCTTCTTCTCTTATTTTTCCCTTTACAGTTGATACAAGATTCTTATTTTTTAATTTCAAAGAGCTTTTTTTCAAATCAACCAGGAGTAGTTCCTTCTGCATAATCTTGCTGTCAATCTTCTTTAGTTCTTTCTCAATTCCGTTAATCTGTCCAAAAAAATCCTGATCATGTGTTTTATTCTGTCTGTACCTTTTTAGAGTGTCCACCTTTACATTTCTGTCAATCTTAAGTGTTTCGATATCTTTTGATATCGTACGTATCTGTCTCTTAAGCGACTTAATATCCTGCCTGTTGCCATAATGTCTTTTATTCATCTGCAGTATCCGGTAATTATGACCTTTATTATCCATCTACCTGCACTTTCTCCTTGCTGCTGTCTCTTCCGGCTGTTCCCTGTTGTAATCTTCAATTATAGATTTAAACAGTTTCCACAGACTCATTGGATTACGCTGCAGCGCATGGAACTCATCCGCATCCATTTCCTTAGAGTAAATCCCCATTCTTACATCATTATCCTTATCGCGCTGCGGGACTTTTCTAAAATCAATCACAAGCACAGCACTGTATTTGCTATCCCTGTCCGGATGCTTTGCCTCACTTGATGAGTTTACAAATAGATGTATATATGGCACACATCCATATTCTCTGCATATCTCTCCGTCTATATTTCCACAACGGAATATTGGATATCCCGTATCAAAGCCTAAATTGTCAATTGTAAGATTTAACTCTTCTGCAAAAAGACTTTTAATATCATCAAGTACATCCTTAATCGATCTAAAGTATTTCTTTGATTCGTTGATCTCATCGGTTAATATTCTGTATAAGTCTTCGGTTGGCATTTCTGTAATTACTTCTTCATTATTTTCATTTGTATTAACAATGCGTATCTTATCTGTAAAAGCCTGGCAAATCAGCTCGCCATCGCATCTTCGCTTTATAATCTGCATCTTAACGCCTCCTCACTCTTCTTGTTATCTCAGAATGCATGTCGGCTGCAAACCTGTCCGGCATATAAAATGATGACAGTTCTTGTATACTGCAGCCTTCTGCACATGCCTCGATTGCTTCATGCATCTGCTGTTCCGAATATTCACGCCTGGCTATGAACTTTATTTTATCCTGGCTGATTCCCTTACTAAAAGCTTCTATAACCCTCATAAGCTGCGCAGGGTTAAGACCCTCTCTGGCTTCAAGATTATCAATAAAAGCCTTGTCAACAGCAGCAAGCTTCTGGTAGGCCTGAAATGTCTCACCCGGAAGTGCATTTCTTAATGCAATAAGTGTTGTTACTCTCATTTTTCACCAGCAATTTTTTCAAGGACTTCCCTGCTAACAAGCACTCTGTCCGGATATCTGCTTGATATAAACTGTCTGCACTCTGATTCATATGCAAACTGATCCGGTGCCACTGCGCATATTGTATTCTCCCCTGTTAACTCGTTTTTATATATTGATACTGCTCTGTACATCGTCTGCGTTGACGTTTTTACAAAACCAGTATTATAATCCTCTCTGTCATCTGTTGACTCTATTGATATTACGTTCATCATAAGCTCCCTATTTCCGTTAAAATTAATATACCCTGTACATTTTTATACAGATTCCATTATTATCAAATTCAGCTATTACTGCCTGTCCTTTTGAGTTGGCAAATGTATATGTATAGCTTTCTCGTCCCTTACCTGTCATACAACCGTCAGATTTCAAAAAATACTGCAGCATATCAAGCGTAAGCGTTCCTGATTCGCACTCAACTTCCGCAAGTGTATAATCCTCAAACGATAGCTTATCATCAGCTATTGCCTCATATACATTATTGGGTAAAGCATTATTTTGGTCTGTATCTGTTGAACTGGCAACATTTTCATATCCTATTAATTTCTCTGTTGAATTATCAGCCATTTCATCTGATGAAGTTGGCTTTTTTGTGATGTATGCTACTATTCCTAAAAAAATTATCAGCAGCGATACAAAAAAATATATACCTTTTATTTTCTTTCTTTTATTGGTCAGATTTGTCACCTCCATCCAAAAAGGCTCACGTGAGCCTTTTTGAAAAAAAGTCAGTGTTTATCGGCGTTAAAGCCATATTTTTTTGATTCTGCATTTCAAATTTTATTTTGATACAAATGGTCTTTTAAGCACCTCATCCCTGTCAGGCTTATCTGCAGCATAAATAAGTGACTTATCTGCATGTGTTGCAATTGATACACATTTATCTTTATGGCTGTACATATAAACCTGGTTTGAAAGGCGGTCTTTGATAGCGACTTCCGTAGAATTAACTGTTCTTACCATATCTGCAAGTTCATCCGGCTCATCGTAGTATTCTGCTGATACGGCAATTATCTCATGTACGCTGGATGGTATGATATATAAATCTGAATTAAGCTTGTCTGACAACTTTTCAAGTTCATCTTCATATAGAATAGAACATGCTCCATTTACTCCATTTTTTGTTGTCATCACATACATTGATGCTTCTGACGGCATTTTAAAGTCATCTGGCATGGGTAAAATATCGCATATATTCTTCGTTTCTGCACCAAGTATAGCTTTTGTGTTTGCTCTTGCTGCATTATAAAGCTCTTCTTCGCTGATTTCATAATGTGCTACAATGTCATTTTTCATAAGAATACTTGCTGTTTCTTCTTTACCGGCACTTATTATCATTCTGTAAACTATTGCAAGATCATTAAAATCACGATTAACCGTATTCCTAAGCAACTCCTGATTCAAATCTTTATTTATTACGTTAAATACAACATTGTTCAGGATACTCTGCTTATTTAGATTCATAGCATTTTCATATACTGGCTGCTCCCTTCTAACTGCTTCAACATAATTATCTGCGTATTCGGTGAGCACTCTTTTCATATCTCCATCTTTTATGTAATTTTCATACATGTTGTCAACATACATAACAGGGGATATATTACTTCCTTCTTTACGAAATAATATTGTGTCGCGCCCATCTACATAGTTAGGTGCCTTTCTGTTCTCCACAATCATAGTTTCTTTTGAAAATTCTTCTGGCATGTAATCCGATATTTTTTTGATTACCAGCTCTTTAAACACATTGTAATTATACATATATGTTCTCCTTTCTTTGTTAGTAAGCTGATTATCGCAATAAATAACGCTTTAACTAATGGACTATCTGCCACTTTTTGCATATAAAAAATGTGCCCATTGGGCACACTTTTCATCTGGTTCTTCGTTTTGGAGGCTGCAGGTCTATTTTATTAATATCTGACTCAAGCTTCAGGTCTGGATTTTTCAGCATTTTCTGCTGATTAAAACTAAAATATTTTCCATCTCCAATGATTATATGTTCTATTAATGGTATCTCCATAAGCTTGCATATTCTATTCAACTTATCAGTCATTTTAACATCCTCTTCACTTGGCGTTACGTCTCCAGGAGGATGATTATGTACAAGCATTATATAAGCTGCATTACTTAATATAGAAGATTTCATTAACTCTCTTGGATGTGAGACCGCACAGTTGAGCGTTCCAACGCTCGCAACGCTCATATTGATTGGCGAAAGATTACTTTTAAGATTAATAACGCAAATTGCCTCTCTGTCAAATTCGCTAAGAAACTCTCCAACCGCCTCAACAACTTTATCAGGATTGTTTAATGGTTCATTTGATATTACTGGCGCATCCTTAACCAATCTGACAGATACAACATCAAGCTTAAACTTATTATTTTCATCGCCTATTTCCATTGAATCTCTCCTTATCTAAACCAATTACAGCAATTACACCATCTTTACTGATAAGCTCATCTAATTCATGTACGTCCTCTACTATGATTTCCTTAATGTCATATACTTCCATACTTATTAATTCTCCTTTTCAATTATTTTCAAAATGTTATTGATAGTTACTGCTTTTTTCTTTTTTGCGTCAAGTTTTCGTAACTTGGCAGCCTGTGAGCGTTTTAAGGCACAGTCACTATTACTCATAAATGCCGCAATTGTGTTTTGAGATTCAGGCTTAAGGTATGAAAGCTCAACTGCGGCTAGCAGCGATATTCTCCCAGAATCTATATATGTATATAAGGCATTATCTGTCTCCGCAATTCGGAGATATCTCTTCAGACTTGCCACAGATATGTCATATGCCTGACATATCTGCTCATATCTTGCTCTTCCACACAGTTTTAACGTGCGGTAACATTCTGCAAGTTCAATTGATAGCTGCGTTACTGTTTTTTTATCAGCTTGAATCTCATATTCAACCATCCTGTATTCGACTGCGAATGCGTTACACACTCTCTTAATGTATTCAACATTCCATTTCCTCTGATTATGAAATAATTTATGCAACGTGCTCGCATCGATTCCAGACAGCTTAGCAAGCGTTGTCATTGAATATGATTTTTTAAAGAGCATATTCGTGAAAAACTGTGTGTATTGTGCGTTTACTTTTTCAAAATAGTCATCATCATAAATGAGTTCAAGATTGCATTCTGACACATCAATACTTTTTTCAGTACCATATTCTACAACCTTAAAATGTGCATCCTCTCTCTGTCTTCCCACTTATTCACCATATTGCAATAACATCCGTGGCTGAGCCACGCAAGATTACATTGCATATGCACTATACACCATGTTTTTGATTTTTTATTAATTTATTTTAAAAAATCTGAATCTATTTGTACGCTTTTATACTGCTCCGACCACACCGGATTAATTCTGAATATTTTTTTGTATTTTGTGCCCGACTTTGACTCGAGTGTCATTGTAAGCCCCTTATTAAGTAATGACTTCATCTGTGTCTTTGTAAGCGGTTTTCCTGCACACCTGGCTGCAAAATTTTTTTCAAAACTGACAGTAAAATGACATTCATTATACTTCTCACAATATATTCCATACTGTCCCATGAATACATTTCCCCTACAATATGGGCATCTTCCTATTGATTCCTGGGTATATTGCCTCTGATATGACCATTGTGAGCTGCTTCTTATTTTTTTAAATAATTTCTGTATATAAGATGTAATATGTGCCATGCATTCAGATTCACTCAATGCTCCTTCTGCAACTTCGGTGAGCATCAGCTGCATCTGTGCTGTAAGTGCCGCTGATTTAAGGTCTGGTTCGACATGAGCAATAATTTCCTGTCCTTTCTCTGTAGGAATTATATGCTTAACTTTGCCGGTACCATCATATTCAACAAATCCATAGTCAAACATATTTTTAATAATCCCTGCCCTTGTCGCTTTTGTTCCGATACCTAAGTCTTTGATTATTTCTGCTTCATCCTTATCATCGATACTGTTGCTTGCATTAATCATCGCAGTTAACAGCGTTGCTTATCCTGTATTTTTCTTATGGACTATATGCCAAAAATATAAAAACCTTCAGTATAGACTTCATATAATCTATACTGAAGGTTTACCTGCCTATCTTAATCTGTTTTTTTGCAAAACATCATCACCGGCATTTATTGTTTTGAAATTTTCTACAACAACGCCTGATAAATCTGGCATGTCATAATATTCATGATCTTCCAGCTTTTGCTCGAAAACTTCTATACAATCATGATTGTAAACTATCATTTTGCTTTCATAATCCGTATCTAACAATTCAGTGGAATTGAATATTAAGTCTTTAAAATTTTCATGCGCAATTTCCACAAAGTTATTAAGAGAATCTTCATCTGTCGGATTGAGATGTATTCTTATTCTTTTATCATCAACCGTTTCATTTGAATGCAAAACTGCTACTGTAATTTCTACCTCATCATTTAGTGCGTCTCCAATTATATTTATACTTACATAATCCTGTGGACGTTTATCATTTGCAATAATGCAATTCCATTTTCCATCAGCGGCATAATTGGCTGATATCTTACTCTTAGCAGCAGCAATAAGCTTATCAAACTCATTCTTTATAATATTATATACATTATTCCTCTTAAGCTTATCTTGCTTTTATCATATACTTGTCCAATTTTTCCGTTCTCATCATAGAAAATGGAGGTTATACAAATACATGTAATTAAGTCTTGTAATCTATACTCATCATTATCTGTCCAAACATTATTTTTGTTTCCTTTTATATACTTGTACAAAATTCCTGCTAATGTCTCTATTCCCAACTTAGACACTGATATCTCTGAGTTCTTCAAAAAATCTTCTGCTATTTGTACTCCAAAAATATTATTAATAATGACTGAATAAACTAATACATTCTTTTTAAATCTTTCAGCTATACATTCAACAGATAAATCATTTATACATAAACGCGAATTGATTCCATTCCCTAACAACAGCCCTTTCGCCATAACTATTCATTTTCACCTCCTACTCCTAATCCTACAAGTATTTTATCAATTTTCGAAATTAAATATTCTATGGCACATTTCCTTGTAATACCCTTAGAATCTACTTTTTTTAATCTTTCTTTCAACAATTTCAATCCATCAATGTCATTCATATAAAAATCTCTTACATTACCCATATAATAAATTGTATCGAATGCATCTGCTATTTTATAAACACCCTCTAATTTACTACAATTTATTAACTTTATTAGCTTTTCTACATCTATGTATTCCATAAATGATTTATGAGTACAATAATATTCTTCTCTCTTGTGACAATGTTGTAAAAATGCTTCTGCATTATCATAAATGTTTTCTTCTTCTATTTTTCCTTTGTCTAGTATTTCATTTCTTTTTTTTCGACTCTCAGCTATGGGTTGATACACTTCTAAATATTTATGTTTTGCGTCCTCATCTCTAAAAGAAATTGGACTCCTGTTTTCGTCTTGAACACGCATATCATTTTCTACAAGTGATAACATTATTGTTTGAACCTCGGATAAATCTCCTTCATATAATCCCATTTTGCTAAAAAGAAGAAGCAACTCTATAATATTTGAATAAACAGGATATACATATTTGTTCTCTTTCAACTCAACAATCATTCTTTGAATGCCATCCCTTATTAGATCATCATCCATATACCTCCAATTTCTTAATTCTGAGTATGCTACTCCTGTAGACTGTATTTGTTCCTTATTATATATTTTTTCGCGTTCACATCGCGCCTCAATACTCCTTGCAGAGCTCACCAAATCTGCTTCATCAAGATAATCACTTCTTATGTACTTATCAATAAAATAATATCTAATTGTATGCGTGTATTCATGCCCTTCAAAATAAACATAATCAGAATTCCCATAATATGCACTTTTTATAATCTTTTTATTTTTTCTATTTGAAACTACTGCCCAAATACTATATCTTAAAAAATCAGAGATGATATTCTCATAATATTGGGAAGACTTCATATTTCTATTTGTCATTACAAAAATACCTCTAAATATATCTAGCCAAGCAATAATAATTCTCAAGTTTCTATTATCTACTTCACTAAATGCCGATAATATAGCATCCATATGGCATACTAAAAATTCTTTATAATCACCTTCACCAACACATCCTTTATGTTTATCTGTTCCAGAAATAAGTTCCACTAAATTTTCTTTTATTTCCGGATAATAATTGCATGTCTTTCCAATAACTTTCTCTTTTATATCACGATAGATAAAATTTTCCGAATACAATCTTTCATTTAGTTCTTTTAATTGTCGAATCGTAATCAAATTTTTATCAATATTATTCTTTTTCTTATTCTCTTCTGATTGGTCTTGAATAACCTTTCTATCACCCGTTAATATTGTTTGATATTTCTGTTCAATGTTTGTATTTGCAAATACTTTTCCAATATTGTTTTCATCTGCCAAAATCAAGACTTTACAATTGCAATGTTCAATTAGATTGTTTACGTAACCAAAAAATTCGTTGATTGGTATGGTGCACCTTTCTAAGTCATCAAAACATACAACCATATTTTTTGCTTCTAATAAGCCTGAAATGTCTTTCAAAACATCTCCAAAATCAGCAGAAAATGATCCTATTGAAAACGAAAATGCTTTACTTACAATGCCTAAAAAACCCGCTACTGGTTTTGCACCTTTCTTTACTATTTCATTTCCATTTGCTTTTACATATACAAGATAATTTGTCATCAATTGTTTTGATAATGTCTCAATTGTAGAAATCCCATATAATGAGATATAAACATTCTTCTTTCTCTCATTTTTTCCAACTTCTATATCTGATATTGCATCACATAAATAGTTCTCATACAAAAAAGTCTTTCCACTTCCCCATGCACCATTTATTAACAATGCATATTTTTCATTTTCATTCCTTATATAGCTTTGTACAGCCTGTACTATCTCTTCTCTGTTCATTTATCCACATCCCAACTTTGCTTTAATACAAAAAAGCTGAGCATTTCGCCCAGCCTAATACCTAATATTTTCTTCTTTTAGGCAACAATACATTTAGATAAGTATAGCATTATTACCTCATATTTTCAATTGAAATAATTTTTTCATTTATACAATCCTCCGTAGAAAAGCGAAGCCAAGCTCATCTCTCTTTCTTTCAAAACTTTTATATTGCTTTAAACATCCTCTGCGACACCGGCTTCTCCCCTTGTGTCCGTTCTAGTTCCTTTTTGGCATTCTGCAGGTCCTCCAGCCGCTTCAATTCATCCTCTGCATCCTCAAGTCCTAAATGCGTATAGGTGTTAAGCGTAACTCCTATATCGCTATGCCCCATAAGGTACTGCAATGTCTTTGGATTCATGCCGGATTTCGCCATATTGCTGCAATACGTGTGCCGGCAAACATGTGGCGTGATATTCGGCATCTGCACCCGATAGATATCGTTGTACCGCTTCACCATGT
>OLOX01001042.1_pt1 | contig 27838 bp, 22 predicted proteins | sample 1672091 | NCBI WGS metagenome assembly OLOX01 (sample SAMEA3136644, study PRJEB25190) | human gut metagenome | reverse complement strand
TCGGCGCCGCCGGTCCTGTTGTAGGCGGATATCCGCCATGCGTGCCCATGCCCGCATCTCCACCAGACCCTCCTCGCACTGCCGGGGACGATGCCGTCGGGCCCCAGGTCGCCGTTGCGCTCGAAATCCCATTCGGCCACGAGCTCGGGATACGCGGTGGCCAGGTCGTTGAAGCCGCGCAGCAGCTTGCGGTTCTTGCAGTACGGGCAGCTGTCGTCGACGCGAATGGAACGCATGCTCACCTTCTCGCGCCAGACGTGGCCGCACGATCCGCGCCACCACACCATGGCGCCTGCGTGGGCGTGGAGGTCCTCGGCGCGCAGGCCGCCGTTCAGCTCGGGGTCGAGCTGCCTGGCGACGTCCGGCCTCTTTGACCCGAGGTCGTTGCTGCCCTTGGCGAGATAGCGTCCCCTTCCCCCATGGCACAGCGGGCACTTGCGGCTCCCTTTGCGAGTCCCCCGCAGGCTCTCGCGCCATTCGTACCCGCACGTCGGGCATTGCAGCCAAGATCCTCTTGGCCGTACGGTCGGAGACCTGCGAAGGCTTCAGGTCGCCGTTCTTGGTGGGATGCCAAAGGTGCAGGATGCCCGCGTCCAGGCACTCGGCGCTATTGAAGCCCTCCAGCGTCAGCCTCCTGCCGCAGTACGGACATCCGGCATCGTTGAACGCCCTCGTCCTCACGGACAGCCGCCAACTGTGGCCGCACTCGCCGCGCCACCACACTCGGGCGGAATCGCAGCGCGAGACGTCGGACGGCTTGAGGGGCTCGTTCCGCTCCTCGTCCCATTGCGCCAGCAGATCCGCATGCCCGAACCGCAGGCACCATGCCTTGGCCGGACTCGCTCAGAAAGGATATCGCCCAGTCAAGTATGCTGCGCATGAGCGAGTGCAGCTCATCCTCATGGACGCGCTCCTGCTCGGAAGCGGGGCAGCGATCGTCTGCGAATAGTTCCTCGGGGTTTATCACCCCCTCGCCGTCGCTCCGCATAAGCTGGCTAAACAGTATCGGGCGCGTGGTGACGCCCTTGATCTTAACGATGCAGTCGTAGCTGCTACGGCAGCCTCGCGATGAGGGCATGTTTCCTCCCCTGGGTCAGGGAGCGCGGGATTGCGCTCCTGCCCAGAGGCGGAAAACGGGGTATTTTGGACGTGCCCTAAGGGCGAGCGGCGGCCACGACGAAAGAAGGCCTTTTGCCGATTGTCGCCCCCCGGTAGTTAGCGGATGTTAACCGACGGCGAATAATCCGCTTAAAGACCAAGAAACCCCGCAACTCGGCTTGAGTTGCGGGGTAAGTGAACACTAGAAGTCGAAGTCGATCGATAGAGGCTAACGTATGAGGCAGACTACCCTGAGCATAAACACGCTCTCGCACAAAACGAGCACTAGGCGGCTCCGCGGTTCGTGAAAGCCGGGACCAGCGGGCCAGGAAACACCGCCTTAGGCAATGTGTCGGCGTCGCCACGCAATAGGGTCAGCGTCCGCGCATTTGAGCGCTCGAATCGATCGCAGCGACGTACGCATATAGTTCTTGCCGAAGACGAATCATCTGGCACAAGCCCGAACGGCCTCTTCAACAGTCTCCGCACTTGCCCGCGTCCCTCCAGCTCATTCAGCGAAATCTCCCTCATGATTAAACACGGCAAGCAAACCACCCCACCAGCATAGCAAGGATACCCGAAAGCAGATAAGAAAGAAGCTGCAGGGTTCATACCGGATCGTGCAGAAAATCAGCAAAAGCACCGATAGCCTGCGCAAACTAATAGTCGACTTTCAGCCCCTCTTCAGCCTCGAAGGCCTCGATGTCTCCGAGGTCGTCAAATTCATAAATCTCATCATCCGACCGCAGAATCATCGAGCGCAGATCGAATTCTCCGAAGCGGGTCAGCAAAAGCTCGTCCCAATACTGTTTGGCCTGCACGGAGTCGCCCAAATCGACAGCGTTCAGTAGGCCTCGTATATATCGCGACCCATCCGCAGTCCAATGCGAAATCCCCGTATATGAATGGCCGCTAAGCCCTCGGGTATCGACGGAAAGGAAACGCCCATTGTCGTCCAGCTCGGCAATCCAATCAGGCTTCATGTACTGATGTTCGGGCCGCAAGAGGTAGAAACACTTGTCGTCGCAGTACTTCAGGTACGGGTTGCCGGCAAGAAAGAGATCGGCGGTCGTGATGTAGCTATCACGATCGAGCATGTCCTTCACCGTATAGAGCGACGATACGGTGTTCGACGTCTCGAACAGCGGGTTATAAGCAAGTTCGACGATACCACCGAACTTCTCAGGCAGATAGGCGAAGGCATCGGCGCGGTATCCCGTCACCACAACCACGCGCTCAAAGTCAGCCTCAAGCATACGTTCGATATTTCGCTCGATGAGAGGCGTGCCCTTCACGCTCATGAGCGATTTCGGCAGGCCGCCGGTCGCCCCCCCCTCATGCGCCTTCCGAGGCCGGCGGCCAATATGATTCCCTGGGTCATTCTCTAAAATCCAATCTTGTTCAAGTTCGCGAGCGCTCTGTCGAGACGTCGCCTCCAGGCGGCCTCGTTGTAGTCGATCATCTGTCCACGCGACAGCTTGATCAGATGCCAGAACAGCCACATGTAGTCGATAGAAGCCTTGAAGAGACTCCATCGAAGCGGGTCGATCTTCGCGCCAGAAGCATTCTCGTAGGCGGCTAACACGCATGCCTCCGCCGTCTCGTCAAGGCAGTCAGTGAGTACGACGTTAGAAAGGTCAAAGTAGGGATCGGCCATGCCCGAATACTCCCAGTCGATTAGCCACATGCGATTGCCGTCCCACATGAAGTTAGCGGCGTTCGGGTCGCCATGGCTCGGCACCATGGGCATTGTGTACTCCGTTAAGAGCGATTCCAACCCAGCGTCGAGCCTATCCTGTTGGGCCACGAGCTCTGCCTGCAGCCCGTAGCCCTCGCGGGCCAGCACCTCGCGGTAGCCGCGCACGCCCTCCGCCAGGTCGAACACGTTCGAGAAGGATATACCCGAGCCGTGCAGCTCGGCGAGAATGGTGCACATCCTGCGCACCATGCCGCCATCGGCGTACGCCTCCGTCGTTAGGGACTCCGCGCCCACAAGGAACCGCGTTACCAACACGCCGGACTCGCCGTCGGCATAGACGACCTCGGGGGTGAAGGACAGCTGTCCAGCAGCTGCGACGTTAGCCACCTCGGCGGGCCGATTGATATACTCGTTGGTCCCCTCTCCGGGCACGCGCATGGCGTAGACGCCCTCGGAGGTACGAACACGAACGTTCACGTTGGTCCTGCTGCCGGGCATCACATCTGTCTCGAGACAAAGTTCCGGCACAATGCTTTCAAAGATTGCAGCATAATCAACAGCGCTCACTCGGCATCGACCGCCTCGGACGCAACCGCCTCGCCAAGGCCCGACCTTTCGCCGTGCGTCTCGGCGTTCAGCGCGCTGCCCTTCCTGCTGAGAGCCATCAGAAAACCGAGCATCATCAGGATGCCGATAATGAGCACCGGGTAGCCGCAGATGGTCTTCACGATTTTGATTCCCTCAATGTTGCCCGTAAGCGTGAACACCACAGCCACCGCGCCTATCACGACGCCCCACATCACCTTGATGGGCATCGGCGCCTCGCCTTCGCCGGCGCTCTCTCCCCTTAGCGTGATTTGAGAGATGGTCGAGGTCATCGAGTCCGCGAGCGTCACGAACGAGATTGCGACCAGAAGCAAAATCAGGGGCTTCAAAAGAAACGAAAAGGGAAGCGCCTCTACGACCTTGAGCATCATCGCCTCGTTGCCGAACTGCTGCATATAAGCGTAGAGCGACGCGCAGCCCTGCAGGTCCACCTTGTCGGCATATGCGGCGAAGTTGTACTGGATGTCCAGGGCTAGCCCGCCGAATACCGCGAACCACACGATGCCGAACAGCGCGGGCACGAGCCAGTTCATAACGACGTACTGGCGAAGCGTGCGACCCTTGGCAAGCTTGATGCTGAACAGACCGACGATAGCGCCGAAGCTCAGAAAGTCCACGAAGTAGTACTCATCCCACCACTGGGGCCACAGCTCGCTCGAGCCCGCCCAGGCGGCGCCGGCGACGGAGCCGGAATCGGGGAAGGCGGTCACGGCGGTGATGCTCGCCACGAAGCCATTGAGGAAATGGCCTACCGTCTCAGCGAAGAGGTTACAAATCCACTGCGCAGGACCGAAGAAGAATGCGAGCAGCATAAGCGCAAGAAACATCCAGGCGTTCTTGTCAGCGAACCATCGGATGCCTCGATCCATGCCGGTAACGCTGGCCACCGTGAAAGTGACCACAATCACGATGCAAATGCCGACGTAGAGCGCCGGGCTCACCTCGAGACCGAAAACTGTCGACATGCCGCTGCCAATCTGCAGCAAGCCGTAGCCCAAACTTCCAGCAACGCCGCCAACAAGAGCGAACACCATGAAGGTGTCGACGATTCCAGCAAGCCTGCTTGGTTTTTTGGACATCCTCTTGAGAAACGCGAAACCGCTGCTCACCGAGAAAGGAGCACGCATATTGTAAATTGCGTAGGCGAGCACGACACCAAACACGCAGTAACACGCATAGGGCGCAAAGGACCAGTGCAGATAGGACTTGTCGAAAGCCCACAGCACCGCCTCGTAGCTGCTTGCCGCCACGCCTGAGGCCGCCTGCGACGCAGCCGTGAACAACAGCGGCTCGACAGGCCCCCAGAAGACAATCCCCGTGCCGATGCCGGCACAAAGCGAGATGGCGAACCAGTTCCACAAGCTATACTCGGGCTTGGCCCCCCTTCCGCCCAGACGAATGTTGCCCACCGGATGCACCATGACGAACACCATGAAGACCACGAACGCGAGCACGCCCAGGGACACGAGCCAGCTGCCGTTGACCATAAGGGCAGTGAAGGCGGTCTTGAGCGCAGCGATGAAGTTCTCGCCGCTGGCGACACCGCACATAATCATCACCAGAAATACGGCGATGGGAACGACGAGGACAGCAGGCCGAATGGCGCCGAGAAGCCTCTTAAGCATCGGCCACCTCCCCGCTCACGCGCCAAGCCTTCACGCGGTGCGTCACTCGCTTCTCCTCGGGGGGAAGTAGCATGTAGTCGCCGTAGGTCTGCGTGAGGTAGTCGTCCCAGCAACTCATAGCCTTGAGGCGGTGTCCCTCGAACTCGACATCGACGCTATTCTCAAGTTCCGCTCGGGGCACGGAGCAGGACGCCACGGTCGAGGAGAGCACCTCGGCGACCTCGGAGGCAGAATCATAGCTAGGATTGGCGACTACGTCAGCAGCTACGGCCTGAAGGCGCTTTTTCGGATTTCCGGTCAAACGGGCCAGAACGCCCCAGATGCTTCGAATCGCATCTTTCGGGGAAGTCATCATATCGCGCTTGACGTAGGCGTAAACACAGTTCTTGACTGCCATTTTGACTCGACGGCGCAAAACATCGAACTCGTGGTCGTCGGCAGGCACGCCATCCATGGCGAATAAATCTATCCAAAGGTACTCATCAAGGACACACTCGTATCCGGGTTCCTGCACGCGAATCGACGTGTCGAACAATTTTGCGAATGGGTAAATAAAACCATCGTCATTGAAATCAACGATTTCAAAACCGTGCGGTAAATCGTCCCGCATGGTGAGCAAGCGATTATAGTCCGGACGCGGCATGCAGACATCAATGTCATCGTCCCAAGGAATAAACCCCTTATGGCGCACCGCGCCAAGAAGAGTGCCCCCAGTGAGCGAATAGCGAAGCCCATACTCGCCGCAGAACGTATCGAACCAGGCAAGAAACCTCAGTTGTTCAGTATGAAGCTCGTCTAGGCTGAGATAGGCCCCCCCCCCCCGTAGCAGTTTTATCGTTGTGAATCATTGATTGCTCCTTTTCCGTAGAGGTTCAAAGCGCTCATCGAGTTTCGAGACTCCAGCTGCAATCGCCTCGGCCATCAAACCGTACCCAGCCCCATTTGGATGAAAGTGATCCTTGTTGTAAGCGCTTCCCCAACCGTTCGACTCAACTTCAGATTTGAACATCGACCACATATCCACGAAGGGAATCCCACATCTGCTCGCTTGCGTCCGAATCGCGTCGTTAAACGCCAGATACTCGTCGGGCGTTCTTGGAAAAAGGCGCCCGTCGATATAGACGCAGGAACAGGCAACGACCCCAACGCCCATCGCCCCAAGTCGGTCGAGAAGTTCCCCGTACTGCTCTTTGAAGGAGCCAAGGGAAACCCATTGCTCGGTGCCATCGACAGCCTTGATGAGCGCGCTGAAGAACTTCCTGGCCGCATTGTCAACATGCTGTCCAGCCCGTTTGGTCCAGGTTCGCGAGTAGAAAGGCCTAGGCATCAGCATGCCGCCACCCTGGAAGCGCTTTGGTATGCGAGGAAACACCTTGCCCTTCCGGTTCGGCCGTATCTGCGCGTCCACGTTGCCGTAGAGCACGACGCACATGGAGCGACCGCCCCCCCCCGAAGTTATTTTTCCGTCGTCAAGCAACCTCAGCGCGTAGTCGATCGTCGTCCCGGTGTAGGCCAGATTAACGATTTCATACCCCTCGCCGAGCAAGCGTGCCAACTCACCCGTGAAGTTGACCTTCTTGCTGCCAAGCCCCTGCGTTATGGAGTCGCCCAGAAGGTAGACAGTCGTCTTATCGTTCTCGTTCATCTCGCACTTTCCCAACCAGCTTTTCCACAGCGTTCGCCGCGTTCTCGTAATACGCGTCCCAGGTGAAGGCCGACACGCTATCCCGCGCGGCTTTCGCCATGCGCGGAATCTCCTCCCTGTTCGAAAGGAACCACTCAATGCGACCCCTGAGCGCGCCCGCATCCTGGACAGGCACCACAAAACCGTTCTCCCCCTCCGCGACGCAATCTGCAGCCCCCGTGTTCTCAGTGCACACAACGGGCAGCCCAGAAGCAAAGCCCTCCATGATGGAAAGGGGAAACCCATCGCCCAGAGAGGGGAACAGCATCACATCGGCTGACAGAAGGATCTCCGACACCTCATCATGCTGAACCATTCCCCGAAGCTCGATATTCGAAGGAAGCCTTGAAGTGATGGAATCGGGAAGATTGACGTTACCGACACACAGCAACCGAGCCCGGGGCGCCTCTATGTCGATGAAAGCGTCGAAAAGCCAAGCGACGCCCTTGTGCTCGCTAACCTGCCCTAAATAGACGAAGGTCAGCGGATCACCCTCAGCCTTCCTTGTCCGCGGCCTATAAGGAAACGACTCCGTGTCAACGCCGTAGTGGCATATCTCGCAAAACCCGCGATCAATTCCCGAATACTCAAGGCTGTTTACAACGAATTCGGATCCGCAAAGAAACGCATCAGCTGCGGTCAGCTCTCGTTTTGTGCGCTCCACGTCGACCGGGTCCCAGATGCGATTCCATCCCCTGAGGCTTCCGGCAAACGCGGGCTTTAGGACCTCATCCCGTTCGTAAACGGTCCGCAGGTACAGCGCGTTGGCAGCGGACATATCGGCGATTCGCACCGTCTCGGGCGATAGCTCCCTTACTTTCTCGAATAGAGAAGCAGAGCAGCCGTCATATCCAATCACGGCATCGGCTCCCTCACGAGCAGCGAGTTCGGCAACTTTCTCGGCGAATGCGTCCTCGGTAGAACGTCTTATAAGGTCATAGCGGGAATGAGCAAACGGGACGTTGTGACAGAAAAGCACCGCTAGCCCTCGCGCCTCGTTAAACTGGATGACGTCGGAGTCATCGAGCTCGTCGCAGTGTCTTCCCGTCGCCTTCTTCTTCCAAAAAGGCGGAAGCGCCTTTGCGACCAGGCTGGTGAGGTTGCGGGGTTTCATATAGACGGTCGTCGCATATGCGCCCAGCTCGCCCCTCTTCTCCAAGGCCGTCGCGAGCCTGTAGGAATGCTGCTGTTGAGGATGCGCAACGATAACTTTCAAACGTAATTCCTTTCACAAGGCCGCTAGGAGGCGCTCTTCATGCCACGCAGGACATCGAGAAACCTGCCTCTGAACACGAAGAGCCCCACCGCATAGGCGCAGATAAACAGGTAACGGACCCATCCGAGGTTATACAGAAAGAGGGAAATCACGGCACATGCCAGGGTGAGCCCGCAGCAGAAGGCGAGGAACTTCGCATCGAACACCTCGAACTCGACCTTCGCATCCCTCAAGGTCCTCTTTACAAAGACAAAATGGAGAACTGCCGTCACCAGATAGCAAGCGGCAGTCACGTATGCCGAGGCGATATACCCGAAAACGGGTATGGCAACGAGATTGAGGGCAATGTTCAAGGCAGCCGACAAAATCGATGCGACAGCAACGTAGCCAGCACGGCCGTAATAAATCTCGACGTTGACGAATAGCGTATAGATAAACGAGAACACAACGCCCGTCGCGATAGGCGGAATGCACCAAATCGCCTCCTGGTAATCCGACGTCGCCAACAGCGCCACGCACTCCGGCGCAAAAAGCATGAGGAGAAAGACGAGCAGAGTCACCAGAAGCAGGAGGACGTTGGTGACTCCAGGCACTTTGGCGCAGTCGCCTTTGCGAAGGTTTCCGTAGAGCCACGGCACGAACGAGGAGTTGATGCCGTTGTTCACCATTATCAAAAGCAGACCGGCAGAGTGCGCCACGCCATAAATAGCCACGCGCGTGTTGTCGAGGAACCAACTAATCATGACTTTGTCGGCCTGGTTGAGCAGCACCTGCGAGGCATAGTGCGGAACCAGAGGGATTCCCAGACGAATCGACTGACTCCACCATTCACGCTTGAAGAAGTCCCTCGAGTCGCGAAGGAACAGGGTCCACACCACGACCGCCAGAACAGCAGAGGGCGCGATATTCGATGCGACCCTGGCGACGACCTTCCAATCGTCGGGAGCCGCCCAGACGCTCACGATGCCCAGAAGCACGCTAACAACCGAAATGAAAAGCGTCGCGGCGATGAGCTGCTTATAGGCGTAGTCGAAGCGCTTCCTGGCAAACCAAAGGCTGAGGATGACTGAGGCGTAGATATCGAGGAACATCAAGCAGGTCAGCAGCGTCCCCATGCCCGTCAACGCATTGATCGGCACCCTGAGCAGCAGGTAAATCGCAAAGAATGCCCCGACAAGCGCAGTAATGAGCGTCGCCTGACTTGTTGTGTACTCCGGACGCTCGTCGGCGTGGTCGGTCAATCCCTTGTTGAAAACCTCGGATGCCAGATTGAGCGTGACAACCAGTGAGAAGAGCATGTACCACGAAGTGTAGAGACTATACGTGCCGTATTCATCCGTCGTGAGCAAGCGCGTAAAGATGGGCATCGAGATAACGGAGATGCCCCTTTGGATGATGGTACAAAGCGTGAACCACACGCCCGCCTTGGCAGGCAAGGGCATAGAACGATATTTGTTAAGAGCACGTGAAAACATTAGCAATCCAATTTTCGAAGGGAACGCTTGTTAAGAATCGCAATGAAAACAACGGGTGCAAGAAGGAATAACATCATAGTGAAGTTCTGAGGCATATAGCCGCGAATGATAATTTGAAACAGCGCGCCGTATATAAGAGAGTAAAGAACAAGCGAAAGCGAGAGTCCATCTCTTTTCACATAGAGGTTCCTGGCATAGCGACAGGCCAAACCCAAAATGAGCATGCAGACTATAATTCCGACGATGCCAAACTCTACGTAGTATTCACCAAGGTTTGGATACGCAACGCCGTTAAGCATGGCTCGATACCCATAGAGAGTGTTAATGATTTCATGGATCTGCGGATCAGGCTTACCTGGCCAGATCGCACGGGGAACAAGGATCGTTAGTGAGCCAAGTATCATTTGGCTACCGTAAAGATAGTTTACTTTATCCGGAAACAGCGGCAGCAAGCTGTAGAAGACCTTAAAGTCATCTATTTCCGCATAGAAAGGCTCGAATATACTCGCTAGCCCACCTGTTCCCAGGTCCATACCCATCCCAGAGCGAATGCCGACACGTGCAACCTGCATAATTGCAAACAGCAATACAAGTAAGCCAACGGCCCCGCCAAACGTTGCCAATGAAGGAGCCTTGCCCTTTTGGATGTAGACAATAACGATGGGGGCAAGAAGCGGAAGCAGTATCGCAGCGCGAGTCCCAGAAAAGAACAGAATAGCAATTAGGACCACATAGCTAATGATTTTTAGAATCATGTTCTTGCCATATGCAAACGCAACCGCCCATGCGCCAACGCAAGCATATCTCGTATAAGACAAAAAGCTTAGCGAGCTTTCATCAAGCGAGGCAGACTGAGAGCCGGCAAGCCCGCCTGAAAGAATATATGTAATGCTATAGCCACAACTGATTGCATAGACTAGATAAAGAGTGAGCGATACGGCGAATAAGGCATACGACGCTTTCACCATAAGCTCCTTATTTGCCGGCTCATGATAAAAAGAAAAGCGCTCTTTGTTGCTCTCCTTAATCGGACTGGACCCGTACGCAAGGGTAAAGGCGACGTGACCCACAATCACGAGCAAAACCGCTTCGAGGGTTTGCGGCATCGCGTCAACACCGTAGCGCGCCGAATCCCCAGCAGAGAATTGGAACACGGGAGCAACGTGATAAACCAGAACATATATCAAAGTGACCATTGTGTACGGCTCAAAAATGTAAACCGGCCGTCTTAAGTGACGCAAGAGAATAGCAAGACCAAAATAAAGACCTTGCAGAGTGAGAGCCATAAAACACTCAGCCTCTTCGCCGGTAGTCGAACCAAGAACTTTGATCGAAGTCCATATGACCCCAGCAAAAAGGAGCGTCACGACAAATAGAGCCATTACAAGGCTTCTTTTACGTTTATCACCACCTTTAGCTCCCAAGTTGTTCTGGCTCTCCCTGTATTCGCTATTCATGCGCATAACCCCTCGGGCGCTCCCCTGCCATAGCCTTTATAGCCTGTAAAGCGTCAGAGATAGTCGCTATTCCATTTGAGTTCTCACGGTAAAGAGCCTCTTCGCAACCCCCGACTAAATATGTAAGAGCATCTGTCCCGCAAGATTGCGCTTCCAGCAAAGTCGTTGGATAGTTGTCCTCGCGCGTCGGGTTGAAGAACACATCAGCCGCCGTGTAGACGGCGGCGAGATCCTGCGGCGAGCCGGTGCGAGCGAGGCCCACGACACCCTCTGGCATCTCCTTGATCTGCTTTTCACTCAGCCCCACGAGCACGATGGCGTACCCCTCATCATCCAGCTCGCCCGCCAGACGCACGAAGTCGGCCAGTCCCTTACGCTCAGTCCAGGGGCTCGCCACGCCCAAAATCATGAAGCGATTGCCTATACCGTAGCGCTCGCGGAAGTCGCTCGGGGTGGGTTTGAAGACGGACGCGTCAACAGTGTTGTGGCGAACCTCGACGGGGTATTTGGCAAGGAAACTCTGATTCACTAGGCCTTCAAGCCAATACGAGGGCGTTATCAGCTTCATCCGCTCGGCCGGCACCAGGTTGAACAGGCGCCTCTTCCGCTCGAAGCTCCACGCGCAGGAGCGCTTCGAGTACGTCTTGGGATAGGTATCAAGCTGCGGGCAGGGATTTTCATACGCGCAACGGTCCTTCCATTGCATACACTTCGCATATGTGAAGTACGCGCAATGGCCCGTGAACGCCCAGCAGTCGTGCAGAGTCCACTCCACCTTGCACTCATGACTTGCAAGCCAATTGAACAACATCTCGACGTTGACGTAATAGCCGTGCAGGTTGTGCAGATGCACCACGTCGGGGCGAATCTCGTCCAGCCGCTTGAGTAGGCGCTTCGTGGCCGCCTTCGAGTGGAAGCCGGCCTTGCCGCCCAGGCGCGTCTGAACGCCGTCGAGGCGCACCTCCCAATCGGTTGCGAAGCGCATCTCGCGCGCGCCCTCAGCGGCACGGCCCCGGCCCCAGAAGGCATAGGAGTCCCCGCCCGCGGCCAGAAGCTCGCGGTGCTCCCTCATCATGACGCCGCCGGTCGAGCCATGCGGGAACGTATTTACGTGTGCATAGACGGTCACTACAGGCTCTTCCTCCACACCATCTTATCCACCACGCCCGTGTAGCTCTGGACGATCTTCACGACCTTGGTGCTCACGGTCTCGTCGGCGTAGTCGGGCACGGGCGCCTCGGGGTAGCTGTCCTCGGCATCCAGGGCCACGGCGGTATGCACGGCCTGCAGAAGGCCGCGCTCGGAGATGCCCGCCAACGTGAAGCACGCCTTGTCGAGCGCCTCGGGGCGCTCGGTCGAGGTGCGGATGCACACCGCCGGGAAAGGCTTGCCGATGCTCGCGAAGAAGCTCGACTCCTCGGGCAGCGTGCCTGAGTCGGAAACAACCGCGAAGGCGTTCATCTGCAGGCAGTTGTAGTCATGGAAGCCCATGGGCTCGTGCATGCGGACCCTCGAGTCCAGCTTGAAGCCCGTTGCCTCCAGGCGCTTGCGAGAACGCGGGTGGCAGCTGTACAGGATGGGCATGTCGTACTTCTCGGCCAGCGCGTTGATGGCGCCGAAGAGGCTCTCGAAGTTCGCCTCAGTGTCGATGTTCTCCTCGCGGTGGGCGCTGAGCAGCATGTATCGCCTGGGCTCCAGCCCCAGCTCGCCAAGGACGTTGGACGCCTCGATCTTCTCGAGATTGGCGCGCAAAACCTCCGCCATGGGGCTGCCCGTCACGTAAGTGCGCTCGGGGGCGCAGCCGGTGTCCTTCAGGTAGCGGCGGGCATGCTCGGAGTAGGCCAGGTTCACGTCGCTGATCACGTCGACGATGCGGCGGTTGGTCTCCTCGGGCAGGCACTCGTCCTTGCAGCGGTTGCCCGCCTCCATATGGAAGATGGGGATGTGCAGGCGCTTGGCCGCGATAGCCGACAGGCAACTATTGGTGTCGCCCAGGATGAGCAGGGCGTCGGGCTTCACAGCCACCATGAGCTTGTAGCTCGCGGCGATGATGTTACCCACCGTCTCGCCCAGGTCGCCGCCCACGGCGTCCAGGTACACGTCGGGGTCGTCCAAGCTCAGGTCGCGGAAGAAGATGCCGTTCAGCGTGTAGTCGTAGTTCTGCCCGGTGTGCGCCAGCAGGCAGTCGAAGTGCCTGCGGCACTTCTTGATGACCTCCGAGAGGCGGATGACCTCGGGGCGCGTGCCCACGATAATCAGCAGCTTCAGGCGGCCGTCGTCTTGGAAGTGGATATCGGAGTAGTCCTTAGCCATCAGGCTAGACCTCCTCGTAGTAGGTGTCGGGGTTCTCGGGGTCGAAGGGCTCGTTGGCCCACATCACGGTCACCAGGTCGTCGATGCCGGAAAGGTTCGCGATCGAGTGCGTGTAGCCGGGGATCATCTCCACCACGCGCATGTCCTCGCCGCGCACCACATACTCGTCGACCGGGTAAGGGTTGCCCTCGGCGTCCTCGCCGACCTTGCGAAGCTTGATGCTCGCGGTTCCGCTCACCACCAGGAACTTCTCCCACTTGCTCATGTGCCAGTGGTTGCCCTTGGTGATGCCGGGCTTGGAAACGTTCACGCTCACTTGTCCGCGCTCAGGCGTGCGGAGGAACTCGGTGAAGCTCCCGCGCACGTCCACGTTAGGTTTGAGGTCGTAGGCAAAATGACCCGGTTCGTAGTAGCTCAAAAACGTCGAGTAGAGCTTCTTGCTGAACGAGCCGTCCTTCAGATCCGGCACCGCAAGCGTTTCGCGTGCATCGCGGAAGCCCTTCAGAAGGCCCACGATCTCGCCCAGCGACGCCTTCTGGGCGCCCGGGGCGTAGCAGTAGCAGCCGTCCTCGGCCGGCACGCACTCGACGCCGACATAGCGGCACCGGTGCACGTCGCCCACAAGGGCATCCAACATCGCGGTCACCAGGTCGTCGATGTAGAGCAGCTCGAGCTCGACCGAAGGGTCGTTGACTTGAAACTCGCGGCCGTTGGCGATGGCGTCGCAGAACGTGGCCACAGCCGAGTTGTACCGCGGGCGGCACCACTTTCCATACAGGTTCGGGAAACGATAGACCAGCGCCTTCGCCCCGGTGCGCTCCTCATAATCGAAAAGCAGCTCCTCCCCTGCCAGCTTGCTCTCGCCGTAGGGGCTCCCGGCATAGCGGCCCTCAAGGGAAGCCTGAACGCTGCTCGACAGCATCACCGGGCACTTGTTGCCGTGGTGCTCAAGCAGACTAAGCAGCGTCTCGCCAAACCCCATGTTGCCCTCCATGAACTCGGAAGGGTCCTTGGGGCGGTTGATGCCCGCAAGGTTGAACACGAAGTCCGCGGCAGAGCAGTAGAAGCTCAGTTCTTCCTGTGTACCGTCACGATCGTACTCATAAACGGTCAGGGGCAGAATATTCTGATACTTCTCTCTGCGGTCCTTGCCACTAGCTATATTGTTCAGCGCCTCGCACAGGTTTCGTCCTACGAAGCCTTTTGCGCCGGTGACCAGCACTTTCACTACTGCACCGCCTCGTGCTCGCGACCCTCTAGCGCGAGCTGCACGTACTCGGCGGTCTTAATTTTCTCCACCGTGCCCGCGATGTCCAGGCGATGGGTGTTGTGCGAAGTGTACGCCTCGTCGGCCATGGTCCTCACATCGCCATCCACCACGAACTTGTCATAGTTCAGGTCGCGCGAGTCGCAAGCCACACGGAAATACTCGCCCATGTCCTCGGCACGCAGACGCTCTTCGCAGGTCATCAGCGTCTCGTAGAGCTTCTCGCCGTGGCGGGTGCCGATCACCTGGGTGCCGACGCGGCCGAACACCTCCTGCACCGCCTCGGCCAAATCGCCGATAGTGCTCGCAGGCGCCTTCTGGATGAACAAATCGCCCGGGTTGGCGTGCTCGAAGGCGAACTGCACCAGGTCCACCGCCTCGTCAAGGTTCATGAGAAAGCGGGTCATGTTCGGATCGGTGACCGTGAGCGGCTCGCCCTTGCGGATGCGGTCGATGAAGAGCGGGATGACGCTGCCGCGACTGCACATGACGTTGCCATAGCGGGTGCAGCAGATGGTGGTGCGGCCAGCGCCGTTGCGGGCGTTGGCGTAGATGATGCTTTCCATCATGGCCTTGGACTTGCCCATCGCGTTGATGGGGTAGGCGGCCTTGTCGGTGGACAGGCACACCACGCGCTCGACCCCCTCGTCGATGGCGGCGTGCAGCACGTTGTCGGTGCCCAGCACATTGGTGCGCACGGCCTCCATCGGGAAGAACTCACAGGAGGGCACCTGCTTGAGCGCTGCGGCGTGGAAAACGTAGTCCACCCCGTGCATCGCGTCGCGCACCGACTGCGGGTTCCTGACGTCGCCGATGAAGAAGCGCACCTTGCCGGCCAGCTCGGGGGAACGCTCCTGCAGGCGGTGGCGCATGTCGTCCTGCTTCTTCTCGTCGCGGGAGAAGATGCGTATCTCAGCCAGATCGGTGTTCACGAAGTGCTTCAGCACGGTATTGCCGAAGCTTCCCGTGCCGCCGGTGATCATCAGCGTCTTATCTTTAAAGGTGCTCATCTGTTGCCTTTCATGCGAACCAGGTCGTCAATAATTTCCGTGAGTTGAGCGAAGAACTTCTGGCGTGAGAAGCGCTCCGCATAAAGGTCTCTCGCGCGCCCTGCCATGTCCGTGCGCGCCCCGGCATCAAGCCCGGCGAATCTACGCATAGCCCCGGCTAGCGCCTCGGGGTTCTCGGCAGAGCACGAGATGCCGCATCCCGTATCGGCCACGATCTTGCCAACGGTGCCGTCCACAGCGCACAGGACGGGCCTACCCGCAGCCAAGTACGACTGGAACTTGCGGGGAATCGTGTATACCGGCACGAGCGAGCCGCCTTCGGCGGGTTTGGAAAGGGTGAGGAGCATGGCGTCGGAGGAGGCGTACACCTCGGGCATCGAGTTGAGTGGCATGCGGCCCGTGAACTCCACATTGGAAGCGCCAAGCTCTTCCGCCAGCGCCTTGCAGGAGCTAAGGCGCGAGCCGGACCCGACAATGCGCACCCGAATACGCTCGTCGATCACAAGGGAAGCGGCACGGACTATCGTCTCCACACCCTGGTTACCGCCCACGTTGCCTGCGAACGTGAACACGGTCTCGCCCGCGTTGTCGGCGACGGCGCCGACAACCTTCTCAAATGCCTCCTCGGCGAACTGCGGGAGCCAAGCCGTCTTAAGGTCAGGCAGCCCCAACTGCTCATCGAAGTATTTCTTGAAACCGGGGGACGTCACCGCCACCATATCAGCCCGACCGTAGATTATGCGCGAGACGCCGCGCATAATCTTGTATGGCACGCCTTCGCGGCTCAGACCGCCCGTCAGCATGTCTTCGGGCCACAGGTCAAACGACCACAGCAGGCAAGGAGCCCCCTGCTTCTTGGCGATGCGTAACGCCGGTAGCGCCATGAGCACGGGCGAAAACTGCGCGCAAATCACACAGTCGTAGCGCTCGTCCATGGCGGCTTGGACTGCCCAGGCAGAAAGTGGAAACGAGATGTAGTTGGCAACTCGTCTTAGTTTATTCAGCCCCTCAAGATTCACGCCACGGGCGACAATGGGCACGCGCACCACACGCACGCCATTCACAATCTCGTCCCTATGAGCACCGTGGCGGTACTCAACAGGCACTACGCCCTCCGGATAGTTGGGCAGCGCGGTCAGCACGGTCACCTTGTACCCCCTACGCACGAACCCCTCGCAGATCTCCGAAACGTTGAAAGGCTCAGGCTTGTAGTGCTGGCAAACAACGAGAACACTCGTAACGCGAGGCTCACCTGAAGTATGACGCCGATTGTCCGCCACTATCTCCCCCTCCTCATCGCCTTGAAGGTCTTGACGAACACGCGAGCATCCAGGCCGAAACTCTGGTGGCGAACGTAAAACAACTCGCGAGCCTGACGCTGACCGCTCCTCCAAGTGGAATCGTTACGGTCGGTCGCGGCCCACCAGCCCGTAATGCCAGGCTTGCAAGACAGGATTTCCTCGCGAGCATTGCCATACTCGTACGTTTCGGCCAATGTAACGGGACGGGGGCCGATCACCGACAAATCCCCAGATAGCACGTTCAGAAACTGCGGCAGCTCATCTAGCGACGTACGTCGCAGAATTCGCCCAACGCGAGTGATGCGTGGATCGTTGTCGAGCTTCTGCTCGCGCTTCCAAGTTTCTAGTTGAGCCAAAGACATATACCTCTCAGGATGGTCGTGGGCGTCAGAGACCATTGTTCGAAGCTTGAAGATATGAATCTTTTTGCCGCCCTGCCCGATACGCTCCTGCTTAAAGAATGGTTTACCCGGCGTGTCGATGCAGATCGCCGCACATGCAGCCGCCACAGGAACGGCTAGTACCAGGCACACTCCCGCACTGAACACAATGTCAAAGACCCGCTTTGCAGCAAGGTAGCCAACTCCACCTTTCTTAGGAGCGGGCGCGTCCGCAACAGGCGCGGGAGCCCTGTACGCCCCAGTGGGTGCGCAACGCTCTGTGGAATTTGAACTTTCGGCTAGCGCAAAGCGTTCGATAGCAAGGCTGCACTCATCTGGCAGCTCAATTGCCTCGACAGTTTTGTTGTCAATTCGCGCATCCGAATCTTGCCAAATAGCATCCGATACAGCGCCACTAGCACTAGTACTGCAAGAAGCGTTTGCGCCCTTGCGATTCGTAGCCAAAACTTCGGCTTCCATTACGCGCACACCGCCCCGAAAACGGGTTTTGCAAGAAAATGCCCTTCCATGCTACCAACGCGTTTACAATTGAACCCAGAGATGCGGCGCATCCGCAGGCCGTTCGCGAAACAGCTCACGACCTGCGAAAACACCTTTCCTTTGTTCGTGCTAGATTTGGCGGGAAGCGCGAACGCACCCATAGATTCCTCAGAGAACTCCGGGCGCGTTTTTAATATGCGCAAAGGGATATCGCCCTTAAACACGTTCCAAAACTGAGGAATCTCATCAAGGCGAGTTTTGCGCATCACTTTGCCGAAAGGCGTTACGCGCGAATCGTCGCCTTGCGCCCATTGGGCGCCGCGTTTTTCCGCATCCACATACATGGAACGGAATTTGTAGACCATGAAGGGTTTTCCGTTTTTCCCGACACGCTCTTGCGCATAGATGACGGGGCCAGGAGATTCCGATTTAATTTTCAAAGCGATGATGCCCATGGAAATCGCCAAGATGATGAGCGCGCAACCAGCCGAGCACATATCAAACGCACGCTTCACGAAACGATAGCCCAAACCGCCAGCAACAATAGGCTCTGCAAGCTCGACCACATCATCGCCGGGCAAAAGTTTCTCTAGAACATCGGCCGGAATCCCGTTTTCTCGAAGCTGCGGCTCATACTTACCCGCAACGCCAAGCTCGCAAGCTTCTTTTCGCACTTCGGTCGGAACGACTTGATCAACGATGACGGACTCGGCCCCAATGCGCAAAGATTCGCCACGCTCGAACGAATTAGCTTCTTGAGTTGGAGCATTGGCGAATTTGCTTTCGTATTCAGTTGTCATTGAGGCTTCTTGCAATAGAGTTTGGTGGGTTTCGTCCGAAACGCAAAAATGCGCCGACTCCAAGAGGGTTACGCATGCAGCCTGCCGGCATTCGGCATAGCTTCGCCATTCCTGGGGTTTTCCAGGTTGAAATGGTGCGCTGGGCGCAGCATCGCCTTCGCCAGCTTCCGTATTCGCGAAAACTTGCGTGCTGCAACACCGCGCGCTCGTGAGCGCACCTTGCATGCGTATTCATCCTCTTGGAGCCGGCGCAACGCGCTTCTGCGACGATTACGTGTCTTCAAGCTATGTTCGTCGGATGTGCGGCCGCAACATTACTGCGACCAGGGACAAAAGAATCCGCCTCTCGCGGGTGCGAGGGCGGCTTGACCGGGCGCTGCGGGCGCTCGGTTGAATTCCTTACCAGATTGTTATGCGTAACCCATCCGCATTGCGCCGTTGTGCCGGTTTTGCGGAACGCGCTACAGACAACAGCCTGGCTTCCCTACCATTCGACGTACTGGATTATACCGGTCTGATGCATATGCACAACCGGGTTATCCGCGGGAAATACGCGGCCCACCTGCACTTTGCAACGAAAGGCACATTCGTTGCACTTTCCGCGCATTTGCGCCAAAACCCGCACGACAATTCGTTCACATTTTGCTGGGGGATTACAAGGCTGCAGCCGGCTTCCCAGGCGGGTGCCAGCATCTTCACAACTTCGCATTGTGCAAAAGAAAGTCCACTGCGTCCACTATTTCGATTCCGTCGATATCTGACGGGTACGTTCCGTCCTGCACGACGACCATCTTGCGGTACTCATCGCCAATCTTTCGAAGCGGCGCCAGCTCGCGGCGCATGGTTTCCTCGTCGCGCATGTCCTCAGTGACCTGGATGTATACCTTTTCCCGAGGCTTCATGGCAACGAAATCCACCTCGCCGCCGCGCAGATGCCCCACCATCACGTCGTATTCGTCATATTTCAGCTGGTTGTACACGATGTTTTCCAGCACGCGGCCCGTATCGGTGTTCCGATAGTTATCCAGATAGCTTCGCATGCCCGGATCGACAATGTAGTATTTCCCGCCCGTTTTCAGCAGCTCGCGCCCTTTTAGGTCGTAGCGGCGCACATGCGAGAACAGGTACGCCTCGACGAGCGTCGAAATGTAAAACGCCGCGGTTTGCCGCGTTGCCGTTTGACCGTCAGCCTGCAGCGTGCCGGCAATTTTGTTGACGGACGTCTCGTTGCCGATGTTGTCCGAAAGAAAGCCGCAAATGCGCTCCAGCACGTCTTGGCTGTTGACAGCGCGCTGCCCCCTGCGCTTGGCGCGCATCATGATATCCTGAACGATGACCGTTTGGTATATACTCCGCAGGTAATCGCGGTGACGCGCCTCATCGGGCGCGTCCAAGGCCAAAAACGGGAACCCGCCGAACGTGCGGTACTGCTCGAACAGGCTTGCCAGCGTGGCGAAAGACCCATCGGAAAGCAGGGCCACATCCGCGGCAGACGTTTTGCCGCGCTGCAACTGCGCACCGCGGAAATCCAGGTATTCGGAAAACATAAGCGGCTGCATGGGTATTTCGACGTAGCGGCCCGACAGCAAGGTTGCCAGCTCGCTCGAAAGCAAAAACGCGTTCGAGCCGGTTATGTAGATGTCGCAGTCCAAATCAACGCGCAGCGAATTGATGGCGCGCTCCCAACCTTCGACGTTTTGCAGTTCGTCGAAGAAAAGATACGGGCGCTTTTCGCCGCCGACGCGCTGCCTAACAAGGTTATACAGGTCGCGATAATTAACCACGTCGGCGAACTCCATGGACTCCATTTTGAACATAAGCAACCGGCTATCGGGAACACCCTGCTCGGAAAGATGCTGCCGCATCATCTCCAACAGCGTGGATTTCCCGCAGCGACGCACACCGGTAACCACCTTCACGAGGTCGGCATTTTGGAAGGCGATGAGCTTGTCGAGGTATTTCTTGCGAGTGATCATGGCACTGCTCCTTGCTTCGATACGTGAGACCATAGTCAAAACTTGCGGAATTTGCAAGTTTTGACTACGTCATGGTCAAAACTTGCATTTTTAACAAGTTTTGACCATGACAAGCAGAAGATACGCAAAGAAGGGCAGCGCAGATGGGTCTTGGCAACGAAAACGGGGGCTGCTAGCGGCACGCTGCTTTCGTGAGGTCGAGCGTTCGGATGGCTATGCGGTTGGTGAGCGCGGGGGTGTGCGAGACCAGCAGCATGCCGGCGCGCTCGCGCTCGGCGTAGGCCAGCAGCACGCGCCAGATGTGCGCCTGCGTTACCGCGTCCAGCATGGTGGACACCTCGTCGCAGATCAGGTAGCGCGGGCGCGTGGCCAGCGCGCGGGCGATGCAGAAGCGCTGCAGTTCGCCACCGGAAAGCTCGTGCGGGAAACGCTGCAGCCATTCTTCGCGAATGCCCAGGTCATCAAGCAGTTGCTGCGGCACCTCGCCCGCTTCTGCCAGCGTTTTGCGCATGCGAAGGCGCGGGTCCACCGCTTGCTCGGGATGCTGCTGAATCAGCTGCACCGGGCACACGCCGCGACGAGGTAGCGCACGACCGTCCACCAGCACCTGGCCCGCCGCCGGACGCTCGTAGCCCGCCAGGATGCGACACAGCGTGGTTTTGCCGAACCCCGACGGCGCCTGAAGCGCCACGCGCTCGCCCGCCTCCACGCGCAAGCTGAAGCCGCGATACAGCGGCCGCGCCGCATCGTACCCAAACGTTATGTCCTTCGCTTCCAGCATAAAAGCCTTTCGTTATTTTGCGCGCCTTCGTTAATGGGACAAGGAGGCTGTCCCTTTGTCCCATTCCGCACCTTCTGCCGCGAAGTCGTGTTCGGGGAGGGCGTGCCAGAGTTGGCGGGTGAATTCGTGGCGCAACAGGCTGGGGTCGGCGAAGTTCGCGACCGCGGTTTCCTCCACCACTGTGCCGTCTTTGAATACAGCCACGCGATCGGCCACGCGCAGCGCCAGCTCGATGTCGTGCGTGATCAGCAGCACGCCGCCGCCCGCGTCCGCGAAGGCGCGGAAATCATCGAGCGCGCGAACGGCCAGGTCAAGGTCCAGGCCCGGCGTTGGCTCGTCCGCTACGATCACGCGCGGGTCGTCCATGAGCGCGCAGCACAAAAGCACGCGACGAGCCATACCACCCGATAGCTCGTGCGGGTATAGGCGCGCCACCTCGGGGCCCAGCCCGTAACGCTCGAACAGCTGCTGCCGACGCGTGCGGCGCTCGGCCTTCGTCAGCCCGTTCGCGAACCCTTCCACCTGCTTGCCCACGCGCATCATGGGGTCAAGGTGGCTCACGCTTTGCGGCACCAGCGACAGCCCGTGCCCGCGCAGCGCCGCAAGCCCCGCCGCGTCCATGCGCTGCCCGTTGAACCAGATGCGGCCCGACACGGTGGAGTTCGGCTCGAACAGCCCGAACACAGCGTCGGCCAGAAGCGTTTTGCCCGACCCCGACGCGCCCACCACGGCCACCACCTCGCCCGCGTGCACCGCGATGCTGAGGTTGTGCAGCACCTCGACGTCACGCTGCTTGGCGCGGAAGAACGGCTGCGATTCGTCGTACATGCGGAAGCTCACGCACAGGTCTTCCACCTGCAGCAAATGGTGCCCGCCCGCATGATGCGAATGCGGCGCGTGCGAATGATGATGATGCACCTGCGCATCTTCGTGCGGCGTGGACTCGTGAGGTGCGTGCTCGTCCGCGCATTCGGGCGCAAAGTCGCCCGCGCATTTCAACGCAGGGAAGTTTTGCTCAGGGCACAAAAGTGTTTTTGCATCGTCGCAAAAGTGGCTGGCATCAGACGCTTCTACCGCTTTTGCGCATTCGCAAAAGTTTGCGGTTTCAGCGTTTCCGCTGGTCGTCAGCTTATCGTTTTTCTCCACGCCATCCTCCTTCGCCACGTTACCCGATTCCATCAATACCATTTTGCGCAGCACCGCAATTTACTTTTGCGCCGTGTGCGGGTCGATCAACTTACGCAGGTTTTGCCCCGCTAGATCGAACAGACCAACCGTGCACATAAGCGCCACGCCGGGGAACACCGCCAGCCACCAGGCGCCCGTGGACAGGTAACTCATCGATTCGCTTAAAATCACGCCGATAGCCGGCTGTTCAGGCGGCAGGCCGAAGCCCAAAAACGTGATGGCCGCCTCGTGCAAAATGGCGTGCGGGAACAGCAAAATCAGCCCCACCAGGAACTGCGGCAGCACATAGGGCACCATATGACGCAGCGCAATGCACACCGGGCTTTGCCCCAGTCGCCGCGCGGCCGCCACGAACCCCGACTGCCGGCATTGCAGCACCTCGGCGCGCACCACGCGGGCAAGGCTAGCCCAGTGCGTCACGGCAACGCCGATGGTCACGCCCCAAAAGCCCTTTCCCAGCGCAAACGAGATGAGCACCAGCAACACGATGTGCGGAACGCCCATCATCAGGTCGATCAGCCAGCTGACCACAGCGTCCACGCGCTTGCCGCCCAGCGCCGCCGCGCATCCCAGCACCAGCGCAATCACCGACGACACGCCCGCCGCCAGCAAGCCCACCAACACGCTGGTGGACAGCCCCGCCAGCGTACGCGCCAGCATGTCGCGGCCCATCCAGTCAGTGCCGAAGGGGTGCTCAAACGAGGGCCCCAGGTTCTTCGCGGTGAAATCGGTGACCGTTGCCTGACCATACAGCGCGATACCCGCCATAACCACGGCCAGCAGCGCAAAAGCCGCCAAAACGCACGCCGCCAGCGTGGCCGTGCGGTTGCCGCCCCTTCGCTGCGCGGGGGCATGGAGCACGTTCTCCATTACGCCCTCCCTTCGCGCGTGCGCATGCGCGGGTCAAGCACGCCGTACAGCACGTTGGCCAGCAGGTTGCCTCCGAACACCAGCGCCGCACTAACCAGCGCGATGCCCGCCAGCAGCGCCACGTCGCCGCCCAGGCCGGCGGTGACGGCCGCCTGACCCAGCCCCGGATACGAAAACACCTGCTCAACCAGCACCGATCCGCCGAAGATCTCGGAGATGAACGCGCACTGCAGCGTGACCGCCGGCAGCGCCACGTTGCGCAGGCAATGGTGCAAAACCACGCCCAGGTCGGATTCGCCACGGGCGCGCGCGAAGCGTACGTAATCGCTTTCCAGCACATCGACCACCTTCTCGCGCGTGTGCAGCGCGATGTTGGCCACGCCCGTCACCGAAAGCGTGAGCGCGGGCAGCACCAGATGATGCGCCGCATCGGCCAGCGTCACGTCGGCCGCTGACATGCCAATGGGCACGGAGAACCCGATGGGGAACCACCCCAGCCGCACGGCGAAGATCATCAGGATGAGCAAACCCAGCCAAAACGTTGGCGTGGACGCCAGCAGGAAGCAATAGCCGCACACCACACGATCGACCGCACCGCCACGGCGCGCGCCGGCAACGACTCCCAGCGCGAAACCCAACACGCCGCTGACCAGCCACGCAATGCCCATGAGCGCCAGCGAGTTAGCCGCGCGGTGCGCGATCACCTCGGACACGGGCGCGTTGAACCTGAGCGACGTTCCCATGTCGCCATGCAAAAGCGCGCCCGCCCAGTTGGCGAACCGCTCCCAAAACGGCACGTCGCCGCCCCAATAGCTGGCCAGCTGCGCGCGCTTGGCGTCAGACATGTTCACATACGCAGCCTGCCCCACGTTAGCCTGCACAGGGTCAATCGGCGAAGCGTTGACCAGCGCAAACACCACCAACCCCACCGCCAACATCAGCAGCACGAACCGCAAAATATGTCGAACAAAATACCTTGTCAACTACCAGCTCCACTGATCGACGTTGTTCACGAGCGACCACCCATGGCCATGCGGATGCGGCTTCTGCTGCGCCACCTGCAGCCCATCGGCCACGAAATACAAGTGGTCCACGTTCGCAAACCACACCCACGTGGCCGCGCCCTGCGGCGCCACGCCGTTTTCGCCGTCCCACATGGCCAGCTTCCATTCGTCATACGAATCGGCGACCACAGGGTTGGCCAGCGCGGCGTTCAGATGCGCGTCTACCGCGGCGTTCTCATAGCAGGCGTAATTGCCGTTGCCCGTGGAGTAGTTCAGGTTGTACACCTCGATCGGGCTGTTGGATCCCCAACCCCACACGACCGGGTCGCTGAACTGGTGCTGGTAGATGTCGTCCCAGCTTGCGCCCTTCGGCGTCACCTTGATGCCCAGCTCGTTCATCTGGTTGGCGAACTCCATGGCGATGGCCTGGCGCACCGAATCGGAGGACGAATAGTACAGGTCGAACGCGGCCGTCACGCCGTCCTTAGCGCGCACGCCGTCGGCGCCGGGCACCCAGCCCGCCTCGTCAAGCAGGGCCTTTGCGCGAGCAAGGTCCTCTTCGCACTTCATAGCATCGGACGACCAGGGCATATTGTCGCCCACGCTGTAGGCAATCTGGCCGTAGCCGTTCAGCACGTTGTCGATAAGCGTCTGACGCTTCACGCCATAGTTGATGGCACGACGCAGCGCAAGGTCCTGCGTCACCGCGTTGCCGGCGGGATACTCCTCGCCCGTCTGCTTGCGCGTGGCACCCGGCGCGATGGTGGGCAGGGAAATACCGCGAGAGTCCACCGATGCGCAGTTCAGCAGGTCGTAACCCTTCGGCTGCTGGCTGGCGAACGTGGCTGACGTGAACGCAACGTCCACCTGGCCGGAACGAGCGGCCGCCAAGCTGGCGTCCTCCTCCATAAACACCACCACGACGCGCTCGATCTTCGGCGCCTCGCCGTAGTAGTCGGGGTTGGCCTTCAGGATGACCTGCTGGCCGCGATCCCACTGCTCGAGCATGTAGCGGCCGCTGCCCACCGGGTTGCTGCCGTAGTCGGCATCATGGCCGCCATCAGGCACGATGCCGATAACCGCCAGCGTGTATAGCAGCGCATTGAACGGCTTGTTCAGGCGGATCTCGCACGTCTCGTCGTCGACGGCGACGGCCTCGTCGACCATGGTCAGGTCGCACTCGCTGGCCTCGTTGTTGGCAACGCCGTTGATAGTGTAGGCCACGTCATGGGCCGTGACCGGCTTGCCGTTGGTGAACTTCGCGTCGGTGCGGATGGTGAACGTCCAGGTCAGGCCGTCATCGCTGCACGAGTACGCTGTTGCAAGGTCGTTCTCGAAGCCCATGTCGGCCTTCGTGGTCAGAAGCGTGGACTGGATAAGCGGCTCGTGCACATGCTCGCCGCAGCCCCAGGAGACGAACGGGTCGAAGCCGGCGTCGGGCTCGCTGCTCACCGGCATGGAAACGGTCACCTGCGAGGCGTGCTCCCCGTTTGCGGCGGAGCCGGAGCCCGCATCGGAGCCGCCGGCGCAGGCGCTCAGCACGCCGCCGAAGCCCACTGCGGCAGCGCTTACGCCCGCCACCTGCAAAAACGTTCGCCTGGAGAAGGTCTTCATCAAGATATCCTTTCATCGACCAGGCGAAGGCGCGCAACGTCTGCGATTTCATTGCGCGCCTGCCTGGTGTTACGAAGTGAAATTCCGTAACACACTATAGCAGGCGCGGCCGCAGATTCGATGTTACGAATGTCAAATTCGTAACTCCTTCATGTGAACGGCCCGGAAACGCCGGCATTCGGCCAATTTTGCTATTCCCCAGCAACTTCCGGCACTTCACCCGTCTCCAGAATCGCAAGCAACGTCGGCTCGTCGAGCACGGGTACGCCCAGCGCCACGGCTTTGTCGTACTTGCTGCCCGCCGCTTCGCCGGCCACCACGTAGCTCGTCCTCTTCGACACGCTGCCCGACACCTTCGCGCCGCGTGCCTTCAGCGCCGCGCCGGCCTCGTCGCGCGTCATGCCGCTTTGCACCAGGCTGCCAGTCAGCACGAACGTCAGCCCCTCGAGCGTCTGCGACAGCGCGTCGGCCGCCGCGGCTTCCACGTCATCGGCCAAGCGCACGCCGTGCTTCGCCAACCGCTCGATGACCTGCACGTTGTCGGGCGTGCGCAGGAACAGGTACGTGGAGTGCGCGATTTTCGGGCCCACGCCGTCCACGGCCGCCAGCTCTTCCTCGCTTGCCGCCATCAGCGCCTCCATGCTCGGGAACGCGCGCGCCAGCGTTTCGGCCATGGTCTTGCCCACGTGGCGCATGCCCAGGCCGAACAGCGGGCGGGCGAACGGGCGCGTACGCGACTCGTCGATGGCCGCCACCAGCTTCTTCGCCACCGTGTGCCCCAGGCGGATGGGCTCGCCCTCCTTGTTCGTGCGGCCCATGTCCAGCTGCGCCAGCTCCACCTCGTCAAGCGTGTAGTAGTCCGCCACGTCGCTCACGCGGCCCGACTCCACCAGCCGGCGCACCACTTCCTCGCCCATGCCGTCGATGTCCATGGCTCCGCGGCTGGCCCAATGCAGCAAGCGCTCAAGCGCCTGAGCGGGGCAATCGATGGAGATGCAGCGGTAATCGGCCTCGCCTTCCTCGCGCACCACGGGGCTGCCGCAGCTCGGGCACACCGTAGGCATGCTCCACGGCACGGCATCGGCCGGGCGCAGCGACTCCACCGGCCCCAGCACCTCGGGAATCACGTCGCCGGCCTTGCGCACGATGACGGTGTCGCCCACGCGCACGTCCTTGCGACGCACCTCGTCCTCGTTGTGCAGCGTCGCGCGCGCCACGGTCGAGCCCGCCACCAGCACCGGGTCCATCTCGGCCACCGGCGTCAGTTTGCCCGTGCGTCCCACCTGCACGGTGATGTCGCGCAGCAGCGTCGTCTTCTCCTCGGGCGGGAACTTGAACGCGATGGCCCAGCGCGGCGCGCGGGCCGTAAAGCCCATGGCACGCTGGCGGGCGAAGTCGTTCACCTTTACCACCACGCCGTCGATCTCGTAGGGCAGCGACTCGCGCCGATCCAGGCACTCGCGGCAGAAGCCGCGCACTTCCTCGGCCGTGGTGCACAGCCGCACGTCCGGGTTCACGTGGAAGCCGGCCTTCCGCAGCCACTGCAGAAGCTCCCACTGACCCTCCACTTCCAAGGCGCCGTCGTCGGCGATGGCGTACATAAAGGTAGAGAGGTCGCGCATCTTCGTCACGGCCGGATCCTTCTGGCGCAGCGAGCCGGCGGCGGCGTTGCGCGGGTTCGCGAACGGGGCACGGCCTTCCTCCTCGGCGGCGGCGTTCAAGGCCTCGAAGCTCTTCTTCGGCATGTACACCTCGCCGCGCAGCTCCAGCGTCTCCACCCCCGGCGCGATGGCACCGCGTGCCTCGTCGCGCAGGCGCAAGGGCACGTCGCGCACGGTGCGCATGTTCACGGTCACATCCTCGCCGGTGGTGCCGTCGCCGCGGGTGGCCGCCCGCACGAGCACGCCGTCCTCGTAGGTGAGCGCAATGGAGCTGCCGTCGATCTTCAGCTCGCAGCACAAAGGCGGAAGCGA
>OLOX01001018.1_pt1 | contig 28216 bp, 28 predicted proteins | sample 1672091 | NCBI WGS metagenome assembly OLOX01 (sample SAMEA3136644, study PRJEB25190) | human gut metagenome | reverse complement strand
GGCGAAATTTTGCACGGCTACGGCAAAGTTTCAATTAAAAATAAGTAGTCTGAAAGGTTAATGGTGATTTAATGGAAAGAAAAGTAGTGATTTTTGATCATCCGCTTATCCAACACAAGCTCAGCATTTTGCGTGATGCCAATACAAGCACAAAGGATTTCCGCGAGCTTGTAAATGAAATTGCAATGCTTATGACCTATGAGGCAACAAGAGATTTACCGACAGAGGACATTAAGGTTAAAACTCCGTGCGGCGTTGCAAACTGCAAGCATATTGCCGGCAGAAAAATGGCGTTCGTTCCGATTCTTCGTGCAGGTCTCGGTATGGTTGACGGCTGTCTTAAACTTGTTCCTGCCGCTCGTGTAGGCCATATCGGCTTATACAGAGACGAAACAACCCATACTCCGGTTGAGTATTATTGCAAGCTCCCCAAGGATATCGAGGAGAGGGAAGTTTTCGTTGTTGACCCGATGCTTGCAACAGGCGGCTCGGCTATCGACGCCATCACTCAAATCAAATTGAGAAATCCGAGAAAGATTATCTTTATGTGCCTTATCGCCGCTCCGGAAGGACTTAAGGCTCTTGAAGAGGCTCATCCCGATGTTGATATTTATTGTGCCGCTCTCGACGACAAGCTTAACAAGGATTGCTACATTATCCCCGGCCTCGGCGACGCAGGCGACAGAATTTTCGGTACAAAATAATCCTTTTCACAATTATTCTCGCTTGCTAAATTATATGGAGGAAAAACAATGGCAAAAAAATCAAAATCAAAAATAAAAATCGGCAAGGATGGCATTTATGACGCTCGCCAGCTCGGCACCGGCAAAATGGTTGTGCTCGGCTTTCAGCATATGTTTGCTATGTTCGGCGCAACAGTTACCGTTCCGCTTTTAACCGGTCTTTCAATTTCAACAACACTTTTGTTTGCGGGCTTGGGCACACTTTTGTTCCACCTTCTCACAAAATTTAAGGTTCCGGCATTCCTCGGCTCGTCATTCGCTTTCATAGGCGGCTATCTCGCAGTAGCACCTATGGTTAAGGATGCAAGCGGCAAAATGGTCGGAAATAAAGAGCTTTTACCGTATGCGTGCCTCGGCGTTGCATGTGCAGGTCTCTTGTATTTGGTTGTTGCCGCCCTCGTTAAAATCGTTGGCGTTAACAAGGTTATGAAACTTTTCCCACCGGTTGTAACAGGTCCTATTATTATGGCTATCGGTCTCGGTCTTGCACCGTCTGCTGTTACAAACTGCAAAACAAATTGGTGGCTCGCCCTCGTTGCTCTCGGTCTTGTAATCGTGTTCAACATTTTCGGTAAGGGTATGATTAAAATCGTTCCTATCCTTTTGGGCGTAATCGGCGCATATCTCGTTGCTGTGGTTGTCGGCAACGGTTTCGGCGTTGAGTCATTCAAAATCGACTTCTCCGGCGTAAGAGATGCCGCTTGGATCGGCAACCCGATAGAATGGAGCTCAACCGTATTCGGCGGAGTTCACGATAGACCAAAGGCAATTTCGGCAATCATCGCAATCGTTCCTATCGCAATTGCAACAATGATGGAGCACATCGGCGATATTTCCGCTATTTCCGCTACATGCAACAAAAACTATATCAATGACCCGGGCTTACACAGAACACTTCTCGGCGACGGTCTTGCAACATCACTTGCATCACTCTTCGGTGCTCCTGCAAACACTACATATGGCGAAAACACAGGTGTACTTGCTCTTTCAAAGGTTTATGACCCAAGAGTAATCAGAATCGCCGCTTACTTCGCAGTTTTCTTCAGCCTTTCACCAAAATTTGCGGCTCTCATCGAATCAATCCCGACAGCTGTTGTCGGCGGTATCTCATTCGTTCTCTACGGTATGATTTCCGCTATCGGCGTTCGTAATGTTGTTGAGGCAAAGGTTGACTTCTCAAAGGCTCGTAACACAATTATTGCGGCTGTTATCCTTGTTGTTGCTCTCGGCGTAACAGGCGGTATCACCTTCAATGTCGGCTCTGCAACAATCAACCTTTCTGCTCTTGCTTGCGCATCAATCGCAGGTATCGTGCTCAACCTCATCTTCCCTGAAAAGGATTTTGACCCCGAGCAGGCTTTCAAGGCTGATTCAGATTCAACGCAAATCAATCTCAAGTCGGATTACGGCAAGCAAAAACCCGAAGAAACTGCCGAATAATCAAATTTGAATAATAAAACAAAAGCTCCCTGCTCATAATAGAGTAGGGAGCTTTAATATTGCTACATATCATGCACAGTTGACAGCAGGCTCGGTGAATATCGCCGAATGTCCGCACCGTCGGCTTTGCATAAAATCCGCTTTAAGCAGTTGTTTGCGCCGCGGATTTTTTCATTTATCTTGTAGGGAATGATATTGTGCAATATTTTAATAAGGTTGAAATCAGCGGAATAAACACCTCGCAAATCAAGGTGCTTTCGGATAAAGAAAGTCAGGAGCTTTTGCGCAAGGCTCGTGCAGGCGATATGAAAGCACGCGACGATTTGATTAAGGGCAACCTTCGCCTTGTTCTTTCCGTTGTTCAACGCTTCGCCAACCGCGGCGAAAATTTCGACGATTTGTTTCAGGTCGGCGTTATCGGCTTGATTAAGGCGATTGATAATTTCAATTTGGACCTCGGCGTTCGCCTGTCAACCTATTGCGTTCCAATGTGCATCGGAGAGATAAGGCGATTTTTGCGCGACTCCGGCGCAATTCGCGTCAGCCGCTCAATGCGTGACACGGCGTATAAGGCGATGCAGGTCAAAGAAAAACTGACAAATAAATACGGCAAGGAGCCGAGCGTCGAAGAAATCGCCAAACAGCTCAATATGAAAAAATCGGATGTGGTCATTGCACTTGAGGCGATTGTCGACCCCGTGTCGCTCTATGAGCCGGTCTATAACGACGGCGGCGACACGATTTATGTTATGGACCAGGTCGGCGACAACAGCACCGACACCGATTGGATAGACGAAATAATGATTAAAGATAAGCTCAAAAACCTCGATTCGCGCGAGCACAGAATACTCTATATGCGCTTTATGCAAGGCAAAACACAAATGGAAACCGCCGAGGAAATCGGCATCTCCCAAGCCCAAGTTTCCCGCCTTGAAAAAAACGCCCTAAAGCGCATAAAAGGGGAATAACAAATATTGTTGAAAATATAAGCACGGCACTGTAAAGCATTAAAACCTTACGGTGCCGTGCCTTTATTATTCACCTATTGCTTTGTTGATTGTGTTCAAAACATGCTTTTTGTCAGCTGACCAAAGCGGCGCAATCAGGTCTTTTTTCGCGCCGTCACCGGTCAAACGGTGTATAACCACATTGTCGGGAATTATCTCAACACAGTGCTTAATTATGCTTGTGTATTCCTCTAATGAAAGTACATCTACTTTACACTCTCGGTACTCATCGGCAAGGTCGGTGCCCTCCAAAATATGAAGAAGTTGCAGTTTGATTCCGTCGGTCTTTTTGCAAACATACTCGACACTTTGCAAAATATCCTGCTCATTCTCACCGGGCAAGCCGATTATCAAATGAGTCACAACATTAATTCCGATTTTGTGCAGGTCGTCAACTGCTTTGTCATATACCTCGAGCGGATAGCCGCGGCGAATGTATTGTGCCGTGTTTTCGTGAATTGTTTGCAGACCGAGTTCTATAAAGACAGGTTTGATTTTGTTCATTTCATCGAGCAGTTCAAGCACATCATTGCCTAAACAGTCGGGGCGTGTGCCGATTGACAGCGCAACAATATCGGGATGATTTATCGCTTCGGTGTAAAGTGTTCTTAGCTTACAAAGGGGCGCATATGTGTTTGTGAACGCCTGAAAATATGCAATGTATTTGCCGTCTTTTATTTTCTTTTCAACGCGCTTTTTGCCGTCATCAATCTGCTGTGTTACGCTTTTTTCCTTGCTTTCGGCAAATTCACCGCTTCCGCCGCGTGAACAAAAAATACAGCCGCGCGTTCCGAGCGTTCCGTCGCGGTTTGGGCATGTAAAACCGCCATCGATGGCAAGTTTATACACTTTACATCCAAATGTGTTTTTTAAATATGAATTAAGAGTTGTATATTTCATAAAATTCTTTCACATTCTTTTCGTTACCGCAACAGTAAGAGTTGAGTCCGTTTAAATCAAGTTCGTTTCCGTCAACCGTTGTCACCGTTCCGCCCGCTTCTTTTAAAATTACGGTTGCGCCTGCCCAATCCCACGGTCTGATAATCAACTCAAAATAAAGGTCGGCTTTGCCTGCGGCAACATAGCAAATGTCAAGCGCCGCCGAGCCGCTTCGTCTTACTTCAAGCGATTTGTAAAAAACTTTTTCTGCCGTTTCAAACGATTTTTTCGACAAATCGTGGTCATATGGGCAAGTGCCAAAAAGTACAAGGCTTCTGTCAAGCGAGCAGTCACTGATATGAATCGGCTTTCCGTTTAAAAATGCGCCTTTTCCTTTTTCGGCATAATATATGTTGTTTAAATCCGGGTCAAGCACAACGCCGATTATCAGTTCTCTGTCCTTAGCAAGTCCGACACAGATTGCGCTGTGCTGAAAACCTTTTATAAAGTTTGTCGTTCCGTCTATCGGGTCAATGATAAAACAGTATCCGTCCGTAAGTTCTTTGTTGCCGTCGCCCTCTTCGTCAAGAAAATGTGCCGACGGAATAAGTTTTAAAAATTCGTCGGTCAAATAGTCCTGTATTGCTTTGTCATATTTTGTAACAAGGTCGAATTTTGAACTTTTTTCCGAAATGCCGAGGTCTTTGTCGGCATTTTTATAAATTTTTCCGGCGTTTTCAACAATTTTGATTATTTTTTCAAGCATAACAATTATCTCCCATATCTTGTTTTATATTAATTTTATCATATATTAAATTTTTTTCAATATAATTTAACATGACATTTTTAACATTATTAATTGCAAAAACAGCGGCGGCAGTTCTCAATTTGCTCGGCAGGGGTGCAACTTCTCTGCCGGGCAGAATTGCCGTGTCGCTGAAACAAAATATTCTTTCCGTTCTTTCTCGTGGGGTACATATTATTTGCGTCACCGGCACAAATGGAAAAACTACAACATGTGCATTGATTGAGCAAGGGCTGAAAAGCAACGGCAAATCGTATTTTGTCAACCGCGGCGGCGCAAATATGCTCGGCGGCGTTGTTTCGGCATTTATTGCAAATTCTACCGTTTTCGGCAAATGCAAAAAGGATTTTGCCGTTTTAGAGTGCGACGAAAACAGCTTTCCGATTATCGCACGGTGTATTGACGCCGATTGCGTTGCAATCACAAACATTTTTCGCGACCAGCTCGACAGATACGGCGAGGTCAGTACAACACTCTCAAAAATACTCACCGCCGTTGAGCTGATGCCGAATGCAACGCTATGCCTCAACGCCGATTGTCCGCTTACTTATTCGCTCTCACTGCATTGCAAAAACAAAATGGTAACATACGGTGTCAACGCCGATTTAAAAAACAACACAATTGTGGACAGTCGCAGCTGCCCGAAATGCGGTAATGCGCTTGAGTATCGCTCGGTTGTCTATTCCCGGCTCGGCGATTATGTCTGCCGCAGTTGCGGCTATTCGCGCCCGAACCCCGATTATTGCATAACCGATATTATGGAGCTTAATGAGCTCGGCTCTCGTTTTATGATAAATTCGCACCTTGTCAGGCTTTCACTTGGCGGTGTATATAATGTATATAATTTTTGCGCTGCCGTCTGCGTTCTCGGCGTGTTCGGAATAAATGATGTCAGTGCCGTTTGCGATTACGGCGGAGCGTTCGGCAGAATGGAGCATTTCAAATGCGGTTCGCGCGATGTACTTTTGATGCTTGTCAAAAATCCCGTCGGGTTGTCATCCTGCATAAATTATGTTTCAAAAATGCAGGGCAATCCCGCAATTGTATTTGCTCTTAACGACAATGCCGCCGACGGTCGCGATGTCAGTTGGATTTGGGACTCGTCTTTCTATCCCTTGTCCGATTTCGACGAGTTTTACACGGTCGGCAAACGCTCGCTTGATATGGCGGTCCGCCTCAAATATGACGGCATTCGCTGTGCCGCGCTAAACGGCGAGTGTTACGGAAAGCTGACAGATATAATCAAATCTTCTGATAAAAATTTTGTCATTATGTCAACATACACCTCAATGATGAATATGCGCCCCGATTTTGTGAGCAATTTCGGCGGCAGGGAGTTTTGGAAATGAAAAAAATCAAAATAGTCCACCTCTATCCCGACGAAATGAACTTATACGGCGACAGCGGCAATGTCCTTTGCCTTTACAACCGCCTTGCGCGCCGCAGTTATAAATGCGAGATTGTCCGCGTCGGTATCAGCGATAAAATACCGAATTTTGATATTATGTTCATCGGCGGCGGTCAGGACAGGGAAATGCAAATCATCAAGCGCGATTTAAAACGAAAATCGGCAACGCTTTCGTATTATGTCGAGCAGGGCAAAACCGTCCTTGCAATCTGCGGCGGCTATCAAATTCTCGGCGATTATTACAAGACCACCTCGGGCGAAATTGTTTCGCTTTCGTCCTGCCTGCCGTTTTATACAGTGTCGGGCGAGGGGAGAATGGTCGGCAATACCGTCTTTTCAACTCCGTTCGGCACCGTTGTCGGGTTTGAAAATCACGCCGGCAAAACATATCTTTCCGACAAACTCAAACCGCTCGGCACCGTCGTTTCGGGCTTCGGCAATAACGGCGAGGATAAAACGGAGGGTCTGCTTTATAAAAATACATTCTGCACTTATGCGCACGGACCGGTCCTACCGAAAAATCCCGCGCTTGCCGACGAAATTTTAAAGCGCGCGCTTAAAACCGACCTTCAGCCGATTGACGATAAATTTGAAAATCTCTGCCATGACAGCCTTGTTAAAAAATTCGGCTGAATAATTGCCTTGGAATCAAATAAAATACTTGATTTTTCCTTTCTTTTCTGTTATACTATTTCCGCATTCGTAGAGATACATGCGAATTCGCACATAATTGAGTGAGCCCAAGGTTATTGATTCGGGGCTTATGCCGACTCAATTATGGAGGATTAACCTTAAAGGAGGAAATTATAATGGCAAATGTAGTTTCAATGAAACAACTCTTAGAAGCAGGTGTTCATTTCGGACACCAAACAAGAAGATGGAACCCTAAAATGGCAGAATACATCTTCACAGAGCGTAACGGCATCTATATTATCGACCTTCAGAAAACAGTTAAGAAGCTCGATGAGGCTTATATGTTCGTTCGCGATCTCGCTGCAGACGGCGGTGAAATCATTTTCGTAGGCACAAAGAAGCAAGCACAGGATTCAGTTAAGGAAGAGGCTACTCGTTGCGGTATGCCTTATGTTAACGCAAGATGGCTTGGCGGTATGCTTACAAACTTCAAAACAATCAGAGGCAGAGTTGCCCGTCTTGCACAGCTTAAGGCTATGCAGGAGGATGGCACTTTTGATCTTCTTCCTAAAAAAGAGGTTGCAGGCCTTGAGCTTGAAATCGAAAAGCTTGAAAAATATCTCGGCGGTATCACAGAGATGAAGAAAATCCCGCAGGCAATGTTCATCGTTGACCCTCGCAAGGAAAGAATCGCAGTATCAGAGGCTACAAAGCTTGGCTTGCCGATCGTTGCTATCGTTGATACAAACTGCGACCCTGATGAAATCGACTATGTTATCCCGGGTAACGACGATGCTATCCGTGCCGTAAAGCTTATCGCAGGCGCAATGGCTGACGCTGTTATCGAGGGCAGAGACGGCGCAGATTCAGCAGAAGCTGCTGAGGAAGCAACAGACGCTGAGTAATTCTCGATATAATTTCAAATTTCAATCAGGAGGATAAAGTAATGGGTATTTCAGCAAAAGATGTAAAAGCGCTTCGTGAAAAAACAGGCGTTGGTATGATGGAATGTAAAAAAGCTCTCGTTGAAGCAGAAGGCGATATGGACAAAGCTATCGACTTTCTTCGCGAAAGAGGACTTGCAGCTGCACAGAAAAAGGCTACAAGAATTGCCGCAGAGGGCGTAGTTCTTCCTTACTATGACAGCGAGTCAAAGAAGGGTGTTGTTCTCGAGGTTAACTCGGAGACAGACTTCGTTGCTAAAAACGAAAAGTTTATGAACTTTGTTGAGGGCGTTGCAAAGACAATCATCGCTACCGACCCGGCTGATGTAGAAGCTCTTAAAGAAGAAAAGTTCAACGGCACAGACAGAACCGTTACAGAAACTCTTAACGACCTTGTTCTTTCTATCGGCGAGAATATGAAAGTTCGCCGTTTTGACAGAATGGAAGGTATCGTTTCAACATATATCCACGCAGGCGGCTCTGTAGGCGTTATGGTTGGATTCGATGTTGCCGATGAATCAAAGGCAGCTACAGATGAGTTCAACGCTATGGGCAAGAATGTTGCAATGCAAATCGCAGCTATGAACCCTGAATATTTGAGCAGTGCAGACATTTCGGCTGATGAGATGGACAAAATGCACTCAATCACTGTTGACAGCGCACTCAATATGCCTGCATCACTTCCTATTCCGATTCTCAGCAAGCTCATCGACGAGGCTATGAACGAGAAAAAGTGGAGTGATGATGACACCACTGTTTATCAGGGACTTGATCAAAAGCAAAGAAAGAACTTTGCAAACTTCATTTCTAAAGAAGCTATGGAAACTCTTGCAGAAATCGCTGTTTCTCACAAGGATGAGATTTGCGACAACAAGATTTTCGTAGGTCTTGTTAAGGGCAGACTTTCAAAGCAAATCAAAGAGATTTGCCTTCTTGAGCAGGATTTCGTTCGTTCAGACCTTTTCCAAGGCTCTGTAGGCGGCTACATTGAAAGCGTAGCAAAAGCTCTCGGCACAGAAATCAAGGCAAACGGCTTCATCCGTATGATGAAGGGCGACGGCCTCGAGAAGAGAGAAGAAAACTTCGCCGAAGAAATCGCAAAGCAAATCAACGGCTAATCGAATTTTAAAATAAAATTTCATAACCTATCACAACCCGTTAAAACGCACTGTTTTAGCGGGCTTTTGCTGTTTTTATGGAATTTCTCACTTGCCGTATTTTATCGCAAAATATCATAACTTTTCAGCCCGTTTTGCGTAAAAGTTGCGTAAAGATTTGCGTAAATTTACGCAAATTTACCTTCTGCGAAGTATTTTTTGCGTCAAGCCAAAATGCCGTTAAATAGGCGATAGGTGAGTGTCACAAGTTCATCTTATTTCTCGGATGATTTTCTTCAAGAATATGACGGATTTTATTTGTGCTAATATGAGTATAAATTTGAGTAGTTGTAATTGAACTGTGACCGAGAAGTTGCTGAATATATCTTATGTTTACATTTTCATCCATAAGTGCCGTAGCAAAAGTGTGCCTGAACATGTGCGGCGTAATATGTAAGTCAATTCCGCTCCTTTTTGCATAATCGCTTATCATATTCCTGATAGATTGCTCCGAATACCTGTTTCCTAATTTGTTGATGAAAACATAATCGCTATCGCAATCACAAATTTTAATATATTCATTTAAAAGTCTTGATACTTTAACATTAGCAATACACATTATGCGTTCCTTTGAACCTTTGCCGTAAATGTATATCGTGTTGCTGTTGAGGTCAAGGCTCTTTCTTTTTAGATTGCTAATTTCAGATACTCTCATTCCGGTCGTAAACAGCAGTTCAATAATGATAACATTTCTTAGTGCTGTTTTATATTGATAACTGCTTTTGGTATTGTCAAGCTGTAAATAAGCAAATTTCAAAATACTTTTTATGTTTTCAATCGGAATTGTTTTAGGTAAAGTAATCGGTTCTTTATATTTTAGCGTGATTTTGTGAAAAGGATTGATTTCAATAATGTTCTCTATTTCCATATATCTGTAAAACGCTTTAACGCAAGCAATTTTTCGTTTGGCAGTTTTAGGCTTGTAACGCTGATGAAGTAAATTTATGTATTTGTTTAATTCATTTTTGCTAAAGTAATCCTTATCTTGCATATATGAGCAAAACTGCTTTAAATCAATTTTGTATGCCTTTATCGTTAATGCACTCAGACCTTTTAAATCACTGCAAACCGCAATGTAATTATTTGTTTCTTTTTCTATATCAATCATAATAAATCCTCCAAATATACCTAATTTTATTATGATTGCTAATAAGCCAAAAGTCGATAATTTTTTCATATTTTCAACCGAATTTCGATAATTATGTCATATTTTTCGATAATTTAGCATTTTCTGTAGACATTTAGACTTCAATATGCTATTTATGTTATTGAAAATTAAATCTTAATTAATATTGATAATAAAGGATAACTAATTGTTATCATTACCAAACATATGTAAAATTACTTTTTTATACATATTTTTTGCTAGATCATAGTTACTGATATCGTCATCTATGAATCTTTCCATAACTACACCAGAGTTAATTTCTAAAACTTTAAATTCTCCAGTAGTTAATTCTACTATATCTATTGTGGCAAAATTAATATGAATTGATTTTGCAGCCAAACTCGCGATTTTATGTATCGATTTTAATTTGTCTTTATCATTTAACACTTCACTAATGGAGCCACTTGATAAATTGAATTTCCATGAAAGATTTATTGTATTATTTGACTTAGGAATAATATTTTTCATATCCTGTGTTATTTTAATTCGATTATCCGACCCATATTTATTTAAAATAAGATCGTAAATATTATTTATTCCATCGCCAATAACGCAAGGTAACGATTTCTTATATGTGACTAAGTTTTCTCCATTAAAGTGAAAAACTCTATATTCATTTTTTATATCATAATAGGGAGAAACCGCAACATAGGCACAAGCTTTTGAAAAATTATTTAGTATGTCACTTAGTTTTAAGGAATCATCATATATAAAAACATCTTTTCCTGATGTTCCGTTTTCTGGCTTTATAACTAATTTACGTTTTTCAGGAAATAAATTGTGTATTTTTTCCTTAAAATTATTGTCAGGCGCATAATGACCATTTTTAAATGGAATTGCTAATCTGTAATGTTCGATACACGGAACTCCGCTTCTAGATAATACAGAATAGGTTGCGGATTTATTATCTGCTATTCTTGCAGATATTAAAGAATTTATTTCGAATTTTTTACTCCATACAATTCGTTCTAAACCATCTTTTTGCAATATGTATATAGAGTAATTATCAATTTTACTTAATTGAATATCGTTTTCTTTGCATATTTCTTTCAGTATATTTTCAAAGTATTTTTTCATATTTTACTACCTGTGGAGAATAATAATGGATTTTGTTAATAGAAAAAATGATTTTATAAATGTAGAAAATTCAATACAGACTAATGATATCACATATCTACTAGCTGGACGAGCAGTTGGAATATCTTCTTTTCTAGAGGAACTTGAAATGCGTCTTGAATTCTATCAAGTATTTAGATGCAACGCAGCTATAGATAATAATTTGTTCAGTTTATTGCTCAATTGCATAAATAAATCAGATTTCAACAAGAATTTTATCGATTACATTCGTAATGAGTTAGGAGAATATAAAAGTAGAACTATTTCATCTGTTTTACATGGTATTCCCTATTTAGGTGATCTATTAGCTAATATATCAGACGGTAAAGAAATTCCTCAAGTATATGCTGGATGTTTTTCTTCTGCTTTTGACGAAATAATAATACCATATATCACACAATTATCTTTAACCAATAAGATAGTAATTCTAATTGATTCGGCGGAACAATTAAATGAAATATCATACAATTTAATTGCAAACTTAGCTCAAATAGAATATGTACAAATAGTATTGGCGATAACTGAGGTTCAATCAATTGATTTTATTAAATTGAGAAATGCATTATCGCTTTATTCGAATTGTAAAATTAATACTGTTTTATTTGAAGAACCAGGAAATACTTTAATAAAAGAATTGGCTTCATATTTTGAATACGAAATTTCTGACGATATAGTATCTGATATATTGATTAGTTCAAGAAACAATATTCATTTAATTATTGATTATTTCATAAATTTAAAATTTAATACTAAATTTAATATAAACGAAATAAATAAGTCTATTATTTTTGTATTATCAATTTGTAAATTTGGATTGGATACGCAAACAATAATTGAAATTTTGAAAGATAGTAATGTATTTATTGGTTCATTAACCGATATATTAGATAATATAGAAGAGTTGGAAACATTAAAATTCATAACAAAGAATATCATTAATAGCAAAGAAATATATATTATTAATAGTATTTCTAATCCTACAATACTTGGATTGCTTTCATCATATTCAGATGAATTATATTATAAAAATCTTATATATAATTATTTTGATTCAAAAATATTAATTGTAGAAAATATAAATATTCTCGAATTAATGTACGATTTGTCAATCCAATTTAAGTATACAAGAGTAAGAAAATATGCCAAACTAATACTTGCATTTAAATTAAAAAGCGGAGATATAATTAATCCAACTATTGTTACTAATTCCGAATTAGATAATAGTAATGTTGAAGATACTATACTTGCCATACTTTATTACACAAGAGAAAGATATTATAGTGATGCTCTAAAATGGTTAGAAGCTAATAAATCTGTATCAAATAAACCAGTATTTAAACATTTAGAAGGAATTCTTAATAATAGGGTAAGAAATTTCGTGAAAGCAAATAATATATTAGAGCAAAGTATAAAAACTGAAAATGATACATATAAATTGAATATTATTTTGGCTTTTTATACTGCGAATTGTATACATAGTAACAAACCAAATCTTGCGATCAACGAATATTATTCTAAAAAGTCACATTTAAAAAACAGTGAAAATTGGGGATATTTTCTTCGTAATTTAGCTTCGGCCTTACCTTTTGAAGAAAAAATCAAAATACTAAATAATGCTATAGATAATTTTGCACTTTTTAATGATCAATATGGCATATATAGTAGTAAATGCAATTTAGGTATAGTTTATTGTAATTCTGGTTTCCCGAAAAAAGGTATTAAGCTTTTGAAGGAAGCTGAAAAAGGTCTTCAAAAAAATGGTTTCAACCATCTTCATATCATTTATAATGATTTAGGTGTATGCTATTTAATGCTAAAAGATGTAGAAAATGCAAATAAATATTTGCAACTAGCTAAATTACTTGCAAGAAATAAAATGCCGACAATTATTACATCAATTAATTTAGCATGTCTTATTGCAGTTGATAATACAGAACGAGCAATTGAACTTTTAAATTCAATAGAACAAGATGTAATAAAGCATCCAGTTGATAATGTAAGAAAAAAATATTTTTATAACAGACTTTTAGTTGAATCTATGTCTGATATAAATACTGCAATGCAATTTTTTAATTCGAATAAAACAACTATAGAAAAATATGTTGATGATAATACGATAGATTTTTATTTAAACACATTATTTAAAAATAATAAACTTATTGATTATAAAAGTAATTATTGGGATACATTATATAGGTGTTCAGGATTAGTATATTGGTATGTAGATCCCTTAAAACTGATATGATTTTTCATTAGTTATCCTTTGCCTATGCATACTTGATTGTATAATATTTAGAATAGTATTTTCATATGTATATCCTAATGATTTCGCTGCTTGACTAAGCGTTGAATGTTCACCTAAATTACAGCATACATTAAATTCAAGAAAATATGGAACACCATCAGTTTTACTTATTATATAATCAAAACGAGTGTAGTCTAATGGTTGTATTAAATTGAAAAGTCTTTTAGATGATTTATGTATTAAATTTTCTGTTTTTTTATCAATATTAACAGAACGTACTAAACCATTTTCAACTTTTCTCTTTTGAAAATATGTAACAACATTTCCAGATAAGCTTGATATTTCTTTGATGCATGGTAAAAATATATTTTTATTAAAATTGTTTAATACAGGAGATGTATAGTATATTCCATCTATAAATTGCTCTACAATTACATCTTGATTATTATTGTGCAACTTAATAATTTGTTTCTTACACTCTTCCCAAGTGTTGCAAATAGAACTTTCATCAATGAATTTAGATGCAGCTCCAAATCTAGGCTTTACAAAATATGGACCATCATAATTTGGAGGTATTAGGATGTCATCAAAATTATATATTGCCCATTTAGGTGTTGGTACTCCTGCATATGTTGCAAGCATTTTCGACAGGTGTTTATCCTCTGCAAGAGCTCGAATATTAGGGGTTGCACCTAAATATGCTATCTTATGATATTCTGCCAAAGAAGATATAAATACCTCTGAATTTCTAAATGGCATTCTGTTATATAACGAAAATATATAATCAATATCTTGAGGCGGATTAAACATAATCCCAGGATCGTTTGATGATAGAAGATTGACAAAGTTAGAATTAAGAATTTCATATATACGTTTATGATAATTTGCATAAACACTATGTATATTATCGTAATGTTGGAAATTACCCTTAGCATCTGGTGCATAATGAGCCAAAAATAATATTTTTGCATCTTTAAACATCTTAGAACCTCCAAAGGATAACAATTAGTTATCCTTCATTAACAACCAAACATCTGTATATAGTTAAAAGCCTGTCGGTTAAAATCGGCAGGCTTTTTTGTATATATAGAACTAAAACGGAGGCGTTTTTGATGAAACAAACAAAAGTAATTGCAATATGCAATCAAAATGGCGGTGTAGGTAAAACTACAACCGCCTTAAATTTTGGAGTCGGTCTTGCAAATGAGGGCAAGAAAGTCTTGCTTATCGACTGTGACCCACAAGGTGATTTGACAACAGCTTTGGGTTGGAGAGATACGGATGAACTTTCGGTTACTCTTGCAGACAAACTCGTCGAGTATATTGAAGAAAGGAACAAAAACCCAGGAAACGGCTAAAGCGGCACAGAAAACCGCACAAGCTACTGTAAAAGCCTCACAAAAGATAGCACAATCTGCGAAAGACACAGCAAAAGCCATTAACAAATCATCTCAAATAGCTAAAGAAACGGCAAAGCAATCAGCCAAAGGTGCAAAGAAAGCTGCAAGAGCAACTAAAAGAGCCATCAAAGCTATGATTAAAAGCACAAAGGCATTTGTTAATGCGATTATTGCAGGCGGTTGGGTATCTGTTGTAATAATCATTTTAATATGTCTTGTAGCTGCCTTATGTTCATCATTTTACAGTATATTCTTTTCAAGCGAAACATCGCAAAGCGGTATGAACATGACTTCTGTAATTCAGCAAATTAACAATGAATTTGATGACAAGATTGACTAAATTAAATCATCAGGCAGTTTTGACGGAGTAGAAGTAATCGGCAGTCGCTCTAATTGGAAAGATATTTTATCTATATATGCAGTTAAGATTATGGGCGGCAGATATGTGGGCAGTATCAAGCGATTTTTCTCAAATTCCTATCGGTGCAACGGTTTACGGATATTCATCAAGCAAATACGGTCATGTCGGTATCTATATCGGTAACGGTATGGTCGCTCACAATATCGGTGAAATAAAAATACAAAGCCTTGAAAGTTGGATTAAAACTTACAAAGGCTTTGCTTGGGGTTGGGAGAATGCAAACAAATTATAAAAAGAATAACGGAACTTCAAAGATAAGAGTGTATGAGTTATAATGTGCCGCTTGTTGTGAATAGGATAGGCGGAGTGAAAAAATAAAAATAACGGATATAGAAGAAGCAAAAGCAAAATAACCAATATCAGCTTTTGTTTCTCTTAATTTATAACACATTTATCTTTGGTATTGCAGATTATATCGTATTTTAAGTCGCAAAAATTCCACAGTAATATTACAGTGAAATTAATATAGTGCAAAAACGAATATATTGATTAATAACCTGAATCAAGGGATTTCCATCATAAAATATTATTTGTTACTTATATGCAAGACATTAAATTTCTTAATGATTTATGACGGCTCTGTTATAAAATACACTTACTGGCTCCTTAAACGATTTGTTTTGCATCATATTTTTTCCATATAAATGATATGTTTTCCAAAATAACACTTTTGAGGGTATATTGACAACTCATTTATGATGTTTTACTTTATTCTAAATTTTTTTGAATAATTATCTACAATCATGCTACCGATTAATTTGTGCTTTTTCAAAGACGCAGTAATAGCCATAACATCAGAAAGTGAAAATTTTCCAGCGATACTTGATGCAAAATTCTTTACTTCCATCTTTAACTTATTCAGCGATTCTTCATCAATTATTCGTATCCTAGTTTCGGGAGAGCAATCATGAGAAAAATTCACTGAATGATGGATCAAAATCGGATAACATTCATTGATGCCATGATAATTCGAATATAACCAATTGATAGAACCGTTTAGTTGATTACAATCTTTTTTCGGAATAAATTCAGTCGTTGCTTCATTCTTACATTCTATTACCACGAATTGTTGCTTGTCTAATTGCCAAAGGTTGTCCGGACCAGAGCCAAATTCTTCTTCAGGTCTAGTAGAATACAGTCCAAGTATTAAACCTAATTCTTTGATTGCTGCTTCAAATTTTTTTGACGATACAGAGTTAAAGCACAAATCTCCTAATACACCGTCAACCTTTATCGAAAAGCCGTTTGTAGTAAATTCATTTTCAGTTATATAATTATATATAGCTCGTCCTTGTTCTGCGATCTTTGCAGCATATTTTTCAGGAACTATACCTTTGATTGGATTAATTAACATTCTATTATAGCCATTAGCTGCAAGTAATGTTTCTTGCGATTCTTCTTGATTAATAAAGTTCTGGAATTCTGCTTTATATTGCAATAACAGACCTTTTAGTTCTTTATTCTCAGCATTATTTATCTCTTGGTCAATAGTATCTATTGCCTTATCATATTGTAATTTTTCAGCAAAGTCAAATGCCTTTCTCAAAGCAACTTGATAATTGTTAAAATGGGGTTCCGAATCATATTTGATTGATGACAATGTTGCTTTGCTTGCAGCAATCCATTCTTCGTTTTTGTCTATTGAATAATTACACATTGAAAGTATATTAGTGGCGTTAGGAGTATCTATTTGGTTACAAAGTCGCTCTGAAGCTTCTAATTGCTCCTTTGTTGCTTTGCTGAAATAGTTTAATCCATTGTTTGCATAAACTATTTCAGAAATGTCTCTACCCATTAATATTACAGCACATGAATCAGAATTAGATCTAACTCCTCTTCCCATTCCTTGTTCAAGTTTTTGTATTTGCTCACATTTTAACCTCGAACTTTTAGGGTTAGCATTCTTTTCAAACTGATCATATATGTTGTTCATTGGTGGAAGTCCATCAATTACTAATATACTACAAGCTTCATCAGGTAAGTCAACACCATCGTATTTATTTATTAATACCGCTATACCAACATGACCGCTTTTTAATTTTTCAACTCCATCTTTTAAGTTTTCAATAGTTAACTCTAAATTTGAAACATCTGACCAATACTCTGCCCTCCTTCTTGAAGGCACAATAATAACCACATTACAACTATTTGAAAAATTCAATAATTGCTGCTTAATTTCATCGTCTGTAATGTTTCTATTCATAACTTGTGGCATAATTATAAGGCGATCACCTATATCATTAGCCTTGTCCGGAGAAATGATGTTTGGAATATCTTCTGGATAAAGTCCTAATTCAGAAGATAAAACGCTATCATCTGCCAATGTTGCTGTCATAAATATTCTTCTTGTTGCATGTTTAAACGAAGAAATTTTTGAAATCGGAATGCTTTTAATACTAATCTCAATTTTTGCATTTGTTACAATGCAATCACAAAACTGAAAATGCTCTTCTAATAAAGGCAAACGAAATGATAAAGGTTCACCGTCAATAAGATTATCTCTTATTATTTCATAAACTTCATTTTGGCGTTCCTGCCATTCCCAATATGGAACTAGCATAAATAAGTCTCTAGAATCAGTCCTGCATAATTCTGTAAACTTATTTACGCATTGATTTTTCAATGATTCAGAAAATAATTGTAATATTTTCGAATACATTTCAGTCTCTCTTGGTATTTGCAATGTGTATTGGTCTTTTATTGTAGTTAAGCAAGCATGAGCATCATCAATAATAATACTTCCAATTTCAACATTATTAACTCCTCTCATTCCAAACACAGACTTACCATTGATTAATTTATGAATATTAATTATAAGAATTGATTGTCCCCTAATAAAACTTAAATCCTTTTCATCTGTTGAAGTTTTGATTCCCAAAGTCTGAGCTTCCTTGCAAACTTGTTCAACTAAATATGCATCTGGAACAACATAAACGGCAGGACCTACACCTTCATTTAAGCAACTTTTTAAAATGAGCAAACCAACTGTTGTTTTTCCACTTCCGGTATTCATTTTTATAATGTTATTTTTATTATCTCGACATTCAAACCATTTCTTCCATACATCACTCTGTACATCTCTTGGATATTCATATTTTTTGTCTTTTCCAGGCAAAGCCATAAAAATATCTCTTGGCTCTATATCATCACTTTTAGTGCTTTTTAGTATTTTTGAAAAATCTATATTCATATGTAAAACCTTTATGATATAGTCGTCAGCTATATCATATCCTTTCAATTGTTTGTTCGTATTATTTTTTGTTAACATCTTTAAGTCAACTAACTGTTAATACAAGTACGGGTCCATTACTTAAAGGAATTAGCATAGTAATCCATTTCATGTACGGAAGTAAAGGGGTGGTTATAATCCCAATGTCTTCCACTGGAATGGACAATGTTATAATAATAAATTCCATTGCTTTCCGAAACCTTAATAAAAACAAATGGCCCGGAGTGATAACTATCTGGCATAAATTCATCTCCTGTTCTATGAAGTCTGTTGAATTTTACATATAGACATCAATTTTTATTATAATTTTATAGATTAAAATGTGATTGCTGAAATCCTTATGTAAAATATGCAACAAGCTGTTAATATTTGAACGCTTGTTGCATTGTTCGAGGAACTTAGTTAAATTATTTGTTTGCACTATACAGTGAACTGTTTGGTGTTGGTGCAGAGTTGCTTTGACAAGTTTAGCGTTAGATAGACAAAGAGAGTGATACTTGCAGAAATATTTTTTTGAAATTCGGGAGTATTGTGTAATACTTGAATTAACCAATTTGCAAATACTGTTCTCAAAGTATTTCGACTCAAGTAACGGCAACCCGTCACGCTATCGGAAATGTGATCACGATAGCGTGACAGAGGTATTTTGTGCACCAATAATACGCAGATCAGTGGTTAAAAATGGTGCTTACCTTAGGCTTGCTATTTCACGCAATGCTCTTTCTCTCTCAGCAGAGTCAGAAATATTGTACGCAGCATTTCTTGCCGTATCTAAGTATATGATTTTGACAAGGTTATTTCTTCTTTTAGAAAAGGTTTGTATAAAAGTGGACGAAAACAATTAGTTTAAATTTTATTATATACAAAAAATACAAACATTGTTTCATTTAACTATTTATACAGAACTTGAGTTTTTTGACTGTTGCCATTTTACAAATAAAAATATAATTATGGTTGTGAAAATGAACAGAACCGGTTGCAACCAAATGGGAAGTCCTATGATATCAAGAGATATAAAATAACTGTTTAAATAATTCCATAATTCTGTTTTTGCTATATATAACAACGACTTTGCAAATATGGACAATCCAAATAGAACATTAAAAATGCTGAAAATTAGCTCGTAAATTGATAATACAATGAGATGTGCTCTTTTGTTCTTAACAAGATACCATATACAGAGTATTGGACATATTATATACATCAAAATGAGTTTTGTTGTATCATCTCCAAATAAGGGTATAGTACAATCAAGTATAAAATAAATGACTAAGAATAGGGTACTAATAAATGTATTCCTTTTCATGTTATATACTCCTTTTGAATTTCAATAAATAATCTCTAGTAATTTTCTTTGCCGCATTTACTCGCTTATGACTGAATGGTACATACTTTAATGCGTTCCTTTTGCTATTAGTCCATTCGTAACCTATCGCGGTATCAGCTTTAGTCCTATTTTTTTCGCCTTTACGTGAAAAAATATGTTCAGGTATCACTTCGCCACGACCAATTTGGCCATGTGCCTCACGATCTTGTAGGCAATGCAGAGCATAACCCAACCATTTATAAGCATCTTTTCTTTTACCTTTTTTGTAGTAATTTATAGCTCTATTCAACCATGAATTTGCGTATTCCACACGTGTATCTTTATTTCCGCTTTTATATCCATTGAAATGATAATACTGCCATATGCGTTCCTCATAATGGAGCATGAAGTTTTTTGCGTAGGCAGTTGATGGATAAACATCATCTAAAGCTCTGCAGTTTTTTGCGATCGATTTAGCTACACTTGAAGAAAATCCGCATTGTTTTGCAACATCGTAGGCAATATCCTCATGTTTTGATTTTTTGAATTCGCCATTATAATCATTACTATTCAGTGGTTCATTGTCGCAATAAGCATACATGTTTAAAGAAGCAACAGTGCCAGTTCCAGTGTTGCAATAATTGTCTGCATTTATAAACCTACAAATATTGCTATCGTAGTATCTCGACTGCAAGTAATAAAGACCTGTTTCGTTATCGTAATAGTATCCGCGGTAGCGAAGTGGGTTTTTTGTTGCAACGGCTATTTGCTCCTCGTTGCCGTCCTCCGCAGGGGTCAGGGCAAGCAATTTGCCCCATTCGTCATACTCGTAGCTTGCGACGAGTTCTCCGTTTGCATCGGTTATGCCTTTAACATTGCCGCTCAAATCGGTGACATAGTAATACTGAACATCGTTGAGGAGAAAGCCGACCGGCACACCGTTGCTGTATTGGAAATAAATATCGTCCGTACCGTCCGACTGCGAAAGGACAAGTAATTCGTTAAGATAATCAATATACAGTTTTTGTCATAAAGTATACATGATATTTCGATTTTTAATATGCTCCTTTGGGTGTGCCGGCAGAGTTGAAAACCGACACACCTTGCGGGAGATATATTAAAGCGGTTGCGATTTCTTGAGTTTTAATTGGGATAGTTTTTTTGGAATCGTGTTTACCGCTCTAATACAGTGAGTGGGTGCAACGCTATTGGTTGCAGGTGTTGAGCTTTTTGTATAACTCGTTGATAAAATCGTATGGGTTTTTAATCGGTATGTAGTATGTTTGCGTGGCTGTTGTGATTTCGACTATGTTGTCGGAATCAATGCCGTTTATACTATGCTTGTCGGACTTTTTGCAAAGCTGTATATCGTTGTATGAAATGCTTTTGACATTAATTAAGTCTGCGGTTGTTTTGTCCGTTTTAAACTCAACGCCTTTGACGCCAAGCACGATTTCGTCACAATTCGGCATATATCCGCGTTGCAAATCGAATTGAAACATATTTGGTGATGCTTTAGCTTCAAATGTATGATTGTTTTCAATCATGCTTTGTCGCTTTTTTACTTCGTTAATGAAGTCATCAGGATTTTCAATTTGAATACAATAAAACATAGCTAATGTTTCTGTTTCAATTTCGACCAAATTTCCCCAACAGATAATAATAGGTGGCAAACTTTTAGGCAAATTTGATTTCCTTTGCTTTGGTAAGATTTTTATATTTTTATAGTCGCTTTTTGCATTTGATGCGTTTACTGAGTTGAAACACGACGGGCATTCATGTTTCAACTCATAATAACCATATGCTTTTTGATTTTACTCAATCAATTTCTTTATTTTTTCAACATCACAAAGTTTTTTTATTCTGCGCATTTGAAAGACAATGGAAAAAATATTAAATAAAAAATCATATCCGTTTTCACCAAAAAGAGCAAATGCAAAATACATTTTCTTTATGGCTTTTTCGTTATCGGCAATACAACTCGTCAATATAGCATTTACATTATCTAATGTTAGATAACTATAAGCAAATGGAAGCAACAAAGTTGAGCTGTCAAGTTCAAATATCTTATTTGAAATATAAATATTTTGATTTTCACTAATGGTTTCGATGCTGTAAGTGCAAGAAACATTAAGCATTAGATTGTTTGCTATTGATTTTGCATCAAATCTATCGGTATTTATAAAACTTAATTTAATTAGTGATTTTTGATCACAATTTGTATTTACCGATTGATTTGGCAATAAAATTATTTCTTGGCTATTTGTTGTTGCTTTTATACTGAATACGGTTGTATTGGTTAATAAAATATTCATGTAGCATACCTCATCTAAGTTTAATTCTAATGATACCATTCCATGACCAATCAGTTACAATATCAAAAATGTTAGCAATGATATTTCCTGTGGATGAAAATGCGTTGTACCATTTGTACAGATAGAAATTCTTAAATAGAGCATCCAATATTTTACCTTTTATTAAAGCATGAGAATATTTAAATCCATATGAAACGGCAAAAGACTTCAAGCAATAATTTATAACATAATTTGTATTATCTGCTATAAAAGGAAATAGCTTTTTTTTCAAAAATTTAATGAAGTTTTTTTCGTTTGATTTTAAAAATTTAATTGCTACCTTAAAAACCGACTTAATTGCAACTGTTTTGATGGCTGAACCAACCATAATTATTGAGTCTATAGCACCTGCTAATAATTGTGTTCGTATAAACAAATAATTTCCTGATCTCCAGACGCCGACTTTTCTAAGAACCTTTCTTATACCTGCTTTTACAGCACTCATAGCTTTTGACAAGGCTGATTGTATTTGTACAAAAGAAATTGCTCCGTTTTGGTCACTATCATTTATAGGTTGGTTATTACAATAAGCAAAGAGATTAGTGCCTGCAGTAACATCTTTTGACATTTTTGAAATTTCTGCGATATCTGCATTAATAAATCTACAAATATTGCTATCGTAGTATCTTGACTGCAAGTAATAAAGACCTGTTTCGTTATCGTAATAGTATCCACGGTAGCGAAGTGGTTTTTTTGTTGCAACGGCTATTTGCTCCTCGTTGCCGTCCGACTGCGAAAGGACAAGTAATTCTTTAAGATAATCAATATACAGTTTTTGTCATAAAGCATACATGATATTTTGACTTTTAATATGCTCCTTTGGGTGTGTCGACAGAGTTGAGAGCCGACACACCTTGCGGGAGATATATTAAAGCGGTTGCGATTTCTTGAGCTTTAATTGGGATAGTTTCTTGAAATCGGATTTACCGCTTTAATAGCGTTTAATGTTATTTAATTAATTTTGAAAACGAACTATGTATTATCGTCATATTCCAAAATCGACTCTGTATGGGTTGCATAAACAAGTTTTCCTTTTTCTGCCTCATAAGGAAATATATTGCGTATGCAAAACAATTCAAGTACTTGACCGTCAACATCTTTTACTGTTACTCGTTGTGCAAATGTTAAAAAATCACCCGATGAATCAGACACATCGGCATCATAGTTTGCATTGTCAAAATAAACCGTTTCAATGGAATTTTGTTTTATATCTAATCTTACATCAGCCGTGTGCCACAATCCCATAAATAAGAATACGCCGCCTATAAATACAAGAAGTAATGAATTTTTATCAAATGTTTTTCGCTTTAGTTCAACAATAATCTATACAGTATAAATTAATACAGCTAATCCGCAAAAAATCAAACAGTGTAATAAGTAACGATTTAAAACATTAACATATTCATCAATCATATTTTATCCCCCAATCCTAAAAGTTGTGATCTGATATATGGAAATATATTTGAGATATACTTATTTGTTACACCTTTCAAGATTTTAGTTTTTATAATAATCCCTGTAACAATTCATATCGACTTTTTTAGATAAATAACAATAGTCGTTTTCGGGAATATCAAAATAGGTATATTTATCAATACGATTTTTAAATCTATGCACAATATAAACATTATCGTTACACAATGCATACCATTTGTGAATTCCTCCGACAGACAAATTAATATAATCTATTTTTTTATTACAATGGTAAAGATTTAATGAATACTTATCCCTTAAAATAAATACAGATAAATCACATGTTAAATATAACTTTTTGCATTGATCTATGATTATAGTAATAATAAACAAAGCAATTGCAATACCGGTCAATATTTTCACTGCCATATTTTTTCCCTATCCTTATATCCAATATAGATTTTTAACAGCTTTTCATCCATATCAGCTTGGTTTTGAAAATTTATTGATTTTGATGTGAATTTATTGATTACCAATATAAAATTTTCAAAATCTATAAAACAGTATTTTGAGAAAAAACCGTTGTATATTTTTTTAGCATTAGCATCAAACGGAATAGTATCTTTAATTACTACCAACTTATTGTTATTATTTATATATGAAAAATGCTTTTTATAATCAATATGATATATATTTTGGAAATGGTTTTTAATGATAAATACAATTACCGTCGGTAGAATTAAAACTAACGCAATTAAATATAGCAATCTAAAAAACAAAATATTTCACCAGTTTCTTTGGCCCAAAAAAGATGTATTTTTTTGCATATCTATATTCGGAATGTACAAAAAGACCAATACCCCAAACAATAAGATTTCCTATGGTTAGTTGACTTATAGTCATTAAAAAAGTGTTAAGGATTTTAGCATAATTAACTAATTTTAAAATTCTGTCTGCCCATAAATATGCGCTGTTAACATTCAATTTTTTCAAAGCTTTAACCAACGTTTTCTTTATATAAATCCTATATTTTTTTACTAAATCTATAACTTTTTTTGATAAAGTTGATATTGCTTTTTTTGATAAACCAAATGATTTGAAAACTTTATTTAATGAACGAATTACCGGCACAAGTGCAATTGCCCAATCTATTGCATTAGCTATTACATCTGTTCTGAGTGCGATACTTCCACTATTATCACTATAATTAATAGGATTATTGTTACAATAAGCAAAAAGATTAATCCCATTTGAAGAATTTTTAGTTATACTTGAAATAACAAAATAGTCTGCATTTATAAACCTACAGATACTGCTATCATAGTATCTCGATTGCAAGTAATAGTAGCCTGTTTCATTATCATAGTAGTAGCCACGGTAACGAATTGGGTTTTGTTTTGCAATGTCGGTGTCGGCAGTTAAAACCTTACCCCAAGCGTCATACTCGTAATTGCCGACAATTTCACCGTTTGTGTCGGTGATTGCAAGCACATCACCCATTTGATTGGTGATGTAGAAATATTGTGTACCGTTGAGTACAAAACCTAACGGTGAACCATTAGTATCATACTGGAAATACCAAGTGTTTGTTCCGTCAGTAAAGCAATAAGTGATTGATGCTGGGACGACTGCTACTTCTTGCATGTGGTTTTCTTTATTTCAATAAGTGAAAGGCATATGTGATTTTATTATCGTAACAAACTTTTAGGGGGAGTTTCCCCTAAAAGTTTGTTATGTTACACAGTGATCAGCATATGTGTAATATTAGATTGATATAGCCTTTTAATATAAGTAATAATTATAATAATATCCGCTTATCTCTAACATATTTCCACTGCTTTTATTTGATTAAGAGATAATTTTGCTTAATAATGCTACTCAGTCAATTCTAAAATCGCGTCTTTAACAAGTTTGGATTGGTAGTAGCTAAAGTCTAAATCGTATGTGTAACGGTGATTGTCACTATAATAGACAAAGTGGATAATGCTGACACCATCTTCAAGATCACTCATATACATCGTTTTTGATTTTAGATCGTCCGGATTTTGGTTGGAACCACAAACTGCAATGCACAGATCGTTTTCCTTATTGACCGTTTTGATTGCAGAAACCAATTTATCAAAATCCGTATTTTCAAAATCATCTACATCAACCAGCAAAATCCTTTTTGAAAATATGCGACCTTTCTTTGCTCGGTATATTGAAAACGAGCAATCATCGTTTTGGTATTTTTCATTTTTTATCGTGTAACCATCATTTTTCCATTTTTTGAGCAGTGACATTAAACTCATATGTGTATTTCTCCTTTATTTAGCTGTAATTGGTTTCAATATTGTGATAATTCTGTCGATGATGTAAGAATAGGCTGAACCAAATCCCGTTTGTGCCAATAATTTTTTACCGTAAGATTTTGTTAAAAAAGACTTTACATATTTGGGTTGAAACCAGCCACTATTGATCTTAATGGCTCTATTAGCTACAAAGTTACCTATATAATAGCTAATGCCATTATAAACAAATGATATTGTTAGTTGTTTGAAACTTGATCTTCTCTTGCAAACAACATCTTCAATATAATCAACAATAACTTGGGCAGCACTTGCTGCCATAGCTGCAACAACCATGCCCTTTTTACCTTGCCTTATAAATCTCATTAATAGGACTGCATTAATGGCATTTCCTATTGCCGCTCCCGAAACATTTCTCAGCAACCTCCAGCCACGATATCCTTTTCTGAAATTTGATGCAATTTTGAAAACAGCGCCGATTAATGAAGCAATTAAAGCAGCTACTATATAAACTCTAAATGAAAATTTTCCTGTGAGATCCCGTTGGTTTATAGGATCGTTGTTACAGTAAGCAAACAAATTTGAGTCTTGTACTATATTCTTAGCCATTTGTGTTATTTCTGCCACATCCGCATTAATAAACCTACAAATATCGCTATCATAATACCTCGACTGCAAGTAGTAGTATCCCGTTTCGTTATCGTAGTAGTAGCCACGGTAACGAATTGGGTTTTGTTTTGCAATGTCGGTGTCAGCAGTTAAAACCTTACCCCAAGCGTCGTACTCGTAGTTGCCGACTATGTTGCCCTCGGTGTCCGTAATCGCAAGTACATCGCCCATTTGATTGGTGATGTAGAAATACTGTGTACCGTTGAGAACAAAGCCAAGTGGTGAACCATTAGTATCATACTGAAAATACCAAGTGTTTTCACCGTCTGTCTGCGAGATAATAACGCCGTCTTTGGTGCTGTAATAAGTTGTTTTACCATTTACGGTTTTGCTTGTTCTGATACCGTTTTCATCATATGTATAGTGGTATTTATTATTACCGTCAACAATGCTTTCAAGATTTCTGCCGGAATTCCAAGTGTATTCCTTATCACCGTAGGTAAGGACATTACCGTTGGCATCATAGGTTAAATCAACACCGTTTACAGAAACAAGCTGGTCTTTCCAACCGCCTGTTGAATAGGTGAAAGTGGTAGTTGTTCCCGACTCTGTTTTGCTTGTGATGTTTCCTCTGCTGTCATAAGCATAGGTATCATCATTTGCCGACAAAAGCTGACTATTGGAATCATAGGTGTAATTTGTTGTTTTACCGGCATATGTTGTTGATGTGATTCTGTCTTTGCTGTCATAGGTGTTGGTTACAGAAATATTATCACCGTATGATTTAGTCAAGACATTTCCGTTATCATCATAGGAATATGATGAAGACAGGGAAGTGCTGCCATTGTATTTTACAGAAGAAGTATTAATCTTTTCACTTTCATCAGTTCCCGTTGTTGTATAAGAATACAAAACAGTGTTTGATGCGTTTGTGTATTCAATGCTCTTGTCTTTGACAACAGATGAATATGAAGTTCCAAAATGGGATTCGGTTACATCGGTTTTGGATTCAATACCATTTTCCTCATTGGCTTCCGTTTTTGTTTCTGTGTATGACTGAACAAGGGTATTGTCAGATGTTTTATATACGTCTACCTTATCGTTTTCGCCATAAACATATTTAAGCTTCGTGTCGGTGTTGACCTTTTCGGTTAATTCACCGTCATCATTGTATGTATATGTTACATAAGGCTTTGCGTTGCTGTTGTGATACTGTGCTGTTACATCTCCGTTATCGTTGTAGGTATATCTGATAACATCATCGTTTGCATAGCTTTCCGACAACAAGTGGAAGTCCTTGTCATAGTTGTATGTAACTGTGGTAACATTCGCTACTTTTATCTGATACAACTCACCGTGATTGAGATAATAGAACTTGTAAATATCAAATTCTTCCCGCACCTTTGAGCCGATATCATTGTAGAAGTATTTTGTTGTTTTCCCAAGACGGTTTGTTTCACTTGTCAGTGTGCCGTTTGCGGCATACTTGTATGTATGACCTGCGTTAGTATCTGAATAAGTGTTTTCAGTCGGCAATCCGTCTTTTGAGCTGTCATAATCTTCGGAACTGATTTCTTGTACTGTTCTGCCAAGATCGTCATAGATAGTACGAGTGCAGTCGCCCTTTTCATTGGCAAGAAGTGTTCTGCCG